>Ga0307996_1000188_pt1 | contig 16700 bp, 16 predicted proteins | sample Davwhametageno35_FD_203143 | JGI IMG/M metagenome (GOLD analysis project Ga0307996, IMG submission 203143) | Marine microbial communities from Davis Island wharf, Antarctic Ocean - #35 | ecosystem: Environmental > Aquatic > Marine > Unclassified | place: Antarctic Ocean: Davis Island wharf...
TTAAGAAAAATAAAATGCCCAGTGTTGGCAATGGGAGGAGGAAAAGATATTCAATTAGATTCAGAATCAAACTTGAGAGGAATTTCTGAGGCTTTGAATTCTAAAAGATTTTACAAAGTAGATAATACGATTGTTACTTTTGGAAGTTTGAATCATCTAATGCAGCCTGCAGTTACAGGAAATGTGGCTGAATATGCAAAAATTGAAACAACTATAGATAGAGGCGTATTATTTACAATTTCGGAATGGATAAAAGAATTAAAATAAAAAAGAAATGAAAAGCTTAAAAGTGTTTACTTGGATAGTATTGATAAATATATACTTAGTAATTGTTGCAGGAAGTATTGTGCGTATGTCTGGATCCGGAATGGGATGTCCAGATTGGCCTAAGTGTTTTGGCTATTTAATACCGCCAACAGAACAAAGTCAATTAGAATGGAAGGATAATCATGCCTTTGAAAAAGGTCAAATAATAATTCTGGATGAATCTTTAGTGGTAGCAAAATCTAATTTTACTACTGCCATTTCAGTTAATCAAAATAATTGGGAGAGTTATACCAAACACGATTACGCAGTATTTAATGTATACCATACTTGGATAGAATATATAAATCGACTATTTGGTGCGCTCTTAGGGTTCTTTGCTTTATTAATGATTTATTTCGCAGCAAAAAAATGGAAAGTCAATAAATGGTTTTTGTGGCTTTCGCTCATTCAGTTGTTTTTTATTTTGTTTCAGGCTTGGCTTGGTAAATTAACTGTAGATACGAATCTTAATCCTTATATGATTACTTATCACATGCTAGGAGTTACCGTTATGATTGTGATTCAATTGTTGTTACTGAAATTAATTAGCAGAGAAAATACACAAGCCAAATCAGAAGGTAATAAACTACACGACACTATAAAAAAGGTAGCATTTGCAGGAATTGTATTAATGATAATTCAAATTATTCTTGGAACACAAGTAAGGCAACAAACCGATTTAATGATGGATGCAGGAATAGTACGTGAATTAATTCCGCAAGGATTTGATTATGTGTTTTATATTCACCGTTCGTTTTCATTTTTGTTAGTCTTTGCAATAGGATATCTGTATTTAAAACTGAAAAAGAACTCTATTTTTGTAAAACCACTTAACTATTTGGTTGTTTTCACAGTGCTAGAAATCATAGCAGGAATTGTGTTATTTTATTTTGGAATGCAAGCTTTTGCTCAACCTATTCATATTATTTTGGCAATTCTTATCTATGGATTTTTTGTAGAATTGTTTTTGAGAACACTCTCGAAACTTCAATCTTCGGTAGATTAATTTTTATTGTGCGTAAAAAAATGTATTTTAGATTTGATGGTAAATTCCAATGAAATAAAACTAAATAATAGAACTCAGTATTGTTTGTTTCAAACAATTGGTTGGGGTCTATTTGTTGTAATTGTAGGTTTTTTAAATTCTAATGACGGAGGAAGTAGAGTAAACCTTGTTCTTTTTTTAGGATTAGTATTTGGTGTAAATTTATTAATCAGTCATTTTTATCGAATTCAAATAATCCGATTCAATTGGATATTGAAACCAATTGGAAATTTATTAATAAGGATATTAATTGCAAGTCTCGTTTTAGGGATTATGTTTTCAATAACTACTAGTTTAATAAGATTAGGAATAGGGCAAGCTGGAGATTCTTTTTTTGCAATAGATATTATAATTCTTGGTGTGTTGGTTTATTTCATTTGGAGTATTCTCTATTTTGTTTATTTACTTTTTTATAAAGTAAGAAGAGAGCAGTTCAAAAACATGGAGATGCACGCGCTTAATACCGAGGTAGAACTAAAGAATCTGCGTTCACAATTGAATCCTCATTTTATGTTCAATGCAATGAATAGCATTAGAGCCTTAGTGGATGAAGATCCTGAGCAATCAAAAAAAGCAATAACTCAATTGTCTAACGTGTTAAGAAATGCCTTAGTTTATAGTAAGAAAAATCTGATTAGCATAAAGGACGAAATGGCAATTGTAGATGATTATTTGAGCCTTGAGAAGATTAGATACGAAGAACGATTACAAGTAAGGAAAGAGATAGATGAGAAGAGCTTGTCGGTTCTTATTCCTCCACTTTTATTGCAAACGATTACCGAAAATGCAATAAAGCACGGAATTGCTAAATTGATGAGAGGTGGGACCATTAGTTATGAAATAAGGATTATAGAGAACTATTTATCTGTTATAGTTTCTAACACAGGAACACTGGATGAAAGTCACCAATCCGAAACAGGGATAGGAGTGAAGAACACAATAAAAAGATTGAAACTGATTTATGGGAATGATGCCACATTTGATTTAAGGCAAGTAGCAGATGAGGTAAAGTCAGAAATATTAATATTATTAAACGCCCCCAATGAGAACAATAATAGTAGATGATGAAAGACTAGCAAGAAAGGAGCTTCATGCATTACTGAAAGAACATTCGTTTATTGATGTAATTGAAGAATGCGCTAATGCCTTTGAAGCGAAAATAGCAATAGAAAAACTAAAACCAGATTTAGTTTTTTTGGATATTCAAATGCCAGAAAAAACAGGTTTTGATTTGTTACAAGAATTAGAATTTACACCTCATATTATTTTTGTAACCGCTTATGATGAATATGCAATTAAGGCATTTGAAGTAAATGCATTTGATTATATTCTTAAGCCTGTAGATCCGGAAAGATTAGCTAAAACATTGGGTAAAATAAAAGAAGAAATAGAAAGCGAAGAGGCAGAAGAGGAACAAATTAGTACCGAAAGACTTTCTTACGGAGATAAAATATTTATAAAGGATGGAGAAAAATGTTGGTTTGTAAAATTAGAAGATATCCGCTATTTTGAATCGGTAGGGAATTATATAAAAGTATATTTTGATGACAATAAACCACTGCTATTGAGGTCGCTAAATAAAATTGAGGAGAGACTTGAAGACAAACAGTTTTTTAGAACTAATAGAAAAAACATAGTGAATGTAGCATGGGTGAGTAAAGTGGATAATTGGTTTAGTGGAGGATTAAAGCTAACTTTAAAAACAGGCGAAGAAATTGAGGTTTCGAGAAGGCAGGCCCAAAAATTTCGTGAAATAATGAGTTTATAATTGAATGAAGAACATTCCTAAAACATATGAAATTGCTATACAAGCCTCTATTGAAGCTGGAATTGCGATTATGGAAGTTTTTCACTCCAATGATTTAGGAGTTATTATTAAAGCAGATAATTCTCCAGTGACAAAAGCAGATATAATTTCTACAGATATAATTTCTTCCTATTTAAAAGAAACTCATATTCCAATTATAGGAGAGGAGGATGAACCAGAAAAGTATGAAATAAGAGAGAAATGGAGCAAAGTTTGGATTGTAGATCCCTTAGACGGAACAAAGGAGTTTGTAAAAAAGACGAAAGAATTTACAGTAAATATTGGACTTGTAGAGAATGGATTGCCAATTTTTGGAGTTATTTATGTGCCATCAACTCAGGAGTTATTCTTTGGTGGAGAAGAAACGGGAAGTTACAAATTCATTCACAAGGTAAAAGAGGAACTTGGCTCACAAATAAATAATGCTATTCATTTGCCAACAGAAGAAACTCCTCACGATACTATTGTGGTAACAGGAGGAAGAAACACACAACTAAGCTTTTTTAATGAGTCTCCAAGAATACAGAAACTAAATTATTCTGAATTTACATTTATACAACTTTCTAGCTCTCTCAAGTTTTGTAGAATTGCGGAAGGAAAAATGGATATTTATCCTCGTGATTATCCCTGTATGGAATGGGATACTGCTGCAGGTCATGCTATTGTGAATGGTGTTGGGAAAGACTTGTTTGACATCAACACGAATAAAAAATTAACTTATAACAAAGATGATTTATACAACCCTTTCTTTCTATTAATATAGTTAGACAACAAGTTAATACCGAGTATTTTTATTTTTGGCATTGAACTTGTGTATAACACTTCAAATGTTCGATTTATTCAGCATATTAGTTGATTATTGAAAATAGATTGTTATTTTTAAAACTTATAAAAGAAAAATTATGAAAAAGAAGTATATTATTGGAGCAATCCTTTCATTTGCAGTACTTGGAACAGCAGTAGCGCAAGACAATGAAAACCTTGTAAAAAACGGAAGTTTTGAAGAGACAAAAGGGAAGTTGAAAAGATTAAAACAAGTAGATAAAGCAGAAGATTGGTTTTCGCCAACTTCGTTGAGAGCCGATTTGTTTTCTACAAAAGCAGCAGGAACAGAAATAGGAGTTCCGCAAAATGCTTATGGAAAAGAAGAAGCTTCTGACGGAGACAATTATGCAGGAATTATCGCTTATTCTTACAGAGGAAAAGACCCAAGAACATACATAGCAAAAGAGCTAGATATGAAATTGGAAAAAGGAGTGAGGTATTGTATTTCTTATGACGTAAGTCTTTCCGATTTATCTAAATATGCAGTAAATAATCTAGGAGCACATTTGTCTAAAAGACCATTTGAAGTAGATGGGAAGAAAGATATAGTACTAGGAAAGAAAGAAACAGTTGTAAAAGTTGGAGATAACAAAGTGTTTGAAAAAAGATACAGTTGGGAAAAAATGTGTGCAGAATATGAAGGAGTAGGAGGTGAAAGATTTATTACAATCGGAAACTTTGATGAAACTGCAGAGACTAAGTTTCTTAAATTAAGAAAGAAAAAAGATTTTAAAGGAACTCAAGTTCCAATGGCTTACTATTATATTGATAATGTAAAAGTAGTAATTATAGAAGAAGGAGAATCTTGTAATTGTGATGATGTAGTCGAGTCTGAAGTTGAAAGAATAATTTACAGCAAAGCAAGTACTTCAATAGAAGGATTTACAGTAGAAGAAAAAATTGATAACTCTACAGTTTATTTTGCTTATTTAAAAGCAAATTTATTGCCTAATACAAAAGATGATTTGGATGTATTAGCTGAGGTAATGATTGAAAATCCTCAACTTAGATTGACTGTTTTTGGTCACACAACTAAAGATGAAGCACTGGCAGCAAGATCTAAAGAAGAACATTTAGGATTGGCTGATAGAAGAATAGGAAATGTAATTGAATATTTAAAAAGTCACGGAATTAGTGAAGACAGATTTAAAAGAGAAGTAATGAATGATTCAGCTCCAGACTCTGATGAAGGAACTATGGTAGCGAAAGCTAAAAATAGAAGAGTTACTTTTAAAAAACAATAGAAAATAATAATAGGATGAAAAGACTCAGTGAAAGCTGGGTCTTTTTTTTGGATAATATTAAAGAATATCAGCAACAATAAAGTTGCTGCCTGTGATAACAATGAAATTATTCTTGTTGGATTCATTCTTAGCTTTCTCAAGCCCTTTAGAAACTGATTTATAAGATTTTCCAGTTATTCCGATCTTAGATGCTATCTTTTTTAACTCCTTTCCTTTAAGAATCCTTTCATTAGAAGAAGAGCAAAAATAGAATTGGGTATTTTCAGGAAATAACTGTAACATATTTTCGTGATTTTTATCGTCTGCCATTCCAATTACTACTTGCAATTTTTGGAATGAGTAAGTTTCAATCTCTTTTATTAAAGACTCAATTCCGTTTAGATTATGAGCTGTGTCAAGAACTATAAAAGGATTTTTACTAATGAGTTGAAATCTTCCAAGTAATTTGGTGTTTTTAATCACATTTTTCAATCCATTTTTTATACTTACTTTATCAATTTTCCAGCCGGTTTTATTTAATACTTCAATGGTTTGCAAACATGTTTTAGCATTTTTTTGTTGGATGTTTCCTTTCAAATCCAATTCATATTTTTCTTCTATATTTTCGTCTGAAAAATAAATAGGAGATTTTAATTCGTTTGCTATTTTTTCAAAAATAGGTTTGGTAATTGAATTGGTTTCACCAATTACAACAGGAGTATTTTTTTTTATTATCCCGCCTTTTTCTTTTGCAATGAGCTCTATGGTGTCGCCAAGGATAGCCGTATGTTCTAGTGAGATATTTGTAATAAGAGAAACTTCAGGTGAAATTATATTCGTAGAATCTAATCTTCCTCCAAGGCCAGTTTCTATGACATTGATGTCTGTTTGTTTTTTTTCGAAATAATGAAAAGCCAAACCTACAGTCCATTCAAAGAAAGAAGGGGTTATTTCTTGCAATAAATCCTTGTTTGTATGAACGAATTCAATGACTTCTTTTTGGGAAATAGATTCTCCGTTTATTCTTATTCTTTCTCTAAAATCTTTGAGGTGAGGCGAAGTATACAACCCCACTTTGTAACCCGCTTCTTGAAGCACAGAGGCAATCATATGCGAAGTAGAACCTTTCCCATTGGTTCCGGCAACATGAATAGTCTTGATGTTGTGTTGTGGATTGTTTAGCAATTCACAAATCTTAGTGATATTACCTAAATCAGCTTTGTAAGCTTTTCCTCCTAATTTTTGGTATTGTGGAAGTTGAGAGAATAAAAAGTCTAAAGTTTCTTGATAAGAATTCAAGGTAGATTTATTGAAGCGTGTAATTAATTAAACGGTAAGCAATGCTTATTTCTTCTCGTTTACTATTAGCAGAAAACATGTATTTTAAGCCGTCTCGCTTTGCTTTATTTAAAAGAACAGCATCCGAGGTTGTAGTTTCTCTCCTGCTTGATAATACCTGTACACTAGTCACTCTTCCTTTTCTATTTACAAAAAGTTTAACTAATACTTTTCCTTGTTCTTGAGTTGGGTTTTTGAATTCTGGATTAGATCCATCTCCCGAACCTATTTTACCAAAACCTTTTAATCCAGGACCATTTCCCTCATTTTCTCCAACTCCAGAATCGTTACCTTTTCCATCCCCCGAACCTTGTCCTTCTCCACTTCCATCTCCACCAAAAGCATTTGCAGCAGAAGCCTGAGCATTTGCTTTCTTTTCGGTAGTTGTTGTAGATGAAGTTTTACTGGCTTTTTTATCTGATTTTTTAACAGCAGATTCAGTTTTTTGAGTAACCACAGGTTCTACCACATTTTGAGACTCTTCTGATACAGTTTCAGATTCTGAAGGAGAAGCACTACTTCCGCCTCTAGAACTAGATCCATTTGGAGTGAAATCCATTAACAAAATTACAGGTTCTTTTTCCACTTTCTTTGTGTCCATAGTGAAAGCAAATAGCAGAAAAATAACTAGCAAGTGTGTTACACCTGATATGATTAATCCTAGTTTTCTGTTTTTCTTTTCTTCCTTACTCATAGTAATGGGTTTCTTTCTTAAACGAAGTTTTAAATAAAAAGTTTTAATTAAAACCCTTTATTTATCAGCCATGATCGCGATTTTCATTTTTCTTTCTTTAGCCATGGAAATAATTTGAATGGCAATTCCATAATCCGAAGTTTTATCTCCGTACAATTCAACTACTCTATCTGGATCAGTCGCAATTGCTTTTTCTATGGCTTCTCCTAATTGTTCAAGCTGTATTGTTTTGTTGTTTAATAATATAGTGTTGTCTTTTTGTACAACTACACTTGCCATGGCAGCTTTAGGTTCGGCTGTTGTTCCTCCTTCTGGTAGATCTACATCTACTGCATTTTTTGCTAAGGCAGATAAGATGATAAAGAATATCAAAAGCAAGAATACTAAATCCGTCATGGAAGACATTCCACCTTCTATTTTGACTTTATTTTGACTTATTAAACTCATATAAATTAATTTTTGTATCGATAAATTCAATGAAAACCTTTGTCACATTGAGCGGAGTCGAAATGCGTTAGTTTCCTGGCTCTTCCAATATATCAATAAACTCTATCGAGTGAGCCTCCATGTTTTGTACAACTTTAGATACTCTTGACACTAAAAAATTGTAAAAGAAATAAGCTAAAATTCCTACGATAAGTCCGGCAACTGTTGTTACCATTGCCATCATAATTCCTCCTGAAAGTGTTTCAAGAAAATCAGCTTTTATTCCTGTATTCTTCAAATCATAAAATACTTTTATCATTCCCAATACTGTCCCCAAGAAACCAATCATTGGAGCAATCCCAGAAATTGTCGCTAGTGCAGATACATTGTTTTCTAGTCTAGAGATTTCCAATTTACCCACGTTCTCTACAGATGCTTTGATGTCTTGCATTGGTTTCCCAATTCTAGAAACTCCTTTGTCTACCATTCTTGCGATTGGACTATCTGTGGATGCACACAAGTTTTTTGCAGAATCTAATTTTCCTTCTTGTACATAATCTTTTATCCTAGACATGAACTGGTCTTCTTCGTTCCCAGCTTTTCTCAATGCCATAAATCTTTCTACAAAAATAAAAATTGCATAAATAGACATCAGTAACAATGGAATTAGAATATACCACGAGTTAGACTCTACTATAATTTCCATTATAGACATATCAGGTGCAGCATTATTTGCAAGTGAATCGGCTAAAGCTCCAGTATTATCAGTAATTTGTATCATTGGGTTAGGTTTTTAGTTTTAATAACAAGATAAAATTACACTTCTCATCCTAAGTTCATATTGTAATTGTGTTTAATTGTAAACACAATGATGTTAGTTTTATTGTTGAGCACAAAAAAAACCTCTCAGTTTTGTGAGAGGTTTTGAATTTATTTTTTGAATTTATTTTATAGATGCATTAAATAGAAAACACCTATTCCTGTTAAGTATCCAACTAATGCCAACCAAGCAATGTTTTTCAAATACCAAAAGAAAGATATTTTTTCCATTCCCATAGCTACAACCCCAGCAGCCGATCCTATAATCAACATACTTCCTCCTGTTCCTGCAGCAAAGGCAATTAAGTGCCATTCAGGTGCATCAGTTGCCATATTTGGAAACATTCCCATACTTGCAGCAACCAAAGGAACATTATCTACAATTGCAGATGCTCCACCAAGAATTAATATAAAAGGATTTATTCCAATACCTTCTACTACATTATTTCCAAAATCTAAAATCAACCCTAATGATTCCAGAGCTGCAACTGTCATTAAGATTCCTAAGAAAAATAATAAACTTGGCATTTCAATTCTTCCAAGTGCTTTATGAACCGGACTGTGCTGATCTTCAATATCTCCATGGCTAAAGCTTCTGTTACTGAAGAACTCTGCAAAAATCGTAAAAAGTCCTAACGAAATCATCATTCCCATATAAGGAGGTAAATGAGTAAGAGTTTTAAATACCGGCACAGCAACTATTAGTAATAGTCCTATGTAAAGCATTCTTGCCCCATATTTATTAGTTTCTTTAACTTCTTCTGGAGCTTCAAATTCTCCTTTAAAAGCAGGTAAATAACCAGCAATTAATGTTGGGATTACCATACAAGCTAATGAGGGTAAAATTAAATATTCAATTAAATAAAGTGTAGACACTTTTTCTCCCATCCAAAGCATTGTAGTTGTTACATCACCTATTGGAGACCAAGCACCACCAGCATTTGCTGTAATAATAATCATACCTGCAAACCACAACCTGTCTTCTTTGCTTGTTACTAATTTCCTTAAAATAGTGATTAGAACAATAGTAGCCGTAAGGTTATCAATAATTGCAGAAAGGATAAAAGCTAAAATAGCTACAATCCACAATAATTTTCTTTTTTTATTGGTCTTGATAAACTTTTTAATAGTTGCAAATCCATCAAAATAATCAATGATTTCTACAATTGTCATTGCTCCAATTAAGAAAATCAAGATTTCACAAGTTTTTCCAAAATGATGCAACAAAACTGTCTCTAAGGTGGAAGCTTCTTTTCCATGTTCTGTAATCTCAAATACGGGTAAGTGAGATACTGCAACAACAGCCCAAGCTGCTCCCATCATTAATACGGCAGGTACTAATTTATCAATCTTTAAATTGTGCTCAAGAGTGATGGCTAGATACCCAAGAATAAATATAATTACAACTACTAATTCCATTTTTGTTGATTTTTAGATAAGTTTTTTTAGTGCGATTTCAAATGCTGTTTTCGCAATGTTTGTTTTTGATTTATTCATATTGTAAGCTCCTTGTATTGCATTTTTAATAATGTCAGAAGTATCTTCAAAAATAGAAGCATCTGTCATTACTGGCGGTAAATCATTACTCATTAAATAAGCAAACACTCTTGCCATTCCACAATTTGCAATGAAATCGGGGATAATACTTATTTTGTTATCTGCATATTCTGCAATTGGACCAAAGAAAATTTCTTGATCTGCAAATGGAACATTGGCACCACAAGCAATGACCTCAATTCCTGAAGTAATCATTTTGTCTACCTGGTCTTGTTTAATAAGTCTTGATGCTGCACAAGGAATAAAAACTTCGGCTTTTATATCCCAAATTCTTGAGTTTATTTCATCAAAAGGAATCATATCTGGGTGAGATAAAGCATTTCCATTTTTGGTAACAAAAAGTTCTCTTATTTCTTCTAAAGAAAATCCATCTTCGTTAATTAATCCTCCGTCACGGTCAATTATTCCAACAATTTTAGCTCCACTTTGTGCCAAATAATAAGCTCCTGCAGAACCTACATTTCCCCAACCTTGTACCACAACTCTTTTGCCTGCAATATCTCCTCCGTAAATATCATAAAAGTGCTTTACCGATTCTGCAACTCCCCATCCAGTAATCATATCAGCAACCACGTATTTGTTTGTAGCTTTAGGCGTGTAATTAGTGTCTTCTATTACTTGTAACACTCCTCTCCTCAATTGGCCAATTCTATGAATTTTTTGAGGTTCTGTAGGTTGAAAATGTCCGTTAAAAACTCCTTCTTGAGGATGCCAAACGCCACAGTCTTCCGTGATTGGAATTACTTCGTGAATTTCGTCTACATTCAAATCTCCACCTGTTCCATAGTAGTTTTTTAATAAAGGGGCTACAGCATGGTACCATCTTTTCAAAACTCCAATTTTTCTTGGGTCATTTGGGTCAAAATTAATTCCAGATTTTGCTCCTCCAATTGCTGGTCCAGAAACCGAAAATTTAACTTCCATAGTTTTAGCTAAAGATGTTACCTCGTGTTTGTCTAGTCCCACTCTCATTCTAGTCCCACCTCCGGCAGCACCACCTCTAAGAGAATTTATTACAACCCAACCTTCTGCTTCTGTTTCAGAATCTTTCCATTCAAAAACTATTTCTGGTTGTTTGTTTTCAAATTTCTTTAATAGGTCTTTCATAGTTGCTGATTTAGTATCGATTTGGTTTTTACCAAAATTGTGAAAAATAATTTACGAAATTAATAAAACTAGCCGTTTGTTCCTAGTTAATTACAAAACATTATTCATTTTTTCACACAAAAAAAGCCACCCTTTAAAAAAGAATGGCTTATAATTTTTAAGAAACTAGAATTACATCGAGTATCCTGATTTGATATCAACTGGATTTACACACAACACAGGTATTTCTGCTTCGTTTGTAATGATTTGCTCTTCTCTTCTATTGGCAAATAAACTTCCAAAAATATTAGCTTTAAGTGAATTAATAATTGCAATTAAATCAGCATCATTTTCTTTAGCATATTTAATGATTTCTTTTTCAAAATCTGATTTCGGCTCGGTAACGATAATTGCCATGTCAATACCTTTTGACAGGTAATATTTTTTAGCAAAATGAACGTTATTTTTTAGCTTAGCATACAAAGATTTGTCTTTTTCGTATTTAGCTATAATGTGAATTTTTGAATTAAAGTATTTAGCTATGTCAGCTACTTCATCTAATTTTTGTTTAGAATCTTCTGTCATGTCCATTGGTACCAAAATGTTATCATATCCAGTACTCTTTATTCCTTTATTTTGAACAACAATAAATGGTTTCTCTGAATGTGTGATTACTTTCATTGCATCTCCACCTCTTAAGTTTTGAATAAGACCTCTTGGTCCGTGAGTTCCCATAATGATTAATTGCGCATCTACTTCTGTAGCTGCATATCCAATTTCATTAATAAAATTACCAATACGAATCATTGATGATACCTGTACATCACCTACGTTTTTAGATTCTAACTGTTTTGCAATTTTAAGTTTCGCACCTTCAACACCTACATTTTCAACTATTACATGAAGTACAAAAACTTCTCCTTTAGTAAAACTAGCTAATTTTAAAGCGTGTTCAATTGCAGTATCTGATACTGCTGAAAAATCAGTTGCAACAATAATTTTATTAATGTTCATAGGTTCATTTTTAATTTCTTAGTGTATAAATATAAGTGATTTTTATTTACTTAACAAAAATACAAATTTTGTCAGGATTTTTTTTTAATTTGATGATATTTATTACATTATATTTTAACTTTGATTCGAATTGAAGACAACAGAAAACATATCGAATATTTTAGAAGTCTTGCCTTCATCTCCGGGTGTTTATCGCTATTTTGATTCCAAAGGGGTTATTATTTATGTGGGTAAGGCTAAAAATTTAAAGAACAGAGTTCGTTCTTATTTCAATTCAAAAAATCTAGACAATAGAAAGACTAGAGTTCTTGTAAGTAAAATTGTAGATATTCAATACATTGTTACTCCAACTGAGTATGATGCACTTTTATTAGAGAATACACTAATAAAAAAACACCAACCGAGGTATAATATTTTACTAAAAGACGATAAAACATATCCTTATATTTGTATTAAAAAGGAGCGTTTTCCAAGAATATTTTCTACCCGTTATGTTATAAAAGACAAATCAGATTATTTTGGACCCTACAGTAGTCCTAGAATTATGAAGATAATTCTTTCTCTTATCAAGGAAATTTATCAAATAAGGAGTTGTTCTTTCAATCTATCAGAGGAAAATGTTGAAGCCAAAAAATTTAAAGTTTGTCTCGACTTCCACCTAAAAAAATGTTTGGGGCCTTGTGAGGGTTTTCAGTCTGAAGAAAATTATGCTCAGAGTATTACACAAATAAAACAGATTCTAAAAGGAGAAACAAAAAGTGTAATTGATTATTTGAAAAAGGAAATGATTGAGTTTTCAGAAAACTTGGAGTTTGAAAAAGCACAATCCAATCTCCAAAAAATGGAGTTACTTAAAAATTACCAGTCCAAGTCTACGGTTGTTAATCCTAAGATTAGTGATGTAGATATTTTTACAATCGATTCGGATGTGAACGCAGGTTATGTTAATTTTATAAAAGTGATAAATGGAACGGTTGTTCAATCGAGTACAATAGAAATAAAAAAGAAACTGGAAGAAACTAACGAAGAAATGCTTCAGTTGGCCATTTTGGAATTGAGAAATAAATTTAACAGTACCTCTAAAACGATTTTCACTTCTATTCCTGTGGATTATGAAATGGATGAGTCAGTAAAGATGATTGTTCCCCAGAAGGGAGACAAGAAAAAGCTGATAGATTTCTCTTTGCATAATGTACGTCAGTTTAAGTTTGATAAACTGAAAACATTGAGCATTGTAGATCCCGAAAGGCACTCTAAACGAATTGTGGATCAGATACAGAAAGATTTGAGGCTGAAAGAAAAGCCAATACACATTGAGTGTTTTGATAATTCAAATTTTCAAGGAACGAATGCAGTTGCTGCTTGTGTTGTTTTTAAAAACGCAAAACCATCAAAAAAAGATTACCGTAATTTTAATATTAAAACTGTAGTAGGGCCAGATGATTTTGCTTCTATGGAAGAAGTGGTTTACAGAAGATATAAAAGATTAAGAGACGAAAATCAACCTTTGCCACAGCTTGTGATAGTGGATGGAGGGAAGGGCCAATTGAGTTCTGGTGTAAAGGCTTTGAAAGATTTAGGATTGTTTGGAAAAATTGCTATTGTGGGAATTGCCAAAAGACTGGAAGAGATTTATTTTCCGGGAGACTCTTTGCCTTTGTATATCGATAAAAAATCAGAATCATTGAAAACGATTCAGCATTTAAGAAATGAAGCACATAGATTTGGAATTACTCACCACAGGAACAAAAGAAGTAAGAATGCTTTTGCTTCGGAATTAGAAGAGATAAAGGGAATAGGAGAAGTAACAATAAAGTCTTTGCTTACCCATTTTAAATACGTGAAAAACATAAAAGTGGCGACCAATGAACAATTATTGGAAGTGGTGAATCAAAAACAAGCTAAAGCCATTAGGGATTTTTATAATTAACATAATTATTCATCCACAACCAATCACTATTTTTTTTATATTTGATAAATCATTAAAAAGTAATGGAAGAAGAATCATTTGATTTTAGAGAAGAGGCAGAGAATCAAAGTCCAGAAATAGAAATTGAGAAAGTGTTACGTCCAAAATCTTTTGATGATTTTGCTGGACAGAAAAAAGTAACGGATAACCTCCAAATTTTTGTGCAAGCAGCCAAGCAAAGAAATGAAGCGCTTGACCATGTTTTACTTCACGGCCCTCCGGGATTAGGAAAAACAACTTTGGCAAATATCATTGCCAATGAATTGGGAGTAGGATTCAAAGTAACTTCAGGACCTGTATTGGATAAGCCAGGAGATCTTGCCGGATTATTGACAAACTTAGACGAAGGAGATGTCCTTTTTATTGATGAAATTCATAGATTGAGCCCAATCATTGAAGAATATTTATATTCTGCAATGGAAGATTATCGCATAGATATCATGATAGATACTGGGCCGAATGCTAGGTCGGTACAAATAGAATTGAGCCAATTTACTTTGATTGGTGCAACTACTCGTTCGGGATTATTGACGGCTCCACTGAGAGCAAGATTTGGAATAAACTCACGGTTAGAATATTACGACACTAAATTATTGACTGATATCGTAGAGCGCTCAGCAGGAATATTGGACATGCCGATAGAATATGATGCGGCTCACGAAATTGCAAGTAGAAGTAGAGGAACTCCTAGAATTGCGAATGCATTATTGCGAAGAGTAAGAGATTTTGCTCAAGTAAAAGGGGATGGAAACATTGATAAAGCCATTACAAAAATAGGGTTGGAAGCTTTGAATGTAGACGCAAACGGATTGGATGAAATGGACAATAAAATCCTTTCGGCAATTATAAATAAATTTGCTGGAGGACCAGTAGGAATAAAAACGATTGCGACTGCTGTAAGTGAACAGGATGACACCATAGAAGAAGTGTACGAGCCGTTTTTGATAAAAGAAGGATACTTAATGCGTACCTCTAGAGGAAGGCAAGCTACCGAAAAAGCTTATAAGCACTTGGGTGTAGAAAAAGGTTTTTCTCAGGGAGGATTGTTTTAATCTTATTGAAATGTCAACTGTACCTATTAAAACTCTTACTTTGTGATAACAAAGTTTGGATTTGGATTTTTATAACGATTAGGATATGGCATGTGGCGAATTTCGGAGCACCTTCCTATCCGATCGTAACGAATTTTGTTAAGAGCTGAATTCCTTGATTTTAGCATTTTAACCGGCATAAGCTATATCCAATGTTAGCAGGTCGCTGTTCATTCAGTTATAATTGTTAATAGTGCTGAAAAAATAATTACATCTTGTAAGAAATGTATCAACCACGCCCAAAAAACACCTTTTGTTTCAATTATCGATTTCGCCAGCAACAAGCCTAAAAATCCAGCTACTATTACACCGATAAATCCACCTGGATTACCCCAATAATGCGCTGAACCAAAAATAAGTGCCGAAACGAATGGTATTAATTTATCTTTTAAAACACCATTAAGTACCACTAATACACCTAACCGGGTAATACTTTCTTCGACAAACGAATTGGACAAGGCAAAAACAACACTGAAAGGCAAAACTTTTATTATATACTCGAATGAAATTTCAATTTCACGAATGAGCTGTAAATAGATAACAATAGCCGTCACAACGGAAATGACTATCGCAAAATTTTTTCCTATATGAATCCAATTTTCAGATGGTTTCGGTTTTATCCCAACTAACTGTTCTGGCAACACTTCAGCAGAGATATTCCCTTTTCGAAAATATTCTCGGAAATTTCTTCTTTTAGCCCACCATAAGATGAATAAGAAGATAATTGTGCCAGTGAGCGTAATTGATTGATATAAAATTTGTTTGTTTATCGATTCAGATAAGTTGCCAAAAATTACAACTCCATTTGTCCAACTACTTACAAAGACCAATGCCAGGATTAAAGCAACTATTAATAAAAGTAAAATAAATTCTTTCAATTTAAACATATTTCTTGTCCTTAAATTCTTGATATTATTCGTCTTTACTACAATGCCGAAATCAGTTTTTCTTGCAGGTAGACATCTTTATAATATTTATCAATTGATTGATTTTTCAAAGCAATGTCTAATTTAATCTGCATAGGTGATTTATTTATAGTAGAATTACTTTTATATTCTTTCCATTCATTTGAGTTTACTTCGCTTTCATCCATATAAAAACTGTCAATTGAGACAGTCTTAATCTTATCAGAAGAATTGGATTCAGTCTCAGAGTGTTTCGTTTGCTGATTTCCACAAGAAAAAAGTACTAACCCGAAAAGGAGAAATAATATGTTTTTAATAGTCTTCATTTTAATTGCCCACCGGTTTAGCTAAACTGCGTTTCAATGTAGTTTAGGTTTTGTTGTGGTGTCGTTTTTTATTGTTTTTTTATTCTCGACTGTAATTTCAGACCCTTCTGCAAGCATCACTGAAGTAGGGTTCGTCGAATTGAGAAATTCAAATTTTTGTCCATACGTAGCTCCAAAATCTACATCAATATCATAATCATTCACTTTATAAGCTTTCCATTTAGGATGTGTGACTTCATATTCGTTTGTCTTGTGATTATTCACTTTTG
>Ga0307996_1000189_pt1 | contig 16543 bp, 12 predicted proteins | sample Davwhametageno35_FD_203143 | JGI IMG/M metagenome (GOLD analysis project Ga0307996, IMG submission 203143) | Marine microbial communities from Davis Island wharf, Antarctic Ocean - #35 | ecosystem: Environmental > Aquatic > Marine > Unclassified | place: Antarctic Ocean: Davis Island wharf...
TTCATGTGACGTGCTTTACCTCCTTCTGTTTGCAATTGAGTATTCGCTTTTGGAAATGTTTTCATCAACTCCATGTAAGCATCCAATTCAAAATTCAAACAACATTTAAGTTTACCACATTGCCCAGCCAATTTTTGTGGGTTAAGAGATAACTGCTGGTAGCGAGCTGCAGCTGTATTGACCGAACGGAAATCCGTTAACCAAGTTGAACAACACAATTCACGACCACAAGAACCAATTCCTCCCAATTTTCCTGCTTCTTGTCGCATTCCAATTTGTTTCATCTCAATTCTTACTTTGAATTCAGCTGAGAATCTTTTTATCAATTCTCTAAAATCTACTCTCTGTTCTGCCGTATAGTAAAAAGTAGCTTTGGACATATCGCCTTGAAACTCGATATCGCTAATTTTCATTTTCAATTTCTCTTCAATCGCCAGTGTTCTAGCTCTAGGCATAATTCTTTTCTCCTCATCACGCCCTTCATGCCATTTATCTATTTCCTTTGATTCGGCTTTTTGAATAACTCCAGGCAGGCTTCTTAAATCAGTAATTTTCTTTTTACTCAATTGTAATTTCACCAATTCTCCTGTAAGCGAAACAACTCCAAGGTCATAACCACTTGCAGCCTCTACAGTGATAATATCTCCTGTATAAAGCGATAATTTTGTGTTGTTATTAAAGTATTCTTTTCTATCGTTTTTGAATCTCACTTCAATTACGCTAAAAGGTTTTTCTCCTGATGGAATTTGCATATTTTCCAACCAGTCAAAAACTGTCATTTTATCGCAACCTCCTGTTCCACATGAACCATTGCTTTTACAGCCATTAGGTACGCCAGAAGTATTATTTGAGCATGATGAACATCCCATTTGTAATTTTGTATTTATAAAAAAGCACTATATAACACTGCTTTTTGAAAGTTAATATTAGTAATAATAAGGGAGATACGTTTACAGTCTTTCCCCAATATATAAGTATCAAATATATTGATTATTCGTTCTAATAGAGATTAAAACCTAAGTTATTTTTTAATCAATTTGAAAAGAATAAAAGAAAGGTCTAGGAATAATATTTTGGCGTTGGCATTTCTGTCGGTATGATAATAGGCTTGGGACATGTCTGTGTGCAAAGCTTCCATATTTCTTTCATGGACATAAGGCATAAATTTTTCAATAAACTCTTTGTGAGATGGGGTTATTTTTACGTTTTCCATTCCAGAAAAATTCCCTAATAGACTTTTTTGAAATAAATTAAGAACAAACAGTAAAAATGCTTTTTGCTTTTCTTTTCCTAATTTTTGAATATTAGCAGAAAATGCAACTGCACCAACCACATCTTTTTTGAAACACAAACGCATCCAAGAGACAAATAAATCAAAAAATACTTGCGAATTATCTTGGCTAGAAACTTCGTGCAAAGCCATCGCAAAATCTCCATTTACATAAGTAGAAATTTCTATTGCTTTCGCTTCATCCACTCCATGATGATTCGCCAATTGATTAGAAATTTGAACTTCAGAAAGTGATTTTAATCGAATAATTTGTGTTCTAGAAATTATTGTTGCCAATATTTTTTCTAAATCTTCCACTACTAAAAAGAGTAACGTTTTTTCTGGGGGTTCTTCTATTAATTTAAGCAACTTATTGGCCGAAGCAATATTCATGTTTTCTGCCAACCAAATTATTGCCACTTTATAGCCTCCTTCGTATGATTTAAGGCTTAATTTTCTGAATAATTCTTTACTTTCATCAACCCCTATGATTCCTTTTTTATTTTCATTTTCATTTTTCCCATACCAATCTTGCTCGGTAGAATAAGGATTTGAAGTCATCATTTCGCGAAATTCACTAATAAAGTCGTCTGATTTTTTCAAGTTTCCTAATATCTGAACAGGAAATGAAAAATGCAAATCAGGATGGGTTAATGTATTTATTTTTAAGCAAGAAGGACACGCTCCACATGAGTCGTTTTCTTCTTTATTACTACAGAAAACAAATTGAGCATAGGCCAAAGCTAATGAAAAAGAACCCGACCCTAGTTTCCCTTGAAACATTTGAGCGTGACTTATTCTTTCATTTACAACTGTTTGTATAAGATTTTCTTTTATACTTTCTTGTCCTATTACTTCCTTGAATAACATAAGTCAAATGTAAGTTTTATTTAAGAATGTGAGAAGAAAAGAGGGATAGTTTTTGTTTCTTTGTGAAGAAATAAATTTGAACAGTTATGGCACACAAAGCAGGGTTTGTAAATATTGTAGGAAGTCCAAACGTAGGGAAATCTACTTTGATGAATGGATTAGTAGGGGCAAAAATGTCGATTATTACTTCGAAACACCAAACTACTCGTCATAGAATTAGAGGAATTGTAAGTGGAAACGATTTTCAAATTGTGTATTCGGATACTCCTGGAGTATTGGAACCAAAATACAAACTACATGAAAAAATGATGAATTTTGTAAACGATTCGCTTCGTGATGCAGATATCATTTTGATGGTTACAGATATTTTTGAAGAATCAATGAATCATAAAGAAACCTTGGAGAAGATTCAAAAAATGGATGTTCCTAAATTTGTTCTTATCAATAAAATTGATCTTGCGAGGGACATGACTATTGTAGAGGAAAAAGTAGAATTATGGTCTAAATTAATGCCTGGAGCTCAAATTTTACCAATTTCTGCGCTAGAAAAGGTAAATACAGAATTTGTTATCAATAAAATAAGAGAGCTTTTGCCAGAATCTCCTGCTTATTTCCCAAAAGATGAATTGACAGACAAACCAATGAAGTTTTTCATCTCTGAAATTATCAGAGAAAAAATATTTACTACTTACAACAAAGAAGTGCCATACTCTTGCGAAGTTGTAGTGGAAGAATACAAGGAAGATGTTCCTACTAATGGGATATCTAAAAAACTAATCACAAGGATTAGAGCATTAATTATAGTAAACAGAGAAACTCAAAAAGGAATTATTATTGGGCATCAAGGAAGTAAATTAACTGAAGTTGGTACGGAGGCTCGTAAGGATATTGAAGAATTTATTGGTAAAAAAGTATTTCTTGATTTGTACGTAAAAGTGGATAAAGACTGGAAAGAAAAAGACAATAAATTGGGTGAATACGGGTATAACGGATAATCCATGATTACTAAAATTGGAAATGACTGGAATGGAGTTTTAAAGGATGAATTTGAAAAGGAATCCTTTGAAACTCTAACTGATTTTGTGATAAACGAATACAAATCGGAGGTTTGTTTTCCACCATTGAAAGACATTTTTAATGCCTTTGAGGTGTGTTCATTTTCTGATACTCAAGTTGTAATTTTGGGGCAAGATCCTTACCACGGAGAAGGGCAAGCTCACGGATTAAGCTTTTCTGTGCCAGAGGGAATAAAAATTCCGCCTTCGTTACGTAATATTTTCAAAGAATTAGCTTCTGACTTGGGAGTATACACTCCAACTCAAGGAGATTTAACCTCTTGGGCAAAACAAGGTGTTTTATTATTGAACGCCACCTTGACAGTCCGTAAATCTACGCCTGGGAGCCATCAAAAACAAGGTTGGGAAGAATTTACAGATTCTGTGATTAAAACCATTTCGAATAAAAAAGAATCGGTTGTGTTTGTGTTGTGGGGAAAATTTGCGGAACAAAAAGCCTCTTTGATTGATAAATCAAAACATTGCATAATTACTTCTTCTCATCCTTCTCCATTTTCTGCTCACAGAGGGTTTTTAGGTTCAAAGCCATTTAGTAAAACGAATGAATTTTTGGAGAAAAAAGGGCTTAAGAAAATTGATTGGGAGTTAAAAGACAAACAAGTTAAAATAGAATTTTAATTAGATTAATAATTCTTACTTATTCTGAGTGAAATATTCTTTGTAAAACCCTGAAAAAAGTTCAGGGTGACTTGTGCTACTATAAAAAAAAGACTACATTATTCTCTTGATTCAAACTAATAAGTTTTTAAATTTATTTCTACATTTATAAAAAATCAATATTTGGAATACGCAATAGTTGACATAGAAACCACTGGAGGAAGTCCATCTACCAGTAAAATAACTGAAATTGCGATTGTAATTACGGATGGAGAGAACATAATTGATTCTTATGAAACGTTAATATCCCCCGAACAAAATATCCCCTATAACATTACAGCTCTCACAGGAATTAGCAACCAAATGGTAGCTCATTCTCCTAAGTTTTTTGAAGTTGCAAAAACTATTCTTAGCTACCTAGAAGGAAGAACTTTTGTAGCTCATAACGTCAATTTTGATTATGGATTTGTAAAACAAGAATTCAAAAGTTTAGGCTTTTCCTACGAAAGTGAAAAAATGTGTACCGTTCGTTTGTCGAGAAAAGCTTTTCCAGGATTGCCTTCATACAGTTTGGGGAAACTAAGTAAATCTCTTGGTGTAAAACTTAACAATGCACACAGAGCAATGGCTGACACCATGGCAACCGTAGAAGTTTTTCATCAAATAATGCGCGTGCAAGAGGACTTGGATATTGTAACTAACTTGGCCGAAAAACTAGGTATAACTAAACTTCCTAACAAAGCAGGAGTCTATTATTTCAAAGATTTTGACGGGAAAATTATTTACATAGGGAAGAGCATCAACATAAAAAAAAGAGTGCAAAGCCACATGACAAACTTTTCTACTAAGAAAGGGATTGCTATTATGGAAACGATACAATCTATTGAATTCAAACTCACTGGAAACGAAACTATGGCTTTGTTGTACGAAACCATGGAGATAAAAACGCACAGACCCATTCATAACCGAGCTCAAAAAAAGACAAAATACCCGTTTGGAATTTCGATAAATCGCGAAGAAGAATTTCATAAATTGGAACTCACAGAAGTAAATCAACATAGCGATACAGTTGTAGAGTTTGGCTCTAGAAGAGAGGCAAAAACATTTATTTTGGATGTAATTGAACGGTTTGACCTTTGCCTGAAATTGAATGGCTTAGAAAATGTAAACCGAGTGGGTTCCTGTTTTCAATATCAATTACACAATTGTAACGGAGGTTGTATTGGGGAAGAAAGCGGGGAAGATTACAACTTAAGAATTGAGAAATTTGAAATGCAATATGGTTACACAAATGAATCGGGAATTTACACCTCAGCAGGTAGAAAAAAATCAGAAATCTCTTTTATAATGCTAGATAATGGAATTATAACTGGGTTTGGATTCACCTCTTCTTCTATCGGATTAAACTGGGGAAGTTTGCAATTATTAACCGAAGAATTTAATCCTGACAAAGATTTTCAGAGGGCTTTTAAGGCTATGAAAAGGAATGGAAACTTTGAGAAATCAGTTGGTTTTTAAAGCCTCTCTCATTTTTTGGTATGCGAAAGTATACTTTCCTGTTTCAAGATAGGAGATCTAATTAACTACAACTCTTCGTTAAAATACACTTTATAAAAATGCATTTTTTTCTCTTCGTCATATCCTCTTTCTAGATTTTCCTTTACCGTGTCTATTTCGTTAGGGTCAATCTTTATCTGAATCATTGTATCTAACAAAATTTCAGATTTTATTTTCTTCTTTTCCTTCTTTAAGGTTGTTTGCTCAATATTGAAACTCGCTTCCAAATCTACGTTGTGAATTTGTTTATACTCCTCTTTGTATTCTTCAAATTTCTCTGTTATTTCAAACGGCTCAAGTAATTCTTCTTTCAGAATATCATTGTTTATGAATTCATTTTCATTGAACACTCTCATTGTTTGATTTATAAAATCTTTTTGAGCCAATGTATCATTATCTACCACCAAGTTTGCCGAAAAATCTGAAATCATACTCAGGTAATGTTTCGTCTGAAAAGAATCGTTATGCACTTCTTCTAATCCCAGGAAATCATTTTTCCAATATGAAGCATCATATGAATTATTATCTACCGATAAAATTCTAAGTCCATCCTCCTTCTCGGTATTAATGATTAAACACCCTTTGTCTATCTTTTGTAACTTCACTCCTTTGTCAATAATAAAATCGATTCCATCCTCCCTGTGATTAAAATTCAAGAATTCAAGTTTTTTTTCAATTTTAAAAACCCCAATAGCTGTAGTTATAATGTCATTGAATTCTAGGTCATGAAACTCCACGACAAATAGTTCTCCTGTTTTTATTTGAGGATGAATTGAGTTTTCGTACAAGTGCCCAAGAACTGCATTGGAATAAGGGATGAAATCTTGTTCTTCGTCAAAATATTTCTTTGTCAAATCAAACATAGTATTGTACTCTAGGCTGATGTGATGCGAAAATTTATTGAGCTCAATAGATGTTTTTACCGAACTCAAAAAGAAACTTTTTAATGCTTTATCTTCTTTTTCAGACAAACTCACCTCAGCTTTCGCCAAGAAATTTAACTCATCTTTGGTTTTACTTCCTACTTTTTGTAGAGTAATGCGCTCTATAAATGTTCTTTTTGTGTTGATCATCTTTTGGATTTGAAAAAACGAATTTAAGACATTGAAATAGTTATAGAATACTAAACTCTAATTTATCTTTCAATAGGTTAATTAATTCTTTTTGATTGTATTTATAAATGTCGTTAATATACAGCACATTTACTTTATTTCGGAATTTATTTTCGTAAAACTGGTTGATAAAATTAGCGTGTTTTGTTTCCATCACATAAATAGAATCTGCCCAATCTAATTGTTCTAATTCAATAAAATTTGTGCCCTGTTGGTTACACGTTTTTTGGTTTGTTCCTGCCGATTTAAAATTTAGATTTTGATATTTTTCAGCAAAATAATCCTCCCCCGTTTTTGATCGATCTTTGTTTGCTGAGCAAATGAATAGAATGTTGTGCATGTTCCCTTACCTCATTATAATAATCTTCTCTCTGGCAGAAAAAGACTTGCTATCCATAACTAATGTATAAGAGCCACAAACTAAAAAACTAACAGGTATCGTAATTTTACCTTCTTTGAAAAGTTCTTTTTTAAAAAAAACAGACCGTCCCATTTCATCAAGAATACTTAGTGTAATTTCCTCTTTAACTTCAAGATTAAAAATCTCTATATTAAGTATTCCATATGCCGGATTAGGATAAACTTTTATTTCAAAAGCATCTTCTGGAAAATCATCAATCCCTACTGAATTAATAGTTAGACAAGTTGTAGTATCAGAACAACCTTTAGGACTAGTCATTATACAAGCATAATTCCCATTAATTATAGGAGTAAAACTTTGATTTGTATCCTTAGTATTATGAGAATAATTACTATCACAATTCACCCATTTATAACTTACTCCAGTTGTTCCCATTGTCAAGGTAACTCCCGAAACTATGATAATACCAACAGGGATATTATTGATAGTAAGGTTTACCGTTATTATACTATCACAGCCTATCGCATTTGGAATAGTATCTAAATATGTATTACTAGTATTCCATGTGTAATTACCACTTGGAGAACTATAGCTCCCACAAGCTATTACTGAAATAGTAGTGCGCGAGTTTGGCTTAACAGTTACAATAATCGGAACAGAAGGAATACTGCAGGTAGCATTAATAATATTAAATATTTGAATGGTGTCTTTATCTGAAGCCTGAAGATAACTATAAGAAGTGTCTACTCCCGAATGCATTAAGGAGTCATTGCGGAAGAAATAAAAACTTCTTGGGTATTGGTTCGTTCTAATTACTATTGGGTCTCCCATGCAGTAAGTTGTGTCAGTATCTTCAACATAGAGAGGAATAGAACTTGGCGCAATATATATAGAGGTTGTTTTCGTTAAAGAATCTATCCCATAAAAATTGGTGGCTAATAATTTAATGGTGAAAATTCCTGAGCTTAGGAAATTAATTTTAGGCTGAAAAGAGCTACTATCTGTGCTATTTTGGTAACTATAAGAATTAGGGCTAACACTCCATTTATAAGAAGTAGCATTGTTAGTGGTATTATTAAAAATAGCATTTTGAGTTGCACAAAATATTGTATCATTTGTATTGAAAGAAACTACGGGGAAACGATCTACAGAAATATCATCTATGGCTATGTCTCCTGTATATCCATTTCCTGTTTTACCTCTGAATCTTATAATGATTTTTTGTCCTGTATAAGGAGTAAGATCAACTGTTTTTTGAATCCATAAATTACCTTGATTCCCAACTATTGGTGCACTAATGTCATTAATCCATTCTCCATTTGATAAAACATCTACATTCAGACTTCCAATAGTAGAACCATACATATGATACCAAAATTTAAGAGTTCCAAAAGAGGAGCTTGTTAAATCAATACAAGGAGAATTTACTAATGCTTCTTTTCTGGGGCAAGGTGTAGAAGTTTCAAGGTAAATATATTTTCCACTTCCAGTAGTATGATCACTCGGAGGGCCTGTAAATCCTGTAGCGGTGCCGCTATGATCTGTTCTCCAATCTATACTATCTCCTACTAAAGAAGGAGTGTTAGTAGTATTATACCATCCATCCGTAAGGTTACAAGAAATATCAGAACAGCCCCAGGCAGTGGAACAGTCTGTAAATGAGTCAAAATTTTGAGTATAGGGAAGGTTAACTGTGGCACAAGAATAGGAAACCAAGACTAATAAAGAACTGTCGTTAGAACTAACAACATCACCTGGTTGTTCTAACCAAACCATGATGCTATCTACCCCAAGACTCAGAGTGATACTATCTCTAAATGTATAGATTAATGAATTACGAAATGTGAGACCTCCTATTATAGTATCAGCATATATGAGTCCATTATTGGGTTGAAACTTAACTATGATACTGTCAATTATTGCTGTCCCTGTATTTCTTAATTTTATTTTAACAGGAAACTTCCCTCCATAAACACAATTAGGAATATGACTGCTAGACATTGAAGTTTGCAAAGCAATATCTTTTCCAATACAATTTGAATCAGTTATAGGGATTTCAATAGCATTTACTCTTCTACTTATTGAGTTATTAGAACCATAAGCTTGTATACTAAACCATTCTGATTCGGAAGAACTCAACCCTTTTACCAAAACAAAATTATTGCTTGTAGTCGTTAAAGAGTCCATGTACTTATTCCCGAGTTTTGAAATTTTATAGCTAAATGCAGTAGTCATATTATCCCACTGCAAGAGAGCAGAATCATTACACCTCCATAAGAGAGAGAAGTTTTGAACTAAGGGCATAATATTGAAGGTTTCTATGCTATTGCTAATCCTAGAACCTCTCTTTATTTTCACCATTGCATTTCCGCTTATTATGGTAGGAATTGTCCACGCATAACCTCTTACCGTATCATTGATTCCTGTAGCTATTGTGATCCAACTCGCTCCACTATCCACAGAATATTCTAAATCAAAACTTCCTGTAGAACCATAAGAATCCCATTGAATATATTCTACTTCTCCTGGAACGAAGTGTTCTCTTCCAATAGGATAAGTTAGAGTTATTTCATTGTATAAAAATTCATAGGTAAGGTGATATCTTTGAGGGCCTTGAGGGATTAAAGTTCCATTTATTGATATGGTGTGATTTCCTGCCAATGGATTAGGAATTGTAATTTGTTCTACATTATTTAAGGTGTCTATACCTCTTTCAGCTGGTTTCCCTAAACTATCCAGATGAGGAGCAGGATTAAGAACCCATGGCAGAAAAGTCGTGCTTACAGAATTGGTCAATGTCATGTCTAGATTATTTACCAATGCTTTTACAGGAATTGAAGTGGAAGCTGGGTAATCTGCCCAATGCACCAAAACTCGCAATTCTTTTACATTGGATGGAACAGTAATAGTATGACTATTACTTCCGCCGTTAGCTATGCTAGCTTCAAAAAATCTATTTTCTTGAAAAACTGAATAAGCTCGCCTAACATTAACTCTACCAAATCCTGTGCGGAAATCTGGACCTGGATTTTCTAAATCATCACACGTATTTAAAAGAACCGTTTTTATAAGTGATAAATGCGGAGTATTTCCTCCGTTCAAAGATTTATAACCATGAGTCAATTGACCTACTACACCAGAGATTTTAGGAGCTGCATGAGATGTTCCCCCTACACCTTCTACCATTAAATCTGGCTTTATTCTTCCATCATAGGCTGGTCCTTTAGAACTAAAACCGACTCTAGTATCAAAACTATTACATGAACCAACAGCAAAAGTGTTTTTAGCTTGCTTTACTCCTCCCGTTAAATTAGCATAACCGCTTATTCCAACATATGGGCCGTAAGTACTAGCATTATTACTCTGATTACCTGCAGACCAACTGTGTAAAGGTCCAATACTGTCTCTTATATCTTGATCCCTAACAGTACCAGCCGACCAAGCTGACATACCTATTCCATATCCATAAGAGTGATTAACTGACACAAGACCAACAGTTGAAAAATAGGTGTTATTAGAAGAATTATTGTTCAGTGATAAAACATTAGCTCCTGAAGCAATACCCTCATTAATTGGGTTTAAATTTCCTGCACCTGCCATTCGATAAATAACTCCCCTTTTATGTCCAGAAATAGTTCCTGTCCCATATTCTGTCAACCTTCCTTCTATCTCAATTCTATTATCATTTGTGTCATATATTCCTCCTTCCTCGACAGCTACAGTTGTTCCTGCTCCATCAATATTTAAATTTGTTACGGAATTATTTAACCAGTTTGTACGACCTGTTGTATTAAAAATTGTTCCCTCCATAACAGGGAGTGGATTAATTGATTCAATAAATTTTATTTCTTGAATCGCTAATAATTCCTCTAGTTTCGAAATTGGTAATTGTACTTCGAAATTATGTTCTTGTAAAGAGTAATTCAAAATTTTTCCAATTTTTAAAATCTTTTCTCTTGCCTTACCATTATCTCCCAAAAAGATTGCTAACACTTTTATTTCGTCTCCAAAAAGAATATGATTAGGATATTGTTTTTTATATAACTCGTGACTTAGCTTAAAACGATTATCTAGATCAAAAACAGCACGAACTTTTATAGTATTGAAAACATCTAAATTTCTGTTTTTTGCAAAAGTAGCTATGTAGGCATAATTCGGAATGTAATCGTCCAGTTCTATCCCAGCTTTTTTAAGTTCTAGTCTTTCTTTGCTAGTAGGAATATCATAAAATTGGATAATTTTACACGAGAATTCTTTTTGTTTAGATAGTTCAGAAACAAAAGACTGAGTATTTACTTTGGGAAGTAAACTTCCGTTTAATAACTGAATTTGATAGCTTTTTTCTTGGGAATAAGAAGCGAATGTTACTAAAAGGAATAGACAAAAAGCGCTTGATATTTTGATCTTCAAAAATATTTTCATTATTTTTTATATTAAATAACCTATTATTTTGGTAACGGCTAATTGTAAATATACTAATTTGAATGATTACTATTTTAAAAAAAAATACAACCAACAAGAAATAAACTAAATGAAAATTTAATCTAAAAGATTACAATCCACTATTTCTTACTTTCCAATACAAAACTTACTAAATATATTTCCTAGTAACTCATCTGTAGAAATTTCACCCGTAATCTCACCTAAGAAATGGAGGGATTGACGAATATCTATAGCAACTAAATCTCCTGGAATTCCAACATTTAGAGCATTGGTAACTTGAGCTATTGCTTCGTTTGCTTTGGTTAATGCTTCGTAATGTCTCACATTGGTTACAACAATTTGTTGCTCTTGCGATTGTTTGGAATTAGTAATCTCAATAATTTTTCGAGTCAACTCATCTATATTCTCTCCTTCTGAAGCAGAAATTTGAGTACAGTCAATTACGCTTAACCTCGATTTATCTTTCAATAAATCTATTTTATTTGCTACCCAAATTACATCAATTGTTTCGTTTCTTAACTGAGGTTTTAGCAGTTCAAATTCTTGTTTTACCTTTACTAAGTCTGCACTGGCGTCAAATAAATATAAAATAATTGCCGATTTCCCAGCTTTATCAATTGCTCTTTGGATTCCTATTTTCTCTATTTCATTCTCCGTATCACGAATTCCTGCCGTATCAATAAATCGATACTTTATTCCTTCCATCACTATTTCGTCTTCTACTATATCGCGAGTTGTTCCAGCAATACTGGACACAATTGCTTTTTCTTCTTTCAGGAATTTATTCAGCAAAGTAGATTTACCTGAGTTGGGTGCACCAATAATTGAAATTGGGACTCCATTTTTAATCGCATTTCCAAAAGAAAAAGATTCTATCAGACTTTTTAATTTCTTCTCTATCCTTACAAGTAATTCATTGAGTTGAGTTCGATCTGCAAATTCTACATCCTCTTCACCAAAATCTAATTCCAGTTCAATCAGCGAAGCGAAATTGATTAATTCCTCTCTCAATCCATTTATTTCATCAGAAAAACCTCCACGCATTTGTTGCATAGCAAGTTTATGAGAAGCTTCGGTTGTGGAAGAAATTAAATCTGCTATTGCCTCTGCCTGAGACAAATCAAACTTTCCATTTGCAAAAGCACGCATAGAAAACTCTCCTGCTTTGGCAAGCCTAACTCCTTTTTTGATTAGTAGTTTAAGAATTTGTTGTTGGATATAAACAGAACCATGACAAGCAATTTCTATTATATCTTCCCCTGTAAATGAATGAGGATTTTTAAAAACAGTTAATAAAACTTCATCTACTATTTTTTCTTGTTCTTTTATTACCCCAAAATGAGCTGTATGCGATTTTTTATCGGATAAATCTTTAGAAAAAATAGAAGACACGACAGGAAATGCTTCACTTCCTGAAACACGAATTACAGCTATCGCTCCCATTCCGTTAGCAGTAGAAAGTGCACAAATTGTATTGGTAGAATCTAAAATCATGTGCAAATTTAGGTTTTTCAATCCGATTGAGGAATGGATAACGGATAATTTTAATATTCCCTTTCATAATTTTGTAAAATAAAGGATAAAAAACTACTTTTGGGTATTCTAAAAACAAAGAACCAAATGAGTATATTAGTTAATAAAGATTCTAAAATAATAGTACAAGGTTTTACAGGAACCGAAGGGACTTTTCATGCAGAACAAATGATCGAATATGGATCACAAGTTGTGGGTGGAGTTACTCCAGGAAAAGGAGGTCAAACTCACCTTGATAAACCTGTATTTAATACCGTAGAAAATGCTGTAAAAGAAACGGGAGCAAATGTATCCATTATTTTTGTACCTCCAGCTTTTGCTGCAGATGCAATTATGGAAGCTGCAGATGCTGGAATTGGAGTAATCGTTTGTATTACTGAAGGTATTCCAACTAATGACATGGTGAAAGTAAAAGAATATTTAATTGGACGTGATTCTAGATTAATTGGACCAAACTGCCCAGGTATTATTACTGCTGACGAAGCAAAAATTGGAATTATGCCAGGTTTTGTTTTCAAAAAAGGAAGAGTAGGTATTGTTTCAAAATCAGGGACATTAACTTATGAAGCGGCTGACCAAGTTGTGAAAGCTGGATTAGGAGTTTCTACTGCAATCGGTATTGGTGGAGATCCAATTATTGGAACTACGACTCAAGAAGCTGTTGAAATGTTTATGAATGATCCAGAGACTGATGCAATTGTAATGATTGGAGAAATTGGTGGAGACATGGAAGCGAAAGCTGCAAGATGGGTAAAAGCAAATAGCACGAAGCCAGTTATTGGTTTTATTGCAGGGCAAACTGCTCCTAAAGGAAGAAAGATGGGACATGCTGGTGCAATTGTAGGAGGTGATGACGATACAGCTCAAGCTAAAATGAAAATTATGGCTGAATGTGGAATTAGTGTTGCTAATTCTCCAGCAGAAATTGGTAAAAAAGTAGCAGAAGCTTTAGGAAAATAATCCTTAAAATAATTATATATAAAAAGGGCTTGAAGAAATTCAGGCCCTTTTTTAATGAAGTAATCTAAAATTACTTAGTTATTGTTTTTAATGTCTCTTCCATTTCTTCTTTAGAACAAGAGAGCTTAGGAAGAGTGAAATTAATGTCATTTACAGATTGCATAGGTACTAAATGAATGTGCGCATGTGGCACTTCTAATCCTATTACAGCAACTCCTATTCTTTTACATGAGATTGCTTTTTCAATTTTTAAAGCAACTTGCTTAGAAAAAATCATCATTTCTGACAAAAGAGAATCTTCTACATCAAAAATATAATCAATTTCTTGTTTAGGAATAACTAAGGTATGCCCTTCTACTAATGGATTTACATCCAAAAAAGCTAAAAACTTATCGTTCTCTGCTATTTTATAGCAAGGCAACTCTCCTTTAATTATTTTGGTAAAAATACTATCCATTTTATCTAGATATCTTTATGATTTCAAATTGAATAATCCCTCCTGGTGTTTCCACATCTGCAATGTCACCAACACTATGACCTAATAACCCTTTCCCAATTGGAGAATCTACTGAAATTTTCTTTGCTTTTAAGTCTGCTTCATTTTCAGCAACCAAAGTATATTCTACCTCTTTATTACTTCTTAAATTTTTAATTTTTACGATAGATAAAATAAGCGCTTTAGTGGTATCCATTCCTGTATCGTCCAATACTCTCGCAATAGAAATAATGTTCTTTAGTTTAGAGATCTTCATTTCCAATAACCCTTGCGCTTCTTTTGCAGCATCATATTCTGCGTTCTCTGATAAATCTCCTTTATCACGTGCTTCAGCAATTTGCTGAGATATTCTTGGCCTTTCAAATGTTTCTAATTCAAAAAGCTCATCCTTTAAGGATTTCAATCCTTCTGCTGTGTAATATGTAATGTCAGACATAATTTTTCTTTCTAATGGTATAACTAAAAAAGAGAACCTTACGATTCTCTTTTATTATTGTATACACAAATATACTAATTATTTATAAAACCTGCTTAAAACAAGTTTTTTGACTGTTATTCTTCGTCTTCACCTAGGTTTAATCTAATTCCTATTCCGTGAATTGCACCTAGTACCGGAGCATTTCTAAATGAGTAATCTACCCCAAGAGTCGATTCGTTTTTTCCAAATGGCATATCAATAGAAATACCTGCACTTGGTCCAGATAAAGCTGATTGAGTTTCTATTGCAGAGAATGTCCCTTTTTCATAAACTAATCCTGCTCTAATCATTACAATTACTTTTTTTGCATGTAAAACATACTCAGCTCCAACTCTAAATTGATCTCTTTGAAAAGAATTAGAAGTAAAAGTTGCTGCTGCAGTTAAAGAATTATTTTCATTGATTAAAAAATCATAAGCTCCAGAAATATTAATTAAAGAGGGTAATTCGAAGTTAGCTGTTCTTTGTTCTGTAGTTGTTGAGATCTCAGTAAATGGGTTTATAGTTTCAATAGCAAAACCATCTCCTTTGTATTTCATTGGTGGTCCTACATTTTTCAAAGCAAGTCCAATTTTTATATGGTCTCTTTCTCCTGTTACATATCTTACTCCTGCATCAAAAGCAACTCCATTTGCTTTTGCATTTGCAATTCCTTCACTTAAAATCTTGATGTTAATACCCCCAGAAATTGATGCGGAAAATTCCTTAGCATAAGCCAAGTTTAACAAAAAACTGGTAGGAGAGAAAGTTCCCAATCCTCCTTCTGGCAATTCTGTTGTAGTAATTGGAATGTCACCATAATTTACTGTCATCATACTTATTCCAAGTACTCCAGACTCACCCACTCTCTGTGCTAAACCAAAAGAATTTAATTTAATTCCTGTGGATTGCATCCAAGAAGTATTGGTAAATTCGATTTCTGTTTTATCTGCTAATGCCAAACCAGCTACATTCAATTGCAATGCACCTAATCCTTTTATATGTGCACCTCCAGAACTAGCCCAAGCAGATGATCTTGCCCAAGGATTAATAAGCAATTGGGTAGAACCTGCTGAACCGATTCTATCTTCATTTCCAGCCATTGCAGCTATAGAAAAGAAAGTAGCGATTGATAATATTGTTATTTTTAATTTCATACTATAGTAATTATAATAATTTAATACTCTTTTTTAATCTGGTTTAGAAGTTTGTCAAATCTGGTGGTCTTAATGCACCAAACCATTTTATCACTTTTTCACCCACATCTGGAACATCAAAATGTATAATATACACCCCTCCAGCAATAGGAACTCCATTTATATTTTTAAGATCCCAATCCAATGATGTCAATGGATCATCTTTTGTAAATGTTCTTATTAATGAACCTCCTACATTATAAATTCTTACTGTACATTTCTCTGGTAAGTTAGTCAACTTAACTCTTGAGTCCAATCTTTTAGTTTCGTAATTAGAATAAGCATAGTAAGGATTGGGTACTACATTAATCATCTTTAATGCACTTGTTGCTGTATCTGTAACACCAATTCCTGTTGCCACTGATGCTGTATTAAATTGATATAAGTTATACCAATCATTTTTACTATTTCCAACATTTGAAGAAGGCTTATTAACAATATATCCTTTGTTAGCATACCTTTCATAATTTGTTTCTACCCTTACTTTTAGTATTGCATCTGTAGCTAAAAAAGTTCTGCCTGGTATAGTCATAGGCGTTCCTACCCACATACAAGAGCGCCATACTCTAAGTTTCTCTAGAGTATTTGTTCCTGACAATCTGTTGTAAATACTTG
>Ga0307996_1000190_pt1 | contig 16431 bp, 15 predicted proteins | sample Davwhametageno35_FD_203143 | JGI IMG/M metagenome (GOLD analysis project Ga0307996, IMG submission 203143) | Marine microbial communities from Davis Island wharf, Antarctic Ocean - #35 | ecosystem: Environmental > Aquatic > Marine > Unclassified | place: Antarctic Ocean: Davis Island wharf...
AGGAGACGCTACAGGCGCAGCCGACACAGCAGACTCTTATAACGAAGGCGATTACGTCGGCGCAGGCATTAATGCCTTTGCTACTCTGCTTGGCGTTGTACCTGTCGTAGGAAAGCCTGTTGCAAAGAACGTTAAAGCGCTGGGCGTGGGTGTTAATGCGCTACTGACAGACGGCAAGTTCTTAAAGAACTACGGCGCAGAGGCAATGGATAAGCTAGATGAATTAGCTAAATTAGCTACAGCCGGTACCACTAAAGCAAATGCTCTTATAAACGCCACAGTAGAACAAGGTAAACAGGTAGGAATTCGCCTTAACCTGAACTCAAAAATACCAGATGCACCGAAGGGAATGGATAAGCTCCAGACCCTACACGACAAGAACTATAACGGCCCCGCCCTGTCCTACGTCCCCCACGCCACTGTCACCGATGTGACCTTTAACGTCAGTCAAAAGGGCAGACAGGGGATTGCAGCCAAGATCAGCGGCATGGACGTCCCAGAAGCCAAGAACAAATTCCCCGCCATGTCAGTTGATGGAAAGCTCGCCTCCTCAGAGAATGTTATCTCTAAGGGCGGTGATGGTGTCATTGAGATTGGGTTTAACCCCAAAGCACACCACCTATTCATCGACATGAAAACCGGACAGGCAGTTAAGGGGGCTAAAGTAGCTACCGTGGTAGGCGACCGAGTTTATGCAAAAGGCGTCAAATACTACAAAAAATCCGAGGCACCAGAGCCCCTGAACGCATCAGACGGCACGGAGCTTCCTAGCGAAGTGAGGTTTAACGAAATGAATAAAGGCGGTGTTGTCCGACGCGGGCAAGTTGACGAAGAGGAAATGGATAGCGGCACCCAAGAGGAGCTAGACACATCCTTGCGGGCAGCAGCTGAGACTGACGATATTATAAGCACACCCGCTGAAAGAGATGCACGGAGAGAGGGGCCGTCTAATAGGCTTCCTGCCGCGCAAGGGGATTCCCCCATAGAAGACAATACTAAGCCCCAGACTGTAATCAGCATGTCCCACGGCGGCATGGCTATGGGCTCCATGATGGGTCTTATGGGACCCGATAATATTACGGGCACCGATCCAGTATCAGGCAACCCCATTCCTATTGGTTCCTCTGCTGAAAACGTCAGAGATGATATCCCCGCTGCACTATCTGCGGGAGAGTTTGTCGTCCCAAATGATGTGGTCCGGTGGTTTGGTCTGAAACGATACATGGACATGCACCAAGAGGCCAAGATGGGTCTCATGATGATGCGTGAGATAGGACAAATCAAAGGTGACGAGGAAGATGAATATGAAGAAGATTGTGGCTGTGGTGAAGAAGGTTGTCCCCTATGCGAAAGTACTGATGACAGTTCTTACGGCTGCGGCGATGAAAATTGCCCTGTGTGTATGGGAGCTCCTAAAGAAGGCAGCGAAGAAGACACAGGAGATGATGAAGACTATCCAGAAGCGCCTAGAGCGGAAGTCATAGTTGTCGAGGAAGAATATCCTCTAGATGAGGATTCTGCGGGAGTGGAGTCGTACCCAACCAAGGTGAGTCAAAAACCCAAGGGCTAATGATTTGGGCTACCCAGCACGGCCCCCAAACTAGAGTAAATTAAAATGGCTAAATACCGTGGTTCCCAGTCGGACCAGTTACAAAATGAAATTAACGAGCTTGAGAAAAGCATAAACACCACTGAGCTACCAGAGACAATTCCCGTAGAAAGTGGGGATGAATCGTTTAAAAAGCGCTATGGTGATTTGCGTAGGCACCTACAAACTATCCAAACACAAAAGGATGGGGAGATAGATGCTCTCAAAGATCAGTTAGATGACGCTACTAAGGCCCAAATTAAGTTTCCAAAAACCGATAAGGAAATTGCAGACTGGAGTGGGCGCTATCCAGAGGTAGCCAAGATCATAGACACGATTGCGCAGAAACGTGCAAATGAGGTTCTAGAGACGGGTGAGAAGCGGATTGCTAACTTAGAGAAGCTCGAACAAAACATGAACAAGGATAAGGCAGAGGATCATCTTCGCAAGCTCCATCCAGACTTTGATAAGATACGAAACTCCACAGCCTTTCACGAGTGGGTCATGGTGCAGCCTCAGTGGGTGCAGGACTCTCTTTATAAGAACTCCACAGACGCAATGTCCGCCAGTAGGGCCATTGATCTGTACAAAGTAGATACCGCAGGCAAACGACGGCCCTCTAATGGTGCCGGAGCAGCACAAGCAGTATCTAGATCTAACTCAGCAGCACCATCAGGACGAGGCCAATCTAAGTTCAGTGAAAGCCAAGTTTCTAAGATGTCTTCAGCTGAATATGAGAAAAATGAGCCAGCTATCATGGATTCTATGCAAAAAGGTTCCTTTGTGTACGATCTTTCTGGCGCAGCTAGATAATACCTCTTGAGAAACCCTTAATTGAGTGATATAATTCTACAATAGGAAGACCCCTTAATTGGGGGTTTCTCTCTCGCTCCGATTCAGGAGTATAGTAAGGCCGCTTACAGCCCACCCTTACAAACCACACCCAACAGAAGTTTTGACGATAAGTCCACCAGTTTAGCTAGGCCCGTGATGGTTCAAAAGAGGTGTCGATCAACCCTCCTTGTACATCATGCACCCTAAAGCTGTAACAGCCGCTTCGCAGTCGTCTTCTGGTTTTAAGCTCGTCCCGCTCTGGGACTTTGTCTAACGCCACTAGGAGTACAACTCATGGCTTTTCCATCAGCAAACGGTTACACCAACCTACCAAACGGCGCGTTCAGCCCCGTAATTTACAGCAAAAAAGTGCAGCTCGCTCTGCGCAAAGAGTCTATTGTAGAAGGCATTACTAACACCGACTACATGGGCGAAATCGGTTCAATGGGCGATTCAGTTCGCATCATGAAAGAACCTACGATCACTATCTCGGACTATAAGCGTGGTACCGCCTTGGCTTCTCAAGACCTTGCGGACACCGATTTTTCTTTGGTCATCGACCAAGCGAATGCGTTCCAGTTCCAAGTAGACGACATTGAAACTCAACACTCACACCACAACTTCATCAGCCTTGCTACAGACAATGCAGCATACAAGCTGAAGGACGCTTTTGACCAGAACGTATTGGGCTACTTAGCCGGTTACGACTGGGGCGGTTCTTCTTGGGCTGCTCGTACTACTCAAGCTGGTACCAAAGCCGACACAGGTACTGGTGCTGACGAACTGTTTGTAGCTAACAAGCTCGACGCAGCTACCTTCGGTGGAACTGCTGGTAACTCTCTGCCTTTGGCAGCGGGCGGCGGTGCGGGCGCAATCACTTCTCCACTAGCTATGCTTAACCGCATTGCTCGTCAGATGGACCAAGCAAACGTAGCAACAGAAGATCGTTGGTTCGTAGCTGATCCAGTATTCTACGAGTTGCTAATGGATGAGAACAGCAAGTTGATTAATAACGACTTTGCTGGTGGTCAGGATGCAGGCGACGTTCTTCGTAACGGACGTGTTACATCTGGTCTGATCCGAGGCTTCAAAGTCTATAAGTCTAACAACCTCCCATACGCTGGTACAGGTGCTGGTACTGCTGATGCAGACGGCTCTGATACTAACTTTGGTATTGTTGTTGCTGGACACCAGTCAGCAGTAGCTACAGCTCAGCAAATCTCTAAGACGGAGAGCTTCCGCTCACCCGATACGTTTGCCGATGTGGTCCGTGGAATGAATCTCTTCGGTCGCAAGATTCTGCGTCCTGAGTGCCTGTTCACTGCGGAATACAACGTAGCATAAGTAGTTTGGTTAAGGGGGGTCTTTCGGGGCCTCCCTTCCTTTTATCTTTTAAAAAGTGAACTAGATGCCCGCTACTTTTATAGAGTTATCAAACAGAGTTTTACGACGCCTTAATGAGGTGGAGTTCAGTTCATCTGACTTCCCCACAGCTAGAGGTGTGCAGGCTCTTGTTAAGGACGCAGTCCAAGCGTCAATTGCATCTATTAATCAGTCTGAGTTTGAGTGGCCCTTTAACGCAGCTGAGCACACCCAGACCCTTGTGGTGGGACAAGAAGAATACGACTGGCCTAACTTTTTTAAAGTCGTTGATTGGAACTCTTTTCAAGTAATTGAGTCAGCCAGCGGCACGAACAAATTTACGCACCTAAACTATATTGGTCGAGACGAGTACTACGATAAGTACCGAGACGACGACAATCAATCCGATGCAGCAGGTCGAGCCCGTCCAAAGATGGTGTTCCCTAGTCACGGTAATGGTTTTGGCGTAACTCCATCTCCCGACAGCACGTACCAAGTACGGTTCCGGTATTTTCTGAACTACGCAGATCTAAACCTGTATGACGATCAGACTCGCGTTCCTGAGAGCTTCTCCAGTGTCATTGTAGATGGTGCCCTGATGCACATGTACATGTTCAAAGATAACGTAGAAGCAGCACAGATTGCACAGTCCTTATTTGCTCAAGGTCTCAAGAATTTACAGACCCTCTACATTAATAACTACGAGTACATTACCGACCACAGAGTTGCCTTTTAATGGCGGATAGAATCCAGTCATATAAGGTTATTTCTTCTGGTGGGTTAAACTCTACAGAGAACCACCTAGACCTAGCTGAGAACTTTCCAGGATCAGCTACCCGTCTCGTTAATTACGAGGCCGGCATGTATGGTGGTTATAGAAGAATAGACGGGTATCAACCTCTAGATACCGCAACCGCAACTGAATTTGTAGGGACAGCAGCAGAGGCAGAGGGAAAAGTACTTTGCTTGGCTATCTTCAGAAGCACTTTATACAACAATGCGGACCTCCTAGCAGCTAGAAAAGACGTAGGTGCTAACTCTTACTCTTTCTACAAATACCTTCCTTATGCTGGTTGGTCTAAGCTAGATACGGGGACTACCCGCGCCATGACGTCAGCAAATGGCTTCGTGACGGTGAACCGAATACGTTTTGTTACCTTTAACTTTGGTGATGGAAATAAGATTGCTTTTGTTGATGGGGTCAATGCTCCCATAGTTTTTGATTCCACTACTTGGCAGGAACTTACAGTAAGCGGGGCGGGTACCTCTACTGATGGTGGTGGCGACCAGCTCGTGGACACCCCCTCATTGATTGATGTCTTTGAGAACCACATTTTCCTTGGTGGAGATGGTGGACAGCAGGCCATAGTATGTCACAGCGCACCACAGGACCCTTATAACTTTAATGTATCGGCAGGCGCAGGGCAGCTTAATACAGGCTTTGATGTTGTCCAGATCAAGCCCTTCCGAGACAACCTGTTTGTGTTTGGTAGCAATGCTATTAAGCGCGTATCCACAGACCTAACTCTAGGTTTCTTGTTAGATCAGGTAACCACTAATGTTGGTTGTATTGCCGCTGACTCTGTATTGGAGATTGGTGGTGACCTAGTTTTCCTAGCCCCAGATGGACTTAGACCCGTAGCGGGAACAAGCCGTATTGGTGACGTCGAGCTGGAGACTATTTCTAAGAGCATTCAGGCTCTTCTTGTAGATATGCCAGCAGACTATGATTTAGATAGTGTACTTGTAGGGGTGGTGGTTAGGACTAAGTCCCAGCTGCGATACTTTATGAGCGACGCCTCCGTAGGGATATCTGAAAGTAAAGGTATCATTGGTGGCCTGAGAACGGCTGACCAGAAATTGGGATGGGAGTTTGGTGAGTTACTAGGTATTCGCGCCTCCTGCTGTACGTCTGGCTACATAGGCCGAACTGAGTATGTTTTACACGGGGACTACAATGGCGGAGTTTATCGACAGGAGCAGACTAATACTTTTAACGGCTCCGGTATTACAGGAATATATAGTACGCCTTACTTTGATTTTGGTGACACTGAAGTTCGAAAGATTCTACGTCGTCTAAACACCTTCATACGGTCGGAGGGTCCTCTGGAGATGAACGTCTCCGTTGCCTACGACTGGAATGACACAAACACAGCTAAACCTGCTTCTTACTCTCAGGCCTCCGCAGGAGCTCCTGTAGTCTACGCAGGTCGTGACATCAATTATGGTGGCGTCAACATTAAGTACGGCGGCAACGAAAAGCCGATCATGTCCACCGACATTCAGGGCTCTGGCTATGCAGTAAAAGTCACCTTTGTAACACTAGGTGAGAATAGCGCTCATTCAATTCAGGGAATGGTTTTCGAGTTCTCTGTGGCAGGGAGAAGATAATATATGGCTGGATACACTAGACAGTCGGTTGCAGACATTCTCAATGGCGAGAACGTCACAGCACCCCCGTTAAATGCGGAGTTTAATAGGTTACAAGGGGCCTTTAATCACACTACAGGTCACTTGCACGATGGCTCTGCCGGTAGTGCCCCAAAAATTAATCTGGCAACATCTGTTACAGGGTACCTTTCTGAGGACAGTGGTGGTGTTGGTGGTAAGAATTCTGTGTCCCAGACATCTAACCCCACGCAGACGGATGATGCAAATGATGGGTACGCTGTAGGCTCTATCTGGATAAACGTAACAGCAGGAAAAATATTTCAGTGCCTAGGCAACGCACTAGGGGCAGCAGTCTGGCATGAACTAACTACATTTAACGCACAAGGGCATATTATACCCTCTACAAGTGGCGTTAAGGATCTAGGAAGTACTAGTTATGCGTTCAGAGACATACACCTGTTTGGCACGGCTTATGCGGCCAACCTCAATGGTGCGTTAGGTGGCACTACCCCTGCGTCTGTTACCGGAACTAGTATTACCGCTACTTCTGCCTTCTACGGTGACCTCACAGGTGATGTAACAGGCAATGTCGCCGGAACTACAACTGGTATTCATGTAGGTGACATCTACGCCGACAACGGCACCAGCTTAATTCTACAGAATGGGGCTGACGGAACAGGGGCAGCATTCACTGGCTCTGTAACGGGTAGTCTTATTGGTAATGCCGCAGGTAGCCACACAGGAACCTTTACCGGAACTGTAGATGGTAACAGCGTAGCCATAACTAATGTTGGAACACCTGTTGAGAACACTGACGGTGCTAACAAAGCGTATGTTTTAAACCAGTTAAGCTTAGGCGTTAACAGCGTAGATCAATTCCGCGCAGATGCTCAAGATCTAGCAATCAGAGCTGAAGACTCACAATACACAATCTCTACAGGCGTCTCTGGATACTCTGCGCTTCACTACGCTGCTAAGGCAGCTGCAAGCCAGATAGCCAGTGCTTCCTCAGAAACAAACGCAGCCAGCTCACAAAGTGCTGCGGCCAACAGCGCTCTAATAGCCCAACAAAAAGCAGGGATAGTTAGTAACGCAGTAGATGCGCTTGAACGACCACTCATAGGGGCACTTATATAATGTCAACTCTTGCATACTTTAACGCACGTCAGTCGGCGTCAGAAGAAGCTATAGCGGCACTCAGCACCACGCTGGATGTACCAACAGTCCGTGAACTAATCGTTTGTGTCAAAACCCTCGAACTCATGGAGGATTATGCAAACGCCACTGGGTACACTGCACTAATTGAGAAATTAGTAGGTGCAGCCCGCACGGTAATGACCCAAACATTGGCCCAAGATGACATGATGTATGTCGCTCGTGCCATCTCCTTTGGATCTACCATAGCACTAGGCTCAGAGTTGCGTTGGCAGCTCCAGAACCAAGACAGTCACAACATCGATATCAACGGCGAAGTTGTGGCAGGACAGCGGACGATTGAGTCTTTTGGTGATGTCGTCCTTGAAACTTTCTACGCTGCATCAGCGGCTTAATCACAACGGAGTAACCTAATGGCTACAATTACCCACACCGTTACAGTCGCTAACTACGCAGGCGAAGGTAACCGAATTAAAATTGATGGTGCTAAGCATCCTAACTTATTCTTTGCTCGTGGAAACACTTACGTCTTTGACGTTAGTAGTTCTACTGTCACAGGACACCCCCTAGCGTTTTCTACTACCCTTAACGGAACACACGCCTCTGGTGCTGCTTTTGTTACAGGTGTGACTACAACGGGTACAGCAGGGTCTGCTAATGCAACAATAACTTTGGTCTGCGCAGCAGCTACACCAGATTTGCTTCACATCTATTGTGGCGTTCACTCGGGAATGATGGGCACTACAGCGTCTATCAAGACAAGTGGTGTCATCTTAGCTGATCACGCAGTTGACGCATTCTCCACTAACGTGTCCATCTTTGCTAATACCATTGCTAGAGAGATTCCTACTAAGATTGAATCTATCGCAACGGCTCTGAAAAACCACACTAATACAGAGCTAGGTGACATTACCGCGTATGTTAATACTTCTCTTGGTTCTATTCTTTCAGAACTTAACGAGATGGCTGGTAATATTGCTAAAGAGCAGGTAGAATACGAAGAGCAGTTCGACACTGCATTTAGTACACTACAGACTAATCTAGGTACCTACACACAGGATGTGGCCTCTTACACTCAGGCTCAAATCCAAACCCTAATGTTTACTGGGGCAGTACCTTCCTCCGACATCAGCTATGACTCAGACGGGCGTCTAAGTTCCATTTTGTCTAACGGCAAACTGACTTGGAACATTACCTACGACTCTGATGGCAACATGGAATCCTTTAAAGAGAATGTCACTATCGGTGGCCAAATCTTTACACGGACTTACACCGTCAATGTGGACAGCGGCACAGGCCAAATTACCAACATTGAAGTAGTCTAAATAACAAGGGGCTAACATGACAGACTTATGGCTAAACAGCCGTGTTAAGAAGCTTGAAAGCACATCGACCTCAACGGCCCCTACGGGGTCGGTGCAAAGTTTGTTTGCGGTATGGGATAGGTTTGGTGCAAATTCTGGTTCACCCTACAGTGAATCAGATGGCAACATAAATGGTGCTAACGTCTATACTCTCAACACGTATGGATACAAACTTATAAATAGTAGGTTGGCTCAGGATAATAGTAACACTTCCTTTGTTGGCACGACACGCGGCCCCACACTAGACTCTTGTAATGTCACCCATGCCGACTTTGATACAATGGCGTTTCAAGAAAGCCGTAAGGTGGGGGGCTACCCTGATACCAGTAACTACAGTTATCCTCCCATTGGTATCCGTATGATGGCTGTAGAGAATACTACAGCTGCCGACATCACCCATGCCCTGTCAGTTCTTCAGTCTGCGTACTCTAGTTACAGTCATTGCAGCACATGGGTGGTAACACCAAACACTCTTGTTGATGGAAAATATACAGGGGTTACAGAGACTTCTGTAGGGGCAACCAGTAGCCGAAATGGCGAAGCAACTGTTCAAGTAACAATTCCTGCGAACACAGTGGCTATGATTTTCAATATCACACATTGGAAGTATTACGGAGAGAACCAAGCGTATCTGGGTACCCATTTAAACGGCTTTCATAACCTGTCTACGTTCTTTTCAAACACAGGCCTAAAGCCCCGTAACGATTTTGTAAAAGCTGCCTATGAAGGTGGTGTGCCAGACCAAGGCTCTGTCGGCCCCTGGAATTACTGGAATAATATAATTCTCAATAAAACAACCACGCCGACAGGCTATTCACATCTGGAGTAACTAGTTCTATGAAAGCTCACATTTTAAATGCCCTTGCGCAAAATGAGGCCTCTCTATCTGGAGCTTCCCCCAGCGCTGGAGCAGTCCCTTACATTGCAAACATAAACCCGAGAGCGGGCAACGCACACACTTGGCCAGCCATAACTAAGATGTACAATCGCGGCTCAAACGGCGCAACGGGAGGATTTACTAGTAGTGGTTACTGGACTAGTTATTATACCTACGGAGCAAACCAAAATTCGTATATCCAAACTTGTGGCTTTGCATTTCCCAATCTTAGACAAAATAGCTGTAGCTCCGGTGAACACATGAGTGGCGGTCCACATAGGGCAATTTATTCAAAGGGCGGTCTGATTGGAGTAAAGGGAGCAAAAAGCGTAAGCAACAACAACACCTCTTACGGGCCCTTTAGCCAGATTCTCATTTTTCTAAAGAATGTTACTGGTAGTACTATAACTCACACCATGAACCCTCGTTACTCCACATATTGGGCTAGCGGCATGGATGGGTCGGGCGCAGTTGTGGTCACCCCCAATAGTACTACCAAGAGTACCACTACGGATGTCTCTCTAACTGCCCCTTGGCAGGTTACAGGAACCAGCCAAACATCTACCACAGCAAACTACTCCATAACTATTCCTGCAAACACGACTGTCGCTTTGATTCAGAGCTGCACCTATTATCACTGGACTACTTTTTCTAGCGGCGGGTATTGGAATGGTCAAAACGCCTTTAGAACGAATAACTTTCCTGCTGGACTAGAGCCAGACCACGATATGCATGCGTCGGCTCTTATGGCAAACAATCACACTGAATTTGCTGATAACTACGTCACCGGCACTGCCCAAATTGCTTCTCAGTGGCAAACTTGCGCACGAGTCTTTGGAGATTAAACCTTATGGAAATTACTAACTTACAACAAATCATCTCCCAAGAAACACGCGCAGGCGGTTCCAGCGGGGGCATAGCAGATCAGTATGCGACAGCAAGCACCACAGCCCCAGTAGTGTATCCTACACTCGTCGCGTTTAACGAGAGAGCAAACAGCCCTCACGGACCTAACTTTGAGTACTCGACCCCGAGCGGCAATAACTTCTATAATACGATTACAGGAGACGCCAATGCCTCTCCTGTCGTATACCATCTATTGATGGGGGGATTGCAGAATGAGGCTGGTACAAGGAGCACCGCTTCAGAGACCATTTACGGAACGACGACAGAAACCTCCTACTCCAATACTTGGCTGACATCTAGTAACAACACCAGTTACGGCCCGTTCATGATGTCTATGTTCTTCGTGAGAAACCCGACAGCCGCAGACATCACCACCAGCTTCACTGATAAGAACTCCGGTTATTGGTCGTCTGGTCACGATGGCTCTGGTCGGTGTATGTATACCCCAAACAGCACAAATTATGCAGATGTAACGTCTGTGGGCTATTCTAGTCTTTGGAGCAGCACATCCAGCGGGGGTGGTATCCAAACCACAGCCAATTTTACTGTTCCGGCGGGTAAGACGGTATGCTTAGTTCATTCTTGTAATTCGAGTTTTTGGGCCTCTTTTTCTAGCGGTGGACATTGGTACATAAACTACCAACCTAGAACTACTACAATGTGGACTAGTGGCCTTGTTCCTGACCTCAAGATGCATGCCGCCGCAGAGCAGCTTCGTGATAGAGACGCTATTAGTTCATCTTTAGGCGAGACGAATGGCTCTGCCATACTTGCAAAACTTTATAACATAGCTGGAGAAGCTTTCGGGGAGAATGTATAATGCACTTCATGGATTTATACCTCTTACAGAGAGCTAATAAACTAAAAGATAGTCTTTCCTCTGGCTCTTCTTCCGGCGGTAGCCCTTTCACTATCAAATCAAATGGTAAAGATGGCGACCTCCCAAATAAGCCTCACATAGTACCTATTCTGATTGCGGGACAAGAGCGGTACACGGAAGGTGCTAATGGTAATACATGGTCTAGCTCGTGGAGTGGCGCAACACATACTTTCCACAGTTACGTTAATGATGAGCCTTCAGCAAACATGGCGTTTTGGGGTGCTATGGGGAATATGCAGCCGGAGAACTATACTAATAACGACCTTGGTCAGATCAATTCCATAATGCCTAGGCAAGAGCTAGGTGGCCCTAGGATTATGTATGCAAAAGGAGACAGAGCAGGACTAACTTTTGGTTATCAGGTTGGTGGCGGTAATGCTAATTACCCGCCGTTGCTGAACGCGGTATTGTTTGTAAAAAACCCCACAAATGCAGATGTTAGCTCCTATGTCAGTATGAGGGGCAGCTCTTATAATTCTCCTTACGCTACGCAAGGCATAGCTACGCTTGCACCCGACAATGTTGCAAAGACAGCTACTACGGGTACCTCTTGGACTAACCACTATAGTAGCGCCGCTTCGCAGATAAATTCATTGGCTAATGTTTCTGTGACCTTTCCTGCAAACAAAACAACAGCCGTAGTATACTCAACTTCCGCTCTATACTGGACAGCTTTTAGTAACGGCCAGCAAGGTGGACAGAAGCTCGAAGTAATGGGGTTAGATATATTATTTAATGGAACCAACGGCTTAGTACCTGATTTAGACATGACAACAATGGCGCAACAAAGCCGAAACAATAGCTACCAAAATCAACAACCATGGCGACTCTGGAAAGAGTGCGGCGACTTAATGGGCGACGGTTAATAAACTTTTTACGGAGAACAAAAGATGAACTATTTAGTACAATTTGAAGACGGAGTACAGGTATCCAAGTGGGCCGTAGTGGAGATCCCAGAAGAATTAGAAACTGGTGTCTACGCTGTAGCTGAAGAGGACGTTGAGGTGGCTAACTTTGTCTTAGAAGGTGGTGTACCCCGCCCTGAGACAGAAGCAGAATTCAACTCTCGTATGGCCTCCTTGCAGGCTATTGGCGCTGCTTTCGATGGAAGAATTCGTCGTGACTTTTTAATGACCAACTCAGATTGGGTTGTAACTAAAGCTTTGGAAGCTGATGAAGCTGTCCCGTCTGCTTGGGGAACATACCGACAGGCTCTGCGTGACATTACTTCTCACGCTGACTGGCCGTTACTTGAAGAGGGCGACTGGCCTGTATCACCTTAAACTTGCAGAAAAAAACAGCCAGTCTGTATTAGACGCTTTATACCTCGTTTCTAACGTAAACTTAGGTCATGAGTGGACAGTCAATGCCTTTTGCGGCGACATAGTAAATGCAATTACCGCAAATAAAGTTTTCTTTCAGTTCAAAGAGGGTCAGAGCAGGCCAGTAGGCTTGCAGACCTTCTGCTTTTTGTCTGACGAAGAAGCACAGCAAAACATTGACGGTGGGTTCTCGCCCACCCAAGAGACTTACCTAAGAGAAACAGGGGACCAGCTATGGTTGTACTGGACGGCAATGTCTCCCGAAGGCTGCGGCTTGAAGTTTATGTACCAGATACGGCGTCTATGGCGACCCGTTTACGGAAAAAGACCAGTCTTCGCGTTTCGAGACACTGACAACTGTAGTAAAATTCATAGAGGAAGCACCTAATGGGCAAGAAATCGACAACCGTACAACAGAATACTGGCCTAGGAGATGGGCAGTTTGACACGTTATCCGGCAATCAGCAGACTATCGGTTCCGCTATAGACGCTAATGCTGCCGCCGCAGGGGAAGCCTATGAGGCCAATAGAATAGGCCAAGAGGGTATTCAGACAGGTATAAATGATCTGTCTACGGCTAATACAACAGCGTTTACCTCTTTGGGTGAAGCGAACGCCACTGCTGCTGCCGAGGCTCTAGCGCGAGAAAATCGCATCATGTCTTCTATAGCATCTCAGCCTACAGTTGATCTGTCGGGACTTACTGCCGGTCAGACATCACTAGGCAATCAATTAGACACTGGCTTTGGTGCTCAAGGTGAGCGCTTTGATACCGTAGACACTAATTTAGCTACGGCTAATCAGGGTATCGTAGACGCTAACTCGGGTATAACCGGACTTGGTGAAGGGCAAGTTGAGCTTGCAAAGGGTATTGCTGGAGGATTTGAGACAAGTGCCCAAAATCAGGCTGATCTCACTGCTGGGCAAAAAGACTACTATGATAAAGCACAGGTAGAGAGAGATGCCTTAAAGAGGGCTGTGTTAGAGGGTCAGGTCGGTCTTACGGATCTAGTAACCAAGTATGGAGATCAAGGAAAGATCTTCTACGAAAACCTAGCCTCAGAGCAACAAAAGTTGGTGCAAGGTCAATCGGGCATACAGGACGGATTAGAATCCTTCCAAGGTGAGTACCAACAGGACTTCCAAAACCAAGGTAAGTTCTTGGGAGAGTTAAAGCAGTCAGTAGACGGTGGTTTCAACACAACTAATACTAACTTAGGCACTACGACAGGTAATCTGGACCAAAAGTTAAACAACCTACAGACAGGCATAGGTAACCAGCTCAAAACGGGCTTTGGGGTTGTGTCAGCCGGACAACTCTCCGGTACAGACCTACAAGCTGGGTTTGAGGCTAACGCCAACACCGAATTTGATTATGGAACCATTGCTTCCGACATTGCCTCTGCTACTTCGGGAATGGCTATGAGCAATGAAATTGATGAACTAGGCGGTGAAATTGCAGCAAATAACGAAGCCGTCGGTGGCTACATAGACTCGATGGGTAAGTTTGTCCGTGCAGACATTAGTGAGCTCGCAGTCACAACTGCCACTGGTGTGGAGACCCTTGCCGGACAGATTGCGGATGGTACGACCCTAATTGATGGATCTGTAAAAGAAGGCAACCGAATAATTAGTGCAGACCAAGTTGAGATGCGTCAAGCTTTTACTGGCAAACTGGACGAAGTTAACAACATTCTTACTAGCCAGGATTCTCAGCTCAGCTCTGAGTTGCGTCAGCAGTATATGAACTTGTCTGAATCTTTTGATGAGAAAGGTGCTCTGATTGAAGAGTCAGTAGATGAGAATGGACTTCGCACTAACCGTGCCATTGATAAGCAGGGCAACCTAATTTTGGCCCAATTTGATCAGACAGGTCAGCGTATCTCTCAATCAAACCTGAATATAAACGACCTTATTAAAGGAATGAATACTCAGAAGTATACAGGTGGAACTAACTACCAAATGGGTGCTGCATCACCGGCCTATAACACTCGTCTTGGACTAATGGGACCGTACACTAGTACAGCAGGAACACCTCAGTACGGGCAACAGTAGCCCTATTGCAGACTAAACGATTGGGTGGGTCCAATTTTAGAGGTTTGTTATGCATCCGAGTACAACAAGTAGCACAGGCATAAGCCTAGTAAAAAGTTTTGAGGGCCTGCATAAAGTAGGCGAAGATGGCCTAATCCGAAGCTATCGCTGTATAGCAGGACGCTGGACTGTAGGATACGGAAGTACTAAGGGCATTCGCTCCGGTATTAAGATTACTGAGGCAGAAGCAGAGCAGAAGCTTGTAGATGACCTTAATGTATCTGAGGCCGACGTTAAGCGCGTAGTTAACGTACCCCTAAGCACCCACCAGTTTGACGCCTTAGTCTGTTTTGCGTTTAATATAGGCGGTACTGCTCTTGCTAAGAGTACCCTCGTTAGAAAGCTAAATAAGGGCCTCTACGACGAAGTACCTAATGAGATCATGCGCTGGGACAAAGCCCGAGTAGATGGCTCATTACAGAGCGTCAGAGGACTTACTAGACGTCGTGCTGCTGAAGCCGCCCTATTCACTATGGATGCTCCTCTCGCCTCAATGGGTGGAGAAGCAATGCCACAGAAGGTTGAGCAGTCTGCCGTTAAGTCTCTCAAAAAGAGTAAGACTATTGCGGGTACAGGCATAGCCGGTGGAGCTACTATCTTGAGTGAAGTCGCCTCTAAGCTAGAGTCATTGACCTCATACAGCGACACTATCCAACAAGCCTTTTTAATCATCACCCTCGGCGGAATAGCTCTAGCAGCCTATGCCCGCTACAAAGACAGTCTGGAAGGAGTACGATAAGTGTTTGGACTTTTTACAGGAAAGATTAAGGCAGCAGCTATGGCTATTTTTGCAGCACTAATACCTCTCCTGTATCTCCTAGGAAGGAGAGACCAAGCAGCTATTAATCGTTCTGAAATTCTAGAAGACGCCCTAGAGACTGAGAAAAAGCGGTCTACCTTTTACAAAGCCATGGAGACGCATGTTCATGAGATTGAAGCAGAGTCTGCTCCTGATCGGGATGCTCTTATTGAGCGCCTGCGCGACAACGGTCTCTAAGACTACTGTCGAGGTCTACTGCCCATACCTTAAAGAGTATGCGGTAGAATTTAACACACAGCTTATAGACGAGCTATCTACACTGCCCCAAGACAGCACTGCCATTCCTACAGCTGTTTCGGACTACATTGACTTGCGAGATCTTATTAGAGCTTGCGAAATAGAGCGGAATAAAATCAATGCCAATTAGCACACAAGAAGATGGCGGGCTTCCGGTAGACGATACTCGTACACTGACTGCCCCAGAGGGTACAGCGGCGGCTGGACTAGTAAAAAACCAGCTGGCTACCAATTCCTTTAACAACGATCTTGCTATAGCCAATATCTCCACTGGTGGCATGTTTCCCACAGGCCAAATACCAGCAAACTATACGGGCGCTAACTCCGGCAGTACCATGGGTCAGACCATGAGTCAGTACAGCGATTTTGTCGGTAGCCCAGAGGCTGTTGCAGGATTAGGGTCGGCTTTTGACGCTTCACAGAACCCCGCAGGTTTTCTAACGCCAGAGAGTACGCTCTCAGGACAAGAGCCTGTAGTGGATGAAGCCTCCGGCTTAGTTGGTACTGGTTCCGTTGACGGTATGGCGGCAGATGGTCTTGCCATAGGCACAGTCGTAAATACTGCTGGGACTGTTGACGCAGATAACAGTGGGGCAACTGG
>Ga0307996_1000194_pt1 | contig 16289 bp, 21 predicted proteins | sample Davwhametageno35_FD_203143 | JGI IMG/M metagenome (GOLD analysis project Ga0307996, IMG submission 203143) | Marine microbial communities from Davis Island wharf, Antarctic Ocean - #35 | ecosystem: Environmental > Aquatic > Marine > Unclassified | place: Antarctic Ocean: Davis Island wharf...
GTGTGCCGTTGTCGCTTACAAACTTAACGTAGTAATCATCAAAGTCGTTAGTCTGGTCGCCTTGAACGTGGGCTATGTAACCTTCAGGTGCTGATACTGGTAAATCGTCAAAACGCTGGACTGTCCCAGAAGTAGGGGAGAGACCTGTGTCACCTAGACTATCGTAGGTAGCCATATCAAAAACAGCGTTACCTGCCTTGGTAATTACTACGGTTGAGCCATCGGCATGCGCAGAGAAACTTCCTCCAATAGCTGCTGCTATTTTTTGAGCAATGTCATCTGTCCGAGTTTCTATTTGGTTAGTTGAGGATGTTACGATGTTAGCTGCTATGTTTCCATCAAGATACACAGTGTATCTCTGGTTGTAGTCACCCTGCTTAACCGCAATCAAACCAGTGAACGGAAAGAGGGGAGTTAAGTTAGTACTCATAGCTGTAGTCTGTGTTGAGTTAACTACGAATGTGTAGTCAGCAACCGTAATGGCCCTGAAGTCAGCTGCAGGAGTGCTACTATTGAGATAAGATGTGCCATTTGGATATGTCACTGTCTTTTGATTACCTGCCAGATCATAGATTTTAATCTCATTACTAGCGTTAATAAACATGAAATACCGTTCAGTAACGTCACGGTTAATTAAGTGTGTGAAGGACCCCGTAGTTTCGGAGTCACTCATTTTAGCCACATATTCTAGCGGTGGTCGCTTTTGTAATCCCTCAACCAAAGACGGAAACGCATTTACCTGTAGCTCTGCCTGAGATGACAGACGCAATGTAGGTGATTGCTGTGATACGCCTTGAACTAGGTTAGGGATGGCAGAACTTATCATTCCCATCAGAGTATCCTACGGTTATGTCCACGGTTCATGACACGAGCTACAGAATAGCTGTCCATCATATTGAAATCCGCTGTGTCACCTTCAAAGTCCTTGAGGTCTATGAGGGCCTTACGTTCATCGAGTACAACCATCTTGTGGATAGTCTCGCTGTTTATCATACGATCAGAGAAAATTCGGGATGCGCGTGTTGTTATGTATTTCTTCACAACATCTGGCAGGACTAAAAAGTTCTGATAATAGACTATGGTAGCCTCTACGTTTCCTGTAAATTCATAGGTACGATCAGTTAGATTAAAGAGCTTACCTGACCGGACTACGGTGTTGTAGTTAGGGGTATCAATTCGCGCCGCGTCTGCGGGTACTACAATGTTTTTAAATTCGTCTCGGCTAAGTATAACTCGGTCTTCTGTGTTGAAGTGCCAGCCTTGGCCTTGGACCTCACGGCTCACCTCGGTCAATACTTGGTTAGCAATAGTCACATCAGTCACTTGGTTACCCGTTAAGGTGTTAACAGGTGCCTCACCGATTGTCGTTAGCAGGACGTTGACTGCTTCTAATTCAGTCATGGACGTTGGTTTTGTCATGATGTCCTCATTTGAAAAAAATGGGCTGGCCCAATTAAGAGCCAACCCAAAAGAGTTTTAAGAAGATTTGATTTCTACTGAACACTCAGGACGCAAGATACCGTGGCCCATAGCGTATTTCGCCGCCATCAGAGTACCCTGGTACATTACTTCAAAGTCACCGGAGGTACGCTCAACAGCAAGGTCCATCAATTTGACAGTACCCAATGCTTGCTTCTGCATAACTACAGCCACAGTTGTAGAGAAGTTGCCGTGGTAGGTGTTATTCTCTCCAGCAACAGCTGAGATGTTAGTTGATGGGATGTTGTTAGATTTTACAATCTGAACACCAGCAACTTTAAGAACTGTACCGTCTGCGTATACACCAGCACCACCGAAGTCACGGTTGATGACATCAGTTGTTTGTACCAGTTGATAGTATTGAGCAGGGCGTACAATTGCTACGCGCTCATTCTCAGGAACATCTTTTTCGTCCATAGCTTGAGCAGCGGCAAAGATAGAAGCAGCCAAAGATGCGCCGTTAGTTGCAGCATCTGCATCAGTGATAGCAGTACCACCGTTACCACCAGTTACAGTCGCGGAGCCACGAGCAGCCAATACGGCTAACTGGAGCAAGCGAATGTCGAACTGTTTCGCAAGGGCCATACCCAACAAGCGGGAATACTCAGCACGAACGTCATAGTGGTTCTTAGCTTCATCGATGTTAGCAATGAATGTATCAGCAATCAGAACGTCATCGATGTTAACAACGATTTCGTTATGTGCGATTTTCTGTGTACCCAACAATGGAGTACCTACAACATGGTAAGCAGCGTTGGCTTTACCTGTCACTGGGAAAGAGGCTGACTTACCAGACGCGATTGTGCGTGAGACATGCAGGTCTTTCATTACGTTAGTTTCGTCAAAGGCAGTGAGAACTTCACCAGCAAAGACTTTAAGGAACAGAGCCGAGGCTGCTGCGTTATCACCGGGGGTCGCTTTGTTTACGACACCTAAGCGTGATGCGGTTACATTGGTCATTTTCTTTATCCTATTAAGAATTTATTTTAGATTGAGAATGACTGTCGCTTACTACTTGTCTCGGTTGTCGGACGCATCCGGCCTAGTCGTTCATCTTTGATAGTCTCAGCCACCTAAAGAGGTGTGCTAGTTGTTCTCAGGGTCCTATAGGAATTGACGGAGCGTGGTTGATACCCAGCGCCCCGCCAGATGGTAACGTATGTGTTACTTCTTTTTAATTGGACGGCCTATTTTTTTACCGTAAGTACCTTTACCTTTGGGCATAGTAATATCCTTTTAAAATACCGAAGAACGCCCCAGCTTCTCTTCTACGTCTTTAGTATACGCAGAGTCCTTGCCGTATCGGGCGTCCTTCATTGCAGCTACAACTTCCGCTGTACTGCGGAACTCATCTTTGGATGCGCCAGATGACTTACCGGAGAGCAGTTGAGGCTCAGAGCCATCCATTGCTTCCCGCTTAGATTGTAGCCATTCGACTGCCATCTTAGCGTTATCTGTGCTTGTCCCAACCATCTGGTTGTAGAGTTCAAGTTCTTTTGTATCTAGGCTCTCTTTAGCCCAATCGGTTAGGTCGGCATAGCCTTCCTTCCCACCAGCGACTTCCATCACTGCGTCTGCATCTGCTGTCTGAGCGGATTGCATTCCCTTGATATAGATATCCACCATCTCTTTGGGGTAACCCATGCTTTCAAGTTCTGTGTAGCTTTCCTCACCCAACTCTCCAGAGCCAGCAAATTCCTCAGAGAACTTATTAAAGCTTACAGGCTCTGGCGTACTAGGCGGCTCTCCATCCGTTTCAGATGGCTCTGCGGCTTCGTCCGTAGGGCTTGATAGCTTCTTTTCTAGTTCGCTGTAGGATTTTGCTAGGTCCTCTGGTGAGTTAAATTTCTCAGGTAACCATTCAGGACGTTCAGTTTGGTTATCCTCGGCAACGGGTGCTTCTGGGCCAGTATCGTCTGATACGATTGTGATGCTTTCACTCATACTTTAAAAATCTTCCCGTGTTCGAGTAGACTTCTTGAGAATGGTGGGAGCAGCCAACGGCTTATTCTCAGGCGTGGAAGGTGCTTCCGTAGAAGCTTTATCCTTCTCCACCGCCTTGCTGTCTTTGGCTTTCAACATATGAGTTTCCTAACGCTTTAGCGCCTTCTTGAATTGCACCGGGTCCTGATTGCATCATCATCTGTTGCTGCATGGCCTGTTGCTGTTCTTCGGCGATTTGTTCTGATGTTTTGATTAAGCCTTCAGTCTCGATACCGAGGGCTGTTGCTCGACGCTTAATATAGTCTTGTAAGTTAACGTACTGCTTCAGTACCTCTGGACCCAACGCCTGCGTCATGCCTTGAATAAACATATCAAGTTTGCGTAGGTCGTGTCCCCGTCCGAGAGCTTCCATACCTGTAACGATTGTAGGCTTAACTACATCGTCTGGCAGCTTAGGTAGCTTCTTGGATTTAGTCAGGACCTCAATCTTGCGGTTAACGTAGGGGAGCTGAAATTCCTGCGAGAGAATAGAGTATATACCTGAGAGGGTATCCTCTAGCTCTCCTGCGAGGTATCGGATTTCTTCCGCTGTGACTCGCTCTCCGTTACGTTGAACAGAAGATTGAAGCATAAACTGCTGTGATAAGCGTTCTTCAATTCCTTGCATTGCCTGATAGGCCACTCTAAAATCGTTGAACTTATCCATTTGAAGTACGGAAACATCATTCTTGTTGCCCTCAATGATTGCTGTGTTTTCTGCTTGTGCGATGGTACGCATTCGCGTTGTTCCATTGGGGTTCACCATGAAGATGACCTTAGCGGCTGCGGCTGCACCCTCTACAATAGCTTGAGTTAAACCCTCAAGGGACCGGAGGTCACCTAAGAGTTCTTCAACAAATCCACGCCCATAATCTTCTCCATCAATTCTAGAGAAACGTAAGGGCAGGAAGGGCATATTGGCTTTCTTATATTTACCCTTGGAGCCAGTGACTACTGAGCCTTTGACTTCTTGGTATACGTTAAAGAATTCATTCTTACGCTCGATGTGAGTGTAAACCTCAACGGTCTTCTCATCACCTTCGAGCTTACCTGTAATGTTAGCTGCTGTCGCTTTATCTAATGCGTTAGGTGAGACATGCTCTACCGTAACGATCTCTAGAACTTCACCGTTAGGTGCGCGAGATACTACATAACTATCTAGGTGAATTACTCTGGTCTTCTCGGGGCCAACCTGCAGTAGCACGTTGCCTCCGACGATTAGATGTTTTAGTGCTTCATGCACCGCCACTCGATCTCCAGACGTTTCAATCTCCGACATAACTGCCCGTTCATACTCACCCAGTTGTTGTTCAATCTGGGTTCGAGCTGCCTCATCTTGAGCAATATCTTTTAAAGTATAAGGCTCAACCATAAAGCGGAAGAAGGGGGAGTTAGGGGGCATCAGAGCTAGTGAAAGTTTAGAGGCTAAGTTATTCACACCACGCGCACCAATGCCCTGAAACGGAGTATACAAGTCACTAGTTTCGTTATGGACATCTGGTGGTATTAGCGATGGGATAGTTAGCTCTGCACAATCTCTAGCTCGATCTAAGTAGGATTGTCGTGTCTGTTCGAGCTGGCGGTAACGCTGTTCAGCGGTTCCCATGCTCATTTAAATTCTCACTTCACTTTGTAATTTGAAGGCCCGTGCCTTTATCAAGGCTAGCCACTGTTGGATCAAGGTTCACTTTAAGTTGTGAAGTACCTTTTGCTTTTTTAGAAACTGCACCCTTCTCTGCTGCTAGCCCACTCTCGGGTGATGACGGGTCATACATATTTGTCATTACCGGGTTAGGCGAAACTGCAGATGCTCCTAATGCTGCTGGAGCTGCTGCTGGTGGCGGTGCCACTGGTGGTGTTGCGGGAATTGAAGCAGCCGCTGGCATTTGGGGTTGTGATAAAAAGCACATAAGTTATTCCTTTAAGTTCGCAGCAGTTTGCTCTGCGTGAATTGTTGTTAGTAAATCTACGACAGAACGCTGACCACCTCTCCACATTAGCATGTTGTGCTGTTCAAGGTATTCAGGAGCCTTATCAGGAAAGCGGGAATTAAGTTCATCTAGTAGTTCGTTAGATATATAGGGAAACATTGTTTAATCCTCTATAGTGCAACCTAATTAAATGCCCGAGTCCACATGGCACAAATGCCAGATCGAACCACATCATCATGAGTAAAGTTGCAGTGAGCTGCAGGGATGTTGTGTTCGTGCATTAGGTCTATAGCAACCTGTAGGCCACTGGTGCCTGATAGGTCGTGCTGAGTTACATCCCCATTAACGATGACCTTACTATCCTCACCAATACGGGTAAGAAACATCTTCATCTCATGGGGTGTTAGGTTCTGTGCTTCATCAAGAATGACGAAGGCGTTATTGAAAGATCGTCCACGCATAACCTCAAAAGGTACAATCTCAATATTACCGCGCTTACGGGCAACATCGAACCTACCTTTACCTAGTCGTGCCTCTAAGACCTCAGTCAAGGGGATGACCCAAGGGGCAATCTTATCCTCAATAGTACCCGCAAAGAAACCAAGAGACTTTCCTGCCGGGATGTTAGGGCGAGTTAAGATTATCTTATGTACCTTGTGGGCTTTAAACATATCCGCAGCTATTGCTGCAGCGATGTAGGTCTTACCTGTACCTGCAGGCCCTGTGACAAATGTCTGGGGGTACTGAGAGATACAGTCCATGTAGTTCTTTTGAGCAGGGTTCATTGGTAGCAGAGGCTGCACACGGGGACCGCGCACAACCTCAACTTCCTCCTGCTTACGTTTGTAAGTGGATTTCTTTCGCATTATTTTACCTTAGCGGATGGGGCAGGCCCCGGTTGCGCAGTCATCGTCTGTCAATTCGTCGAATGAATTGGCGTTCTCGATGTCTACATTTGCAAGCGTTGAGACATACGCATCATATGTCTCCTTGGTAACTACCTCTTGAGGGAGATAGGCATAACCAAGGTCGGCTGCTGTCTTGGTAGGATCGTTGCGATAGATGAACGATACACCAACATAGGTATCCCAGTTCTCCATGATCCAATTAATGATGGAGGGTATTTCAGGGGGGTCATAGCTGATGGTGACTGAACAGTTATGGTCTACATAGTTGTCCATCATAAGCTTGTATCGATCCAGCTGTTGCACAGCAGTCTCAAGGTTTACAAACTTATCATCCACCACTTGGAACTCAACATCATCATAAGACACTGGGAAGGTGATTAGGACACTGTCAGGTTCAAAGGGTTTCTCGATGACTGTGTAGTTAGCCGCAGTCATGATGGGCACTATTGGGTCATGCTTAGAGAAGGTCACGTTGTTAAATAGGTACTTACCCAACGGGCGATGCACCCCCTCGGTAGTAGAAAATATTTTTGAAAGGGTTCCACTTGGCTTAATAGTTGAGACAAGCTTGGCCCTTGGTAGACCTAGTTCATCCGCAATTGAGTTAGCACCATGTTTAGCTGAAGCTCGTAGTATCTGCAGCATACTAGGGATGTTCATATGTTTATTGTAATCAAGGAACTTCACGATGCCTGTAGCACCTACACCACACAGGCGAAGGAACTCATTCAGCTCATGCCAAGATCGTTGAAGGATACCATCATCCAAATTCACACAAGTCTGACGGTAGTTAGCACGGGCTGCTAGGTACACAGCATGTTGCAGTCCCTCAAAGTCATCAACGTATTTACCCCAATCTACTTCAACTAGGTTACAGAAACTCTTGTTTCCCAATAGTATTTCTGCGCAAGGATTAACTCCTTTAAAGTGGGGTGCGCGTTTTAATGCTGCTTCTGCATTAATGAAGCCGGGTTCAGACCCACCAGCTTCAACCATACGGTCAAAGATGTAGGACAGTTCCCATTTGGTAGGCTTCTTATAGAACATCAGAGAGTTGTTGGATTGCTGGCGGTGGGCGTTGTCGTGAAGCCAGAAATCTTTCTTAGCTGAGATGAACGCATCAGCCTCTAGGTCATCGACAGGCATCACAGCAATCTCTGCAGATCGACGGGAGGACAGTGTAGTACCCATGTGGTTGAGGAGGTCTAAGATATCCATGCGGGTCAGTAGCTGTCCTGCACGTTTGTTCATGATGTCACAGATTTTACCGAGGGCGATGTGGAGTGTGTCATCCCCCGAACTTATCCATCCGTATCCCTTGAGGCGTGTACCCGCTGGACGGATTTCACTGAAGTCCAAGATGATCTTGTCTACAGGGTCCTTCAGAGCCATGAGTTTACCCAAGGCTTTAGCCCATGCCTTTGCGCTGTCACCAATACCCAGCTTGTAAACACGGTATCCATCATCACCGACAGAGCGCAGCTGTGAGATATTGTCCTCACGGCCTTTACCTTCACGGTCTGAACGCCACATCTCAATCTCTGTCTCCTTAGCGAAGCCATTGAGAGTGCCAACCACAGGCTCAAAGCCTACGCCACAGCCCTGCAGTAGCAGCCAGAAGGCATCAACTACATCGTGGACTGTCTCGATACGTCCGAAGCTACAGTTAAACTGTGAAGCCTCATGCTTCTTAGCTACGTCTGTGCCACCAAGCCACAAGGTTCGGCCTGATGTTGTAGCCTTACGAGACATCATTAGCTCTCGAAACTCTTCTAGCTCACCAAGCTCACCTTGGTTTAGCTTCTCTTTTTTTGCCCGTTCCCAGAGCCACTGTTGGTGGTTAGTAACCCTGCCAACTGTCTGCTCCCAAGTCTCGAACACAGTCCCCTCATCATTGAGAGGTCTGTTGTATGTGCGGCGTGTAACCACCGCAGCCCTTACGTCTGTCATCTATTGTCCCCATTACCCTGCAAGGCACCGCGATCTTTGCGGGACGCCAACTTGTCTAAATTTTTTTGTGCTAATACTGACAGCTCACAGTTGTGTACTCGGGCTAGTTCGCTAACGAACCAGAGGATATCCCCTAGTTCATCTAGGATAGCGGTGTGAGGGTACGCATTATCTTTGCGATACCACTTGGCTACCTTACTCATCAGCTCGCCCACCTCACCTGTCAGGCCAGAGGTTAAATATTCCAATGCTTTATCTTCTGGATATATTGCAGTTGTCGCAGCTAGGCGTTGGTACTTGTCTAAGTTTAGAGCCATTATATTCTTCCAATGTAAGCTTTAAGATTATTGAAACCACCAACGAGTTCTCCATCAGGTCTGAAGATTTGAGGTACAGTGGTGAGGTTAGCCATAGCCATGAGGGTCTTTAGGCATGGATCGTCTTCGAGGTAGGTAACCTGATAGTCTAGCTCCTCTGCCTCAAGCAGGTTCACAGCTTCCTTGCAGAACTTGCAGGTCTTCGTTGAGACTACATGGAACTGGCTCATAGGATGCAGTCCCCTCGTAGTTGATTGATCCGCATCTGTGCATACCGCATTACTTTTTTAAGGTCGGTGACCTCACTCTCCACGGGGTCCATGCCATCGTAGAGTTTACTGCCAGCCCTCATTGAATACTTAATGATGTTACCAGTGTGGAAAGGCAGGGAGTTACGGAGGATGAACTCGATAGGTTCAATAGCAAACTGAGTGTAATGCGCTGGGCGTGTTACTATGTCGGGGGTGTCCATAGGATTACCTTTCCTGTGTTAAAATTGAAATCATCCCTCCGACATATTCGGGCCACTCGTGCTTGGGTGGTGGCTACAAATTCGGAGAGGCCTTTCTTTTCGTAGGCCCAAACAACAGCTGCCCACATCTCCATGGATGTCTTGCAACCATCCAAGATTTTTTCTGCTGTTTTGGGACCACAGGTAGGCAGTCCGGTATAACCATCAACTGCATCTCCTGTGAGGGACTGCAGCATGTGGAAGTAGTCAGCCTCAAACTCAGTGATGATACGAACTTCTTCATCCTTAGCGGGGTTGAAGAGCTTACCGGGGATAGTGGATAGGTCTTTGTCCTCAGAGACAATGACACAGTCAGGCTCATTGGTAGAGGTGATGCCAAGTAGATCGTCAGCTTCCATACCAGCAACCATGATGGCACCCATCTCATCTAGAAGGTACTGTCGCAGGGCCTTCAGAAGCAGTGGCTTCCTTGTGGCTTTCCTATTGGATTTATAGGAGGGCAGGATATCCTTGCGCCAGTTACTTGGGTCAGTGATGAACATAACGAACTCACCCTCACCAATCTTATCTGTCACCTTGTTAAGGTAATCGTGGATGTATTGGATACCCTCATGCTCATAAGCGTGGAGGGTCCACATTCCATCACCCCAATCGATAGGACGCTCAACACTTGTAGCTGCTTTGAATGCTACGATATCTGCATCTATTAGAAACTTGGTCATTGCATCTTACCCCCATCAAAGGACATCAACTCTGCAGTTACAGAGTCATCGATGGTCATGACCTGTAAGCAGATGAGGGCAGCATCGTGTACTATGTTGCGTAGGCCAGTGTCATCGACTGAGGAGTAGACTTCAGCTAGCTTGGCTATGCTCGCTGACATAGCTGTAAATACTATTAGGTCTGTATCTTCATCCATCTGTCAGCGCCTTCCATGAGATTGGATAGAGCGATGCCATTTGCTCTCCGAGCAGTTCTGCAAAGTCTCTAGTTTCTTTTTGTGTGTCTGGTTTGATGCGTAGGTTGTAGACGCGGGACCAGAACAATAGTGACCCTGTCCACACCCACTCAGTGATAGTGCCTTGTGGTAGGATAGCCCTTGCTTGTTCAGCACAGATGCCCAGCGCCACCATCTTATTGTAGGTAGCAATCGCATCGATGCAGATGTCGTGATACTCATCGATGAACTCTTCAGACCTACGGTGAGCTTCAGCACTTGAGCCTTGCTTAACGTCAGCTGCAGAACCCCTGAAGAACTTAGGCTTCCAGTAGTTAGGCTGGGTCTTTACATACCTACGGCTGACCTCATTCCACGTTCCACCAACTTGGTGTTTTGCAAGTTGTCTGCTGACGAAGATTGGTGCCGTGCAGCGGAAGGTTACTGCAGGATGAGTGAAGGGGTGGGTGTGTTGTTCACGAGCTAGGAAGTTAATTAGTCGTGCGTTTTGATTAGGACCATAAGCGTCAGCTTGCTTATCAAAAGATACTCGGGCGGCATCCACGACCAGATCGTCTGAGCCGTGATGCAGAATATAGTTTACATCAGTCATTTCTATTCCTTAATGGTTAGATTTCAATAAACCTTGCGGGGTTGTAGGTGTGCACCTCACGGTGACAGTTGGAACATAGTAAGTGACACTTATCTGTCTCCCTTAATAAGTTGTGCCAAGACCTCTGCATGTTTGCTTGGGATACAGCGAATGACTTTAGAGTTTGGTCATGGTGGTGGAAATCGTATACGTTGGGGTGATACACCTTGAAACATCTCTCACACTTGCCACCCATGTAGGCGACCAGCTGTTTCTTTCTATTCTGAACTAACTCTCTCATCTTAATTGAGTGAGCATTTTCAGTGTGTGTCTGCCCAGTTGTTGCCGATTTTGAACTCCCCTGTGATAGGACACCTGAAGTTAAAGTGTTCCCCAGCGAGTTGAAAAGATTTAACTGCTTCTCTTCCGACATCTTCAGATATTTCCTTTCTAGCTATGAGCTGCACTTCGTCATGAACGTGTGCAACTTGGGCATAGTCTTCGCCCCACTTATAACCTTTAATGGTTAGATTTTTGTACAGGAATACTGTGGCCTGCTTGGCTAGCAGCGCCCCTGCGGATTGCAGCAGAACATTCAAAGCTGAATGAGGGCTGCGTATGGGAAGCACCCTACCATCTAGTCCACGAAGGTGACCTTTAGTTTTGACCGCGTTTGTAACTGCTGTCTTTAGTTCCTTGAGGGCAGGGGTAGATTCCATAAACTTATTGATTAACGCACGGCCTTCCTCCTCAGTACCACCAACGATTGAACCAATCTTTGCAGCACCTGCTCCGTAAAGAAATCCGTAAATAAAAACCTTGGCACTATTACGGTCAGGTAGGCCTGCAGCCTTCTGATTTACACTGTGTATATCTGCATTTAAAACGACATTAGTGTAGGCACCTCCATCGTACTTCGCCATCATGTGGGCAAGGCATCTGAGTTCCAATCCAGAAAGATCGGCACCCACAAGCGAGTAACCATCCGGTGCATGGAATAACGATCTGCACTCAGTTCCGTAGGCTGCCCCAACGCTGGGACACTGAGCAATGTTGGGTCTGTTGTGAGTACAGCGCCCAGTGGACGCACCATTTGTATTGACTTGACCATGTATCTTTCCATTCTTTACTTTTTTAAGCCAAGCATTTTGACCAACAGCTAGCTGACCTATGCGTTTGTTCAGCATAAGAAACTCATTGAGTAGTGCAGCTTCAGGGTAATCTAAGCCTGCAAGTACAGACTCATCTATTTTGGGTTTACCCTGTTCTGTCCATGATAGAGGCTTCCAACCTACCAGCGTTTGCAATCTGTCTGCTATGTGGTCTCTGCTGGCTGGGTTGAATACAACTTCCTTCACCTTGTAAGTCAGCTGGCCTTTCACATACCCTCGGGCCTTGTTGTTTACCTTGGGTGTAAAGGGTTCCCTGATTTCCCACGGCTTGAAGGCAACCTGCAGCTCATCGTTAAGCTCTGCTTGGCGTCCCTGTAGTGTTGCCAATAGTTTGTGTGCCTTCACCTCATCGAAGTGAAAGCCGTGAGCTTCCTGTTTGCGGATGACATGAGCGAAGTCATGCTCCAGCTTAATGCTCTGTGCGCTGGGCTTCTTGGACATGATGAACTTGTAGAAGGTTAGGTTAGACCTGCAGTCCTGAACGCAATACGTTTGCATAGCCTCTGACCACTCGGCCCAACCGTCACTGTAGCCATCCTTGTGGTCACCCAGACGTAACCCCCACGCCTTTAGTGAGTGGGAGCCTATGAGTTGCCGGGGGAAGTCAGCACCTCTCGGTTTCTTAATGTTTTTAAAGTCATTGTTCTTCAGGTCCGACCAAACTAGCCGAGACATAATCAACGTATCATGTATCTCCCCGTTGTACTGAAAGTTGTACAACTTTTCTAAAGCAGGGAAGTCGAAGCCTTGGATGTTATGGCCTGCAAGAAGCTCTGCATTCTCAAGGTACGACATACCATCCGCGATAGATGTGTAGCCCTCTTGATCTGCACAGCTCAGAACTTCTTCAGTGTCCATGTCTATGAGGACTAGGGAGTGACATACATCTAGTTCGTCTAACAGTCCGTTGGTTTCGATATCAAATAGAATACGTTTCATTATGCTGTCCCTCTCGACTAGCTAGAAGTCTGAGGTGCCATCATCGGCACCCTCAAATACGGTGGGGTCATCGACCTCAACCATTCGTCCCGTGTCTTTGTTGTAGTGTAGGTAGCATCCGATACCTGTCTCGCCTGAGTGGCGATTTTTTAAGCAACGGACAGTGGCTACGTTAGGGTTCTCACCCTGTTGGTCGCGCTCAACTGAAAGACACATGTCTGACAACTGCGCGATTGATGCACTCCCACGCAAAGAATTGAGCGTGACTTGCATACCATTTTCCCATCCCTTCTCACCCGCAGGACGCCGCAAGTGTGACACTAGGATGAGACCGATACCTGTTTCTTCAACAAGGGACCGGAGCTTGGTCATGATGACATCGATAGCCTTGCGTTCATCACCGTCATCAACACCTGAGACAACGATACTCAAGTGGTCGAGTATCACCCAGCCAACACCACATGCCTTGGCTAAGTATCTCACCTTAGCTAAAAGATGGTCAGTCTGCATTGATCCGAAGTGGTCGTAGAGAAAGAATTTTCCGTTGCCGACAGTCTTGCTGAAGGCACCTCGCATCTCTTCCTCAGTCACGCCCTCCCGTGAGAGGTGAAGAGGTCTGTCCATAGCTAGCCCCATCAATGAGATAGCTGTGTGTCGCACGTTCTCTTCGAGGGCGATGTAGCCTACGCTCTCCCCCTCATTAGAAAGATGATAAGCTATCTCGCGGCAGACCTGTGACTTACCTACACCAGAGCCAGCTGTGATGGTTACTAGCTCACCCCTTCGCATACCTCGCGTCTTTGTATTCAAACCTAGGAATGGGTAGGGTATGGAGGGTGTTGTATCTTCAGTTGATACAGCATCCCACAGGTCCTCGCCGTTGATGATACCATCTGGACGGTACACCTTGGCACCCCACATGGCCTCGATCATCTCACGGGTCTTACCGTTTACCAGCATATCTGAGGGATCGTTCTCTGATAATGTAGCAATGTAGGCCTTGCCGGGGGATAGCAGCTGGGCAACCTCAATGGCTGCGGCCTGACCAGATGCATCGTTATCAAACATGATGATAACCTTTTCGTAGCTCTCGACAAACTCAAGCGAGTTCTGGACACACCGCTTGGCCCCAGCTGAGCCTGTACTTATTGACACTACTGGAAATTTATTACCCTGCGCTTGTGATAGTGATAGACAGTCAATTTCTCCCTCGGTCAGGACTAACATTTTACCGCCATCATTACGCCAAAGATGCTCTCCATACAGACCAGCTGCCTTAGCATCCCCGAGAAACTTGAAGTCTTTGCCGGGGAGCCTGATCTTCTGTGCCACCACCGAGCCATCCTTGCCACGATAGTTAGCTATCTGAACCTTTTGACCTTGGTACTCACCAATTGTATAGCCAAACTTCTTGCAGGTTTCTTCAGTTAGCTTTCGTTTACCTAGGGCCTGCGCCTCACCATAAGGTAATAGACCAGAGGCTGGTTTAGACTGAGTGAATTCAGTTTGCATGGCTGACCCTTTTACCTTTTCATATTCATTACAGACGAAGCAATAAGACCCACCGTCTGAGTAGACCGCCCGACCATCGGACGATCCACATTTGCAAGAGGTGTGGTGAAGGAGCTTACTGTCCGGTGAGTTTGTACTCTGCATATTTCGCTCCGTTTGGTGCTGTCTTCATGATTGTATTAAGTGACATTCCCCGGTTGCGGAGGCGGTTGACCACAGCGGCAAGCCGCCAGATCGAGTAGTTACTCTGTGCTTCAAGAGCTGAGATGGATTTGTAAGTATTCAGGTGGTTCATTACGATTTGTGTTTGTGACATATGTCATCTCCAAGTTGTCTGGGTTTTAAATCGAAAAAGGCCCACCCGAAGGTGAGCCAAATTTTTTTGCTAAGTATTGGTGCAACCTAATCTAAGTTGCTGACTACTTCGTCATGTTCAAACCAGTGGGCGGCATCGAAGTTGGGGCAGGTCTTGTTCTTATCGAAGTCTGTATGTCCTGCAACCACAGCATTGGGGAAGTGGTCAGTCTGCCACTCGACGATTAGCTTGCGTAGTGATGCGTATTGTTCGTCTGTGTAGTTAACCTCTGGCCCATCCTTGGCTTTGTTCATCCCGCCAATTAGGCAGATGCCACGGGACTTTGAGTTCATGCTTTTGACGTGAGCGCCTGTACGATCTAATGGCCTACCATCTTCGATAGTTCCATCACGTTTGATGACTGCGTGATATCCAATCATCATCCAGCCTTTCTCTCGGTGCCATCGATCTATATCTGCAGCACCAATGTCCATCTGCGGCGGGGTGTACGCGCAGTGAACGATTATGTGTGTAATTTTATTATTCATCTAACCACTCCTGTGGGACAATCTTGTCTGCGTATTGGAAGCCGTGCTTATCGCACCACATGCCAAGCGTAGTTGGAGACTGTTTTGATATTTTGGATTTTGAGTTGCTGAACACCATGCGGATGTCCAATTGGGGATACTGTTTCTTAACCAAGATCATCTTCTGACGATCTGCGGTGACGAAGCGTCCCTTACTCTCGACGATTATGACCTTCCCTGATCGGGTAGTCACATGAAAGTCTGGGGTGTATTTTGCCGCCCGTGAGGGTACGACCCATTCGATACTAGGCTTCTTCTCATACTCGAATTTGATGCCCTTAGAACGAAGATCGGCGGCAAGGGTTTCTTCTAACCCAGACCGCCAACCATTTTTAATTGCGTTTGCTCTTACACTCCCACTTCCAAATCTAGAAGTCGGCAAGATCGTCAGCCGCAGCTGTCTCCACATTAGCAAAGCTATCGGCGATGAAGCCATCCTCTTTGTCGAACATGGTTGAAGCTGCTTCGCCACCACCCGCTTGCGCCAGCGTGATAATCTGCACAGCTTCAGGTCGTAGTGCTAGGCCAACCATCCTAGAGGAAGGCATTGCGTACCCAAAGGCACTACCAGCAACCCGCAGTGTAGAGCCGCCTGTCACTGTTGAAGTTGTGGGCGTCTTGTTGCTGTCATAAAGCGCAACGCGCTTCTCAATCACTTCACCCTTACGTGTTGTAATCTTAGCCTTCTGTTTGAATTTAAAGATGTTGAAGCCAGTTAAGTTTTCTTGGTCATCAGTCTCCTCTTCAAATAAAGGAGCCATCAAATACTTTCCAACCTTTGCGTCCTCTTTAATTGCAGTAGCAAGGTAGGTATCGCGCAGCTCTTCAAGTTGTTTGATCAATGGCTGACTTTCTTCTACTGAAATTTTTAGTTTTACAGTGTACTCACCATCAGGATTCCATTTGAAATCAGGTGTGTTGAGCTTCGGCCATACTGCAATGCCGTGGGGTGTTACATAATCGGTCATGTTTAGTCCTTCTAAACGTGTTGGTATTTTTTAATATCGATCCCGGCCTCGAGCAGACGGGCTTGGATATCTACAGGAACCGGGACACCGCTTCGCTTGTAGTACTCAGCTATATTAATAAGTGTTTCATTATTCATTTCCGGTGCCTTTCGTTTCTGTAGACCTATAGTGCAACCTAATTGTTAGTGGTTAGATTATGCGAAGAAGAATTCACTCCCACGCACAACCGTGACATCGAGGTTTCCTT
>Ga0307996_1000195_pt1 | contig 16158 bp, 15 predicted proteins | sample Davwhametageno35_FD_203143 | JGI IMG/M metagenome (GOLD analysis project Ga0307996, IMG submission 203143) | Marine microbial communities from Davis Island wharf, Antarctic Ocean - #35 | ecosystem: Environmental > Aquatic > Marine > Unclassified | place: Antarctic Ocean: Davis Island wharf...
AGTAACGCCTATTCTCGATTGATCCTACATAACCACGATCGAGTTGCGCTGCTAAGGCAAGCGCCTCTTAGCTGAGGCCGCTCGCGCGCCTCAGATCTTGAAGATTCAGTCCTACTCGTTCGCGCAAATTCATGCGAGATCAATGACTTCAATCCCGAGTGCTTTGCGACGGAGTATACTCTACAAACGTCATGGTTGAATAAGTGGGATGATGATTGCGGTTGGAACATCCAGTCGTTGATGTTTGCTGAGAGGTTATGGTTCTTCACATGTCTAATCTGACTAACCTGTGTACTGCCCCTGATGTCGTAAATTGGCGCATAAGCGCGCTTATGCTAAGGGCTTTCATGAGTATTGTGGGACAACGTTTCCGTTGGCCCAAAGTTCTGACTTCAAACGCCCGCTGGATTTTCCACATCACGTCCCATTGCTGAAAGATCAGTGTAACGATCTCCAATCCGGTGGTGCGGACGACCTCGTGTTGCGGCACCTAACGCCACAACCAACTCGTCGACTGCAGGCGCGTCGTAAATTGAGAACTGCACCGTCAAGTAATGCGAACGGCGGCCAGTATCATGTTTATCCATAAGAGGTATTTGGATTTGGGTGTTTGCCGGACCACGTGTGTTGGTAAAGCCAAGGTAGCTTTTTGCGCCAACAGCCTCGCGGTAGAAATTGCCAAACTGCAACGTGTGGATCAAGGCGGATGCATGCTCAACTTCGCAACTGGTGCCCGCAATGCAGGCTTTACCATATGCTTCGATCGCATCTCCAGAACCGGCCAACGCAATCAGTCGGTCCGACAATAACTCACCCAGCACCGGAGCCATGCGTTTGATTTCAGGTGATAGATCTTCAACATATCCACGGCCTGCCCAAGGGTTGGTCACGACAGCGGCCACCCCGATCATGCGCAGGACTGGGTCAGAGGCGCGGCCCCCTTCGGTATGGATATCTTCGTCGAAGGTCACTATTTTTCGTAATTCGGGTAACATGCTTTTTCTCCTGTTAGGTATGATAGCTTCGGCGTCCGGCGACGGCGTGTACCACACCTTCAACTTCGGTTCCGTGATAGATGCCAAAGGCACCGTGTTGATTTTCCTGAGCGTACCGCCGCAACAACGAGCGTTCGGCATCGTCGTGTACCTGTTCGAGCGGCAGTGCACTCAGCTCAAAATACCGCATGCCTTCTGGGGCTTTGCCTGACACGTTTCCGTGGTAAATGATCCATTGTCTGCCATTCTGGGTATTCTGATAAACGGCGTAAAGATGATCGAACTTTGGTGTCAGGCCAAGGCCTTCCAAATGAGCGGTCAATTCCTCAATCGAATTGGTCTCAAGGGGAGCGGCAGGCAACGAGATATGGCCACCTGTGGATTTGTGCAGCAAGACATGCCCGTCGTGCTCTAAAACGGCCCCTAATGAGACACCAGGCGCCGCTGCCGCTGCATCCGCCAAAGCCTCATCTAGGCCAATGTCGAAATACGCACCTTTGTAATAGCCGAGCGGGCTGCCTTCATGTGTGTTGAATTCCAACACTTCCCCAATCAGCACCAAATGATCGCCTGCATCCACCAAACGGTGCCGTGCACAACTGAAATTGGCCAAAGCCCCGTCAATCAGCGGTATGTTTTGCGCATCGAATTGCCACTTGGCGATATCGAACTTTTCGGCAGACTGCGAAGCAAACAGGCCGGAAACCTCTTTCTGGTCGTCGGCAAGAATATTGACTGCAAAATGATCTGCGTGCGCAAAGGTATCACATGATAGTGCGGCCTTGGCGATGCAGACCAACAAAAGGGGTGGATCAAGTGAGACGGAGGAAAAAGAGTTGGCGGTGAACCCTCGCGGTGTGCCATCTGGTTCGCGGGTTGTCACCACGGTCACGCCGGTGGCAAAACTGCCAAATGCGTTGCGCAGTGCCCGTTTGGCGTCTGGGTCCATTTCTTTGGGTGTAGAAAGTGCTTTTAGTAAATCGTTATCCGCGCCCAGTGCGGGCGGGGCGGTAAGTGGACCGTGCCCATGTCCCCCAAACCGCAGCGGATTGGCGGCAACCGTCCATGGTTTCTGTTGGGGGGCAGGGCCTTGGATCTTGGCAAGCATGCCACGCGCAGCAACATGAGGGTCTCTAAAGATGTCGGCGATTGTGTTTAGGGGACCATAGGGGACTTCACCACCCAGCAATGCCGTCAATTCGTCTTTGCTATGAAGGCTGGACCAGTCAGCAACCGTCGCGTTCAGTTTCGCCATATTAGTGGCGCGTGCAGCCCGTGTTGCTAAACGAGGGTCATCGCCCAATTCAGGACGGCCCATAAGCGTGGCCAAGCGCTGCCAAAACGCATCATCAACAACACCAAGAGCAATGTGTCCGTCTTTAGCAGGAAATAACCCGAAAGGGGCAAGGAACGGATGCCCATTGCCCTCTGGGCCTGGCACCGTGTTGGTCATGTCGTGTAGATAAACCATCCTTTCGCAGAGCGAAATCATCGCGTCATACATGGCTACATCTACAAACTGACCTTTACCTGTGGTTTCGGCTTCACGCAGCGCGGCCATAATACCAAAGGCCATCATCATGCCCGCGAAGATATCACCAACGCCCGGGCCGGTTTTGGTGGGGGTTTCCGCATCTGGACCAGTCATCGCGATCAGGCCGCCCATCGCTTGGGCCACAACGTCATAAGAGGGCCATTGACCATAAGGGCTGGCACCTGTGCGCGGATCGCCAAATCCACTGATGGCGGCATAAACCAACTTGGGATTATCCGCAGCCAAGGTTTCGTAGGAAAGACCCAGTCGTTCCATCACGCCGGGTCGAAAGTTTTCGACGATGACGTCTGCGCTGGCTGCGAGTTTGCGAAAGCTGGCTTTCCCCTCGGGCGATTTCAAATCCAGTTGAATGCTCTTCTTGCCCCGATTCAAACTGACAAAATAGCCAGCCCAATCCTGCGCAGGATCGTCATCACGAAAGGGGCCATTGCCGCGACTTGTGTCGCCGCTGCCGCCCTCGATCTTGATCACCTCAGCGCCGTGATCCGCCAGATGCATTGTGCAATAAGGCCCAGACAGCATCCGGCTAAGGTCGAGAACGCGTAACCCTTTCAGAATTTTGGTACTCATGCGGAAAGATCCAAGTTATCTAGAAAGTGCCGTATTGGCGCGTTGACCGCTTCGGGGTTTTCGACCAGTGCCATATGACGTAATCTGGGCAATACTAAGGCCTCGGCACCCGGAATTTCAGCGGCAATTGCGTGACTCATTTCGGGACCATTCCCGTAATCTTCGTCGCCGGTGATGACCAACGTTGGGCAGGTGATGGCAGGGGACGGGGCGACGATTTCATCGATGCCTGTTGCCAGTACACGGTAGACCGTGTGGTAAATCGGCTTTTGATTGGAGGTTACCCACCCACGCACGGTTTCCATCACATCGGGATTGGCAATACGGTAAATTTCGGTAAACCAACGCTCAAGGGCGGCTTCAACGGTTGACTGAGGGCCCAGTTCGCGGGCTTGATCAACGCGTTTAAGGATAGCGGTTTGTGCCGCGTCATTGCGCTTATGTGGTGAATGCAAAATGATCAAGGCTTGGGTTCTTTGCGGGGTATCTTGTGCAAAACGACGTGCGATCATCCCCCCTAGTGAGAACCCCGCGATCATCACGCGTTCAACTCCGCAGTGATCAAGCAATCCTGCCAATTGTGTAGCGAACAACGAAAGGCTGGGCGTTTGGGGCGGTGTTACAGATCCACCGTGGCCATAAAGATCATAGCTTAGAACGCGATATGTGTCGGACAGGGCAGGGGTGGTCCACTGCCAACATTCTTTGTTTAAGCCAAGGCCATGGATCAAAACCACAACGGGTGCATCCGCCGGGCCGGTCAGCTCAAATTGCGTGCCGTCTGGTGCGATGGTCATCAGGTGTCACTTTTAAGCGGGCGATACGCCATGACTTCGACCTCGACCCGTGCGTCGACCAAAAGGTCGCTGACAACAGCAGATCGTGTGGGCGGTTCAATTGGGAAATACTCACCATAGATCTCATTGAAGCCGGCAAAGTCAGTGCGTGTCCGCAGCCAAACCATCGCTTTGACCACATCATCGCGAGTGCAATCCGCGTTTGCTAGCGTAGCGGTTATGTCATCAAGAACGGCACGCGTCTGTTCCTGAATTGTGCCCTGCGTCATTGGCACGCCGTCACGCATAGGGATTTGACCCGTTAGGAACACAAAATCGCCTGCCCGAATGGCCCGCGACAGCGACAGAACACGACCACCAATTTCAAGTGGACCGCCGATGACTTGCTTTTTGTTGACCATTTTGGGGCCTCCTTTGAAAGCAACGTGCCCCGTTCGCAATTAGGGGATTTGGGATTTTTCGACAAACGGTGTCGTTTTTTCGTGCACACTGATTGTGAAAGAAGCCATGAATGGAAACTAGGCAACAGGGGACGGCTGAAATGGGCAACATCAAAAACTATCAAATGTTGATTAACGGCGATTGGGTCGACGCATCAGATGGCGGCACGTTTGACAGTGTAAACCCTACCACAGGCGAGGTATGGAGCCGCGTTCCAGAGGCAACAGAGGCCGACGTGAACCGCGCTGTCGAAACGGCCCATCACGCCTTCACCAAAGGGCCATGGGCAAAACTTACGCCAACTGAGCGCGGTAAATGTTTGCGCAAGCTGGGGGATTTATTGGCCGACCAGTCTGAGGGGTTGGGGCGCACAGAGTCTGTTGATACAGGCAAGATGCTTAAGGAAACGCGGTGGCAAGCTAAGTACATCGCGGACTTCCTTCATTTTTATGCAGGTTGCGCGGACAAAATCAGCGGCGAGACGTTGCCAATCGACAAGCCGGATATGTTCGTCTTTACTAAACGTGAACCCCTCGGCGTGGTCGCTGCTGTGGTGCCATGGAATTCGCAGTTGTTTTTGGTGGCCGTCAAATTGGGCCCAGCTTTGGCCGCGGGTAACACCGTGGTGTTGAAGGCTTCTGAGCATGCCAGCGCCGCGATGCTCGAATTTGGGAAATTGATCGAAGAGGCGGGCATCCCGCCCGGGGTTGTTAACATCGTTACTGGTCATGGCGAACCATGTGGGCGGGCATTAACCGGACACCCATTGGTCGCACGTGTGTCATTCACAGGTGGGCCAAACGCCGCCCGTCATGTGTTGGAAAACGTCAAACGCAACTTTGCGGAGGTCTCGTTGGAACTGGGCGGAAAATCTCCGTTCATTGTGTTTGATGACGCAAATATTGAAAGCGCGGTGAATGCCTCGATCGCGGGAATTTTCGGCGCGACAGGGCAAAGCTGCGTCGCAGGCTCGCGGCTGTATTTGCACGAAGATATCGCGGATGAATTTCTTGAAAGAATGACGGCCCTTACCCGCCAAATTGTTATCGGTGATCCGCTAGAGGACGAGACCCAAATGGGTCCGCTGTGCACGACCGGCCAATTGGAAAATATCCAGCGCGAAGTGGCCCATGCACAAAAAGAAGGTGGCAAGATTATCGCTGGGGGCAAACAGCCCGAGGGCTTGGGTGGTTTGTTTTATGAGCCAACAATTATTGATTGCCCCCGTCAGGATTTGCGCATTGTAGACACCGAATTGTTTGGGCCCGTTTTATCCGTGCAGCGCTTCAAAACCGAAGAAGAAGTACTGGAGCTTGCCAACGATTCTGAACACGGGCTGGCCGCGGGAATATTCACGCAAAACTCTGCTCGCTCACTTCGGATGGCCAATTCAGTGCGCGCGGGGATCGTCTGGGTAAACACCTATCGTGTTGTGTCGCCCATTGCTGAATTTGGTGGCGTCAAAGGATCTGGGTATGGGCGTGAAAGCGGATTTCAGGCGATCTATGACTACACCCGGACCAAAACAATCTGGATCAATACCTCTGATGAACCGATGGCAAACCCCTTTGTGATGCGGTGATGCTGCTTAAGATTTGAGAAAGGAACACTACGATGAAATTTCAACTGGCAGTGAACTTGGAACGGCTCGACGACAGCCGCGACATGCGAGATGTGGCACGCCACACGCTTGAATTGGTGCAGATGGCTGAAGAGGGCGGTTTTGAAATCGTCTGGGCAGCGGAACACCACGCGCTGGAAATGACAATCGCCCCCAATCCGTTTCAAATACTGACGTGGTGGGCGGGCGAGACCAGTAAGATCCGCCTTGGGACAGCCGTTGCAACGGCAGCCTATTGGCACCCGATCCGGTTGGCCGGTGAAGCTGCGTTTCTTGATCTGATCAGTGGTGGACGGCTGGAATTCGGCATTGGATCGGGCGCATATCAGCGAGAATTTGACCGCATGAAGCCGGGACTACCTCAGTCGGATGGGTATAAATACATGCAAGAAATGCTGCCCGCAGTTTTGGCTCTATGGCAGGGCGACTACGCGCATGACGGCGAGTTTTGGAAATTTCCGACGTCGACTTCTGTTCCTAAACCGTTGCAGACGGACCCGCGCATCTGGGTCGCTGCAAGATCACCAATCACTTATGATTACGCCGTTGCAAACAATGCGAACATCATGTGCTGGCCGTTTACGCGCCCTCATGCCGAAGCCGAGTTGTACAAACGCCAATTAGACGAAGCAATTGCGAAACAAGGTGGTACTGCGAACCCGATATTTGCTTTGATGCGCCACACAGCTTTGTATGAAAATCAGGCGGGCCGTGATGAAGCGATCAATGCGATCACACGTGTTTTGGGGCAATTCGAAAACCTCTACCGCAACCTTGGTGACGTAAAGAACGGCTTCCCCAAAGAAATCCCACTTCAAGATTTGGAAGGGCGAGAGCAGTACGATCCTGCGATGCTGGAGCAAAACTTGATGTTTGGGTCGCCAGAGACCGTGATCGAAAAAATTAGAATTTACGAAGACCTCGGGGTTGATGAATACATTTATTACGCATCCTTGGGGCTTGGCCCAGACGCGCAGAAACGCTCTCTTAAGCTGTTTTGTGACGAAGTAATCCCTGCATTTAAATAGGAGGATACACCATGTCGACAGGTGTAACGGTTCGTCGCGACGGGCATGTGCTTGAAGTAACTCTCGAGCGGGGCAAGGTGAATGCCATTGACGTGCCCACCTCGCAAGCATTGGCCGCCGCGTTTCAAGAGCTGCATGAGGACAACGATTTGCGCTGCGCCATTCTGACGGGTGGCGGAGACAAGATTTTCTCGGCTGGCTGGGATCTTAAGGCGTTAAACGACGGCGAGATGCAGCTTGATAACTGGTGGGAAGCCGACGAATATGGCTTTGGAGGCTTCACAGGTCTGACCGAAAATTGGGCGCTGAACAAACCTGTTATCGCCGCCATAAATGGATTGGCCATTGGCGGTGGGTTTGAGATGGCGATGGGGTGTGATTTGTTGATCGCTGCGGATCATGTTGAATTTGGCCTGCCTGAGATGCCTCTGGGGATCGTACCGGACGCTGGGGCGCTTCAACGTTTGCCGCGCCGTATTCCTCATAATATCGCGATGGAGATGTTCTTGTTAGGTCGTCGCATGACTGCAACAGAGGCTGCGCATTACGGGTTGGTCAACAAGGTCGTGCCCAAAGAACAGCTGATGGATGCCGCGCGTGAATGGGCCGCCTCTATCGCTTGGTCCGCCCCCTTGGCGATGCAATCCGTTAAAGAAGTGCAGCGTGAAATCGAATGTGTTTCATTGGAACAAGCGTTTCACAAAATGCGGACAGATCCGATGCCAACCTACCGTAAAATGTTGAAATCTGCGGATGCGAAAGAAGGCGTTGCCGCTTTCATGGAGAAACGCGAACCGAACTTTAAGGGCGAATGATGTATCCTGATCCTAATTCTGTCACGCGCGTTACTAGCTTGGGCGCAGGCCCAATTGGTGGCGGCTGGACTGCGCATTTTCTTGCGCGAGGTTATGACGTCACCGCGTATTTACGTGACGTTGCTGAGACACAAGCCTTTATGTCGATCCTAAATACGGCATGGGGTAGCCTGACCGATCTGGGATTGGCACCGGGCGCGTCACTGGATCGCCTACGCATTGTGACCGATTTGGAAGAGGCACTTGAAGGTGCTCAATTCGTGCAAGAAAGCGGGCCAGAACGGCTGGATATCAAGCAGGCACTTTATGCGCGAATGGGGGCAATCTTACCTGCGTCGGTGGTGATTGGCTCATCCACATCAGGTTTGATGATGAGTGACATTCAGGCAAATTGCGCGACGCCGGAACGCACAGTGATTGGACACCCGTTCAACCCGCCATATCTTTTACCACTGGTCGAAATTGTAGGCGGCAAGAAGACAGCACCAGAAGCGGTTGCGTGGGCAGGGGAGTTTTACAAGATTGCTGGCAAAGCACCGTTGCTGATGAAAAAAGAGATCCCGGGTTTTGTGGCCACCCGCTTGCAAGAGGCGCTATGGCGTGAAGCATTGCACATGGTCGCCAACGGCGAGGCAACGCCGGAGGATATCGATATTGCGTTGATGAATGGTCCAGCGCCTCGGATGGTTAGCCAAGGGCAATGCATGGCGTTCCATGTTGCTTGTGGCGAGGGCGGTATGGCCACTAATCTGGATCAATTTGGTCCTGCACTAAAGCTGCCGTGGACTCGTCTGGAAGCGCCAGAATTGACCAAAGAACTGCGTGACCGTATGGTCGATGGCTGCAACGCCGTCGCTGGGGACCGCCATTTTGAAGAAATGGCAGCGCAACGCGACCGCGAAATCGTTGGCGTGCTAAAAGGCTTGCGTCAGGCGCGATCAACGTGATCCTTTGTAGACAAGCTGTTTAGCGTATCCAAAAAATCTGAAAGCGAGCCGGGCCAACTTGGTGCAGGCTCGTTTTTTGGCCATGCTTCGCGGTAATCTGAGGGGCGCCGGCCAAAGAATTTCCCGAACGAATAGGCAAAGTGCGACAGGGTGTTAAAGCCTGAAGCTGTTGCAATTTGGCGTATGCTCAATTCGGTTGATATCAATAACAGTCGGGCATTTTGTAAGCGCCGCAAAAGCCCGAATTGCACAACTGTACATCCGACATGTTTCTTAAATTGGCGTTCCAATTGGCGTTGCGAGACGTCTAGAAGGCTGGCAATTTCAGGCACAGTCAATGGTTCTTCGATGTTATCTTCGATCAACGTCATTGCCTCGCGTACAAGAGGCAACATCGTTTCAGTGCTGCGCCCCATTGTGCTGCGTTGTGGGGCGCCTGCACTGCGGATCGGATGGTGCAACATTTGGTCGGCAATCCCGCCCGAGATACTGCTGCCACTGATTTCTTCAATGAGGCGCAGCATCAAATCAACCCCCGCCAACCCACCAGAACAGGTCATCACTTTGCTGTCCAAAGTGAAAAGGCATTCTTGGACGGCAATGCGATCAAAACTTTCTTTGAAGCCGTTCAACCATGACCAGTGCATGGTTGCGGGTTTGTCATCCAACAAACCTGCGCGCGCAACAATATAGGACCCCAACTCGACGCCACAAACCCGTTCACCTGCACGCGCGCGTTTTCTGAGCCATGCTGTCAACTGACGGTTGGTATAACTTTCGGTCCCCCAACTGCCTAATACGAATACAAATTCGGCAGGGCGTAGGTTGTCACTGGCCACTTCAACCGTTGTTGTCATCCCATTGCTTGCAGCCACTTTTGCGCCATCAAAAGATGCAATTTCCCACGAAAACATCGGAGCAGGGGTTAAATAATTCGCGATTCGAATCGTCTCAATCATCGTGATCAAAGTGGTAATGTTGAACCTAGGTACAACGATAAAAACCATATGGGTCTGTGCGCGTGCCATTTTGGGTGAAATATCAATTTCCAACTGGGTATGCTTTCTAACGGGGTGCGTTTTTTCGCCACCCTAACCATATATTTGGCGAATAATCGACAAAAACTTGACTGCTTCCCGCATCAAACTTGATAAAAATGGGAGCCTGTTTGAATGAATTACGACGTCGTGTTGACCTGTGCGGTTACAGGGGCAGGGGATACCACTGGCAAAAGTCCGCATGTGCCGGTGACCCCAAAAGAAATCGCGGCGGCCGCAATTGAGGCTGCAAAAGCAGGCGCTTCAATCGCCCATATTCATGCCCGCGATCCTGAAACAGGACAGGGGTCACGTGACCCTAAACTGTTCAAAGAAATCGTGGATCGGGTGCGCGACAGCGACACCGATATTGTGATTAACATCACGGCTGGCATGGGCGGTGATTGGATCTCGGACCCCTCAAACCCTGCAATGCCCGGCCCCGGAACCGATATGATCGGGCCCGAAGAACGGCTGGCACATGTCAAAGAATGTATGCCCGAAATTTGCTCGCTTGATTGCGGCACGTTGAATTTTTCGGATACGGATATGATTTATATCTCTACTCCACCCGCATTGCGAAAAATGGCTGCGATGGTGCGAGAATGGGGGGTAAAACCCGAATTGGAAGTCTTTGAACTAGGTCATATCCGCTTTGCAAAAGCCATGGTTTCTGAGGGTTTGATTAACGATCCACCCATGTTTCAACTTTGCCTTGGGATACCATGGGGCGCGGAGCAAACCGTTGAGACGATGGCCGCAATGAAAGCCCAACTGCCAGCTGATGCTAGCTGGGCCAGTTTTGGGATAGGGCGCGGACAGATGCCGATGTTGGCGGCAGCAGTTGCTATGGGAGGCAATGTGCGTGTGGGCCTTGAGGACAACATTTACCTTGATCGGGGTGTGCTTTCGACCAACGGCCAGCTGGTCACCCGCGCTCGTGAGATCATAGAACGAATGGGCGGGTGCATCGTGACGCCACAGCAAGCGCGCAACAAACTAAAGCTGCGAGGCGCCGATGGCTGATTTCGTCAGTACCGGCAGTTTGCAAATTCGCGACGTCTCCAAAATGTTTGGCACGTTTCAGGCAGTCAAGGATGTGAATCTGGAGATCCAAAAGGGGGAGTTTCTAACCCTGCTTGGCCCTTCGGGATCGGGTAAAACGACACTCTTGATGATGATTGCCGGCTTTCTGGATCTCTCAAAGGGGGACATCGCGTTGGATGGTGCCTCGATCGCGGAAGTGCCTGCCGAAAAACGCAATTTTGGCATGGTGTTTCAGGGCTATGCTTTGTTTCCTCACATGTCTGTTCGAGACAATATCGGGTACGCTTTGAGTGTGCGAAAACGGCCAACTTCTGAGATCAAAAATAGCGTTGATGAAATGTTGGAGTTGGTACAGCTCCAGGACTTTGCGGATCGCAAGCCGACGCAATTGTCAGGCGGTCAACAACAGCGTGTGGCTTTGGCCCGTGCGCTATGTTTTACGCCCCCTGTTCTGTTGCTCGATGAGCCGCTTGGCGCACTGGACAAGAAACTGCGGGTCGAGGTGCAAGAACAGCTTAAAGACATCCACAAACGTGTCGGCACCACATTCATCTACGTCACTCATGACCAAGAAGAAGCGCTGTCGATGTCAGACCGGATTGTGATCATGCGCGATGGGGCCATCGAACAAGTTGGCACCCCAAAAGAGCTATACGAGCGGCCAGCCACCAAATTTACGGCCAGTTTTCTGGGTAAATCCAACTTCATCACTCAAGAAGGTAAAAGCTATGCCTTGCGGCCTGAAAAGATCGACTTGCGTGCAGGGCGTGGGAATCCAGAAGCACGCACCAGCGGTACCATCCGCTCGATCACCTATTTCGGGTCCATGCAACGGATCATTGTCAACACCATCGAGGGTGACGAGATCGAAGTAGATATCGACGTTTGGCGCAACCAAGAAGCGCTGAGCAAGGGCGGCGATGTTGATTTGCTTTGGCAGGACGCCGCTGCAGTAGAGTTGAAATACGACTGAGAAATTTCAAAACAGAGCGTCGCAAAGGCGTCATCAAAACAAGCCGGACACATTCCGGGAACCAACAAGGAGAACAATATGCAAGATAAACAGTTCATGAAAGAGATGCTCACTGACAGCGCGCATGCCTATAAAGAAGGGCGCATGGATCGCCGCACTTTTCTAGCGCTATGTGGTGCTTCGGGTATTGCGCTAAATGCTGTAATGGCTGGAGATGCACAAGCTGCGGCAGATCACGTTGTGATGTGGAACTGGGGCGGTCAGTCCGAGGAATGCCACGGTTCTGCAATCGGCGACGCCTTCACTGCGAAAACTGGCAAGGGTCTAAAGTTCGACACCTCAGGCCCGCTAGAAGGCAAAATCAAAGAGATGGTAGACAGCGGCAATGTCACGGCTGACGTGGCGGATGCTGATCTGTTCAATGCTGTCGCGCTTGGCCCAACTGGTCATCTTGAGCCGATTGATTACTCAGTCGTTTCCAAAGACAAGACGCTACCCGGCTATGCGCTGGAGCATGGTGTCTCGGTCATCCTTTATGGGTATGGGTTTGTTTACGACACCGAAGTTTACGGCGACAACCCACCTCAAAACTGGGCTGATTTTTTTGACACAGCTAAGTTCCCGGGTATGCGTTCGCTTTACAAATGGGCCAATGGTTCGCTCGAAGCAGCTTTGATGGCGGATGGTGTGGCAGGCGATGCGCTTTATCCGCTTGATATGGATCGCGCGTTGGCCAAGATCAAATCCATCAAGGACGACAGCCTCTATTGGGGTTCGGGTTCTGAGGCGCATTCGATGGTCGTCAATGGCGAAGTTTCAATGGGTATGATTTGGCAGAACCGCGGTCGTAACATCGAAAATGATACCGATGGGCGATACAAACTGGTCAACAATCAAGCGTTGGCGATGCCCGGTGCATATATTGTGCCAAAGGGGAATCCAGCGGGTGCAGCTGTGATGCAGTTCATCGCAACGGCACAAGAAGTGCCTGCTCAGCTTGCCCTTTTGGACTGCCTTGGCATGACGCCGTCTAACCCCGCAGCTTTTGGTGAAATTCCTGAGGATCAACAGGCTTATGCCATCACGTCGGCGATGAATATCGACAAGATCGTTTACAATGACCCAACGTGGTGGGGTGAAAATGGCGGTGACGCTGTAAACGCTTTCCTCGACGCAATTAGCTAACTCTCCCTGACTGGCCGCCCAGCGTTTGATTGCTGGGCGGCTCTTTTTGAACGGACCTAAGATGCAAATCTTGCGCAAACAAATTCACCCCGGTTGGTTGATCATCGCACCGCTTTTGCTGCTGGTGCTGGCACTTTATTTGGGTCCGATCTTGAACATTTTATGGCTCAGTGTCACAGATCCCGAACCGGGATTGGGCAACTACGCAAAACTGGGCGAAAGTAATGCTTTGGCCCGCATTATCTGGACCACGGTTCGGATTTGCATCATCACAACGCTGTTTAGTGTGACGCTGGGGTATTCGATTGCCTATGCTATGGTGCACTGCCACCAGCGCCAGAAAAACTATATGCTGACGCTGCTGCTTGTGTCCTTTTGGATTTCCATTCTTGTGCGCACTTTTTCGTGGCTGATGCTGCTGGGACGCAAAGGTTTGTTGAATGTCGCCCTAGAAGATATTGGCCTGATCGCCGAACCCATCGCATTTATGCGCAACGAGTTGGGCGTGCTGATTGGTATGGTCCACTACATGATCCCTTATGCGGTTTTGCCTTTGCTGGTGTCGATGGAAGCCTTGGACAAACGTGTGCTGGATGCCTCGCGCAATCTAGGCGCGACCGGTCATCAGACATTTTGGCGCATTTATTTGCCATTAACCATGCCGGGGTTGGTCGCCTCGACCTTGTTGGTCTTTATCCTAAGCCTTGGGTTTTACGTCACTCCGGCCGTTCTCGGCGGCGGCAAGGTGCTGATGGTTGCGGAATATATCTCGGTTCAATTGCTGGTCACTTTGAAATGGGGCACGGCTGCGATGCTGGCTGCACTTATGCTGTTTGGCGTGCTGGCGATGCTGTGGATCATGTCGCGGTTCATGAAGCTGAGCACAGTCTTCGGGGGATCATCGCAATGAAGACTGGATTATTTTCGCTTTTCAATAGGGTTGGGGCTTGGGTGTTGTTGCTGTTTTTAGTGACGCCCGCGCTGATCGCCATTCCGGTGGCATTGACGCCAAAACGCTTTTTGTCGATGCCCAAGGGTGAGTATTCGTTACGGCACTTCGAAAAACTGTTCACCAGCGAGGAATGGCTATCCAGCTTCTTTCAAAGTGGTGTCATCGCAGTCTCGACGTCTGCGCTTGCCACTATTCTTGGTACACTCTGCGCCATTGGCCTGTGGCGGGTGTCTTCAAAATACAGCGAAATGGTGCGTGCGTTTCTACTTTTACCACTGATAATCCCTCAAATTATTTCGGCTATGGCGTTCTACCGGTTGTGGATTCCGCTTGGGTTGCTGGACAGTTACGCAGGTTTGATCCTAGCGCATACAATTCTTGCCAGCCCTATGGTGTTGATCACAGTCAGCGCGTCACTTGCCACCTTTGACCCTAAGCTGGAACAAGCATCCAAGAATCTTGGAGCCTCAAACTGGACAACCATGCGTCGCGTGATCTTACCGTCAATCAAACCCGGGGTGTTTGCGGGGGCGTTATTTGCCTTTATCCTAAGCTGGGATGAGATTGTGGTGACGCTGTTCATCTCGAAATTCAACGTCTACACCCTGCCGCGCCGCATGTGGAACGGCATCCGCGAAAACACTGATCCAACTGTTGCAGCCGCTGCCGTTGTTTTAATTGCAATCACCTTTATTGCCTTTGCCATCTTCGCGATCCAGTCGCGTAGAAACGCAAAGCGTATCACATAATAAACGAGGCTCCCATGAACATGGAAACAAACCACGAAACCGATCTTTTGGTTAGCACTGTTCGCCGTTTTGTTGAGACCGAAATGTTGCCACATGAGGACGAAGTGGACCGTCTGGGTCATGTCCCCGAAGAGATAGGCCGAGCGATCGAAGCCAAGTCAAAAGAGCTGGGCCTTTACGCCTGTAACTTGCCCGAAGACGTGGGCGGTGGAGGCTTGAATATCTCACAGATGTCGCTGATCGAACGCGAATACGGCAAGACCAGCCACGCGCTGCAAAGCTGGGCGGCGCGCCCTACTGAATTGCTGATGGCCTGCGAGGGGGATCAGCGCGAGCGGTATCTTTTACCCGCAGTGCGCGGAGAGAAACGAGAGCTGTTTGCCTTGACTGAACCGGATGCCGGATCAGATGTGATGGGAATGAAATCCAACGCACGGCGTGACGGAGATGACTGGATACTCAACGGTTCTAAACATTTCATTTCAGGTCCGCGCATGCCCGATTTTGCCATCGTTTTCGCGGCAACGGGAATAGACGAAACTCCGCGCGGCCCTCGCAAACGGGTGACTGCGTTTTTGGTTGACGTCGGTATGGCAGGTTTTGACTGCCGTGAAGGAACCCGTTGCGTGAGCTACCGAGGCTACAAGACATTTGAGCTGCATTTTGACAATGTTCGCTTGGGGCCAGAACAAGTTTTGGGCGAAGAAGGCCGTGGGCTGGAGCTGGCCGGTAAATGGCTGGGCATGGGGCGTATCTGGGTCGGTGCCACGTGCTGCGGTAAAGCGGAACGTATCTTGGAAATGGCGACGCAGTGGGCCGCCACCCGCAAACAATTTGGCAAACCCATCGGGACCTTTCAGGCGACGGGGTTTCGTTTGGCTGATGGCGCGATGAACCTGCGTGCGGCAGATCTGTTGGTCAATGACGCCGTTGCCCGTGCCGAGAAAGGTGTGATGAGCGATGCGGATGCCGCGATGATCAAGGTGTTCTGTTCCGAGATGTTGAATAAGATTGCCGATGATGCGGTACAGATTTTTGGCGGAATGGGGTTGATGGAAGAAATGCCTATCCAACGTCTTTGGCGTGACAGCCGGCTAGAGCGCATCTGGGACGGCACTTCTGAAATCCAACGTCACATCATCACACGGTCGATCCTGCGGCCGCTGGGTGCATGACCCCTAATCGTCGCGCAAATTTCCAACGCCTTCTTAAGCCACGCCACATCGCATTTGTCGGTGGACGTGACGCTTTGATTGCGATTAACGAGGCACGACGGCGTGGATTTACGGGCCAAATGTGGGCCGTAAATCCCAATCGCTCGGACATGGCTGGTGTGCCGTGTGTCGCATCCATTGCGGATTTGCCCGAAGTGCCTGATGCGGTTTACCTCGCCATTCCTGCGAGTGGTGTCGTTGAGGCCTTGCGTAGTCTTGCGCAGATGGGCGT
>Ga0307996_1000196_pt1 | contig 16116 bp, 15 predicted proteins | sample Davwhametageno35_FD_203143 | JGI IMG/M metagenome (GOLD analysis project Ga0307996, IMG submission 203143) | Marine microbial communities from Davis Island wharf, Antarctic Ocean - #35 | ecosystem: Environmental > Aquatic > Marine > Unclassified | place: Antarctic Ocean: Davis Island wharf...
TCCACTCCAGGTGGACGTATGTGGTTTATTGATAGTAGGCTGTTATTTGCCTATCAGGTGTGTGGTATTGGGTGTTTACCCACGGCTCTGGGCTTTCAAAAAGGCAAAGATGGCGATATCGCGGACGTCTATGGATATGACGCGTTACGCGAGAAATTAGGAAATTAGATGAAACATTTTATCATTGCAGTGGCGATATTGGCCCCTGCAATTGCGGACGCGCAGCAGACGGCCGAAGTAACTTTGATTTCGCCAATCTTTGAAGATTTACAGCCAATTTCGTTCGCCCAGAATGTCGAATATTGCGGGTATGTCGGGTTCAATACGGATGGGCAGTTGATTGCATCAAAGCCGACCCGTGGCGATGAAGGCAGCTGTTTGGCTGATGATCCACATTATATTGAGGTGATTACCGCGTCCTATCACACCCACGGCGGGCACTCGTTGGATTACTTTAACGAGGTGCCCAGCGGTGAAGATATGGAGGGCGACGCCGATGAAGGGATCGACGGATATGTCGCCACGCCCGGTGGTCGCCTGTGGTATATTGATAGTGTTGATATGATAGCATCCCAATTATGTGGAATTGGGTGCTTGCCCGGTGATCCAGCATTTATTGAAGGCGCAGATGGTATCATCGCAGAAAGCTATTCATATGATGATTTGGTTACCTTGCTGGAAGAGTAATTATTCGGCGGCGATGTCACGTGGGTCCACTAGCGTGACGATGTCGGCCATGATTTTGTTCAATTCAAAATCCTTGGGCGTGTAGACAGCGGCGACGCCCATGTCGCGCAGCATTTGCGCGTCTTCTTCTGGGATGATCCCGCCGGCGATGACGGGGATGTGGCTGAGGTTGGCATCTTTTAACCGTGCGATCACGTCCTTGACCAACAGAATATGCGAGCCGGACAGGATTGAAAGCCCGATGACATGTGCGTCATCGTTGGCTGCGGCGCTGACGATATCTTCGGGTGTGAGCCTGATCCCTTCGTAGGCGATATCCATGCCGCAATCGCGTGCGCGGGCCGCAATTTGTTCAGCGCCGTTGGAGTGCCCATCGAGGCCCGGTTTGCCGACAAGGAATTTCAGGCGACGACCAAGCGCGTGACTGACCAGATCGACCTGTTCGCGTAGCTCATCTAGCCCCTCGGTCCGGTTGGACGGGTTTTTGCTTACGCCTGTTGGTGCGCGATATTCACCGAATGCGGCGCGGATCACGTCGGACCATTCGCCAGTGGTCGCACCAGCGCGTGCGCAAGCTATGGACGGGATCATGATGTTTGTGCCGTCTTTTGCCGCCGCGCGCAGTGCAGTCAGTGCCGTGGTCACTGCCGTATTGTCGCGGGATTTTTTCCAAGCGCTGAGGCGGCCCAACTGGTCTGATTCGGCCTTTGGATCGGCGACCATGATCGCGTCGTCGCCTGCTGTTAATGGCGATGGTTCGCCCGCTTGCCATCTGTTCACGCCGACAACGGTGGTTGTGCCGTCTTCAATACCTGCGATACGGGCCCCGTTGGATTCTACCAACCGCCCTTTCATATAGGCGATTGCTTTGACTGCGCCGCCCATGCCGTCAATTTGGGCAAGTTCCGCGCGCGCCCCTTCTTTTAGGGCGTTCACTTTGCGGTCGATGGCAGGGTTGCCGTCGAACAGGTCGTCGAATTCCAACAGGTCGGTTTCATACGCGAGAATTTGTTGCATCCGCAGTGACCATTGTTGGTCCCATGGGCGGGGCAGGCCAAGCGCTTCGTTCCATGCGGGCAGTTGCACGGCGCGCGCGCGGGCGTTTTTGGAAAGTGTCACAGCGAGCGTTTCGAGGAGGATGCGGTAGACGTTGTTTTCGGGTTGCTGTTCGGTCAAGCCAAGCGAGTTTACTTGCACACCATAGCGGAAGCGTCGGTATTTTGCATCTTCCACGCCATAACGGTCCGCGCAGATTTCGTCCCATAGCTCGACAAAGGCGCGCATTTTGCACAGCTCGGTGACAAAACGGATGCCTGCGTTCACGAAGAATGAAATGCGCCCAACCATTGCGGGGAAATGTTGTGCGGGGACCTTGCCGCGCAGATCGTCCAGGACGGCGGTGGCGGTGGCCAATGCAAATGCTAACTCTTCCTCTGGTGTCGCACCCGCCTCTTGGAGGTGGTAGCTGCAGACGTTCATCGGGTTCCATTTGGGCAGATGTTCGCGGGTGTATGCGGCCACATCGGTGATCATGCGCATGGATGGTTCGGGCGGGCAAATGTAGGTGCCGCGCGACAGGTATTCTTTGATGATGTCGTTTTGCACGGTGCCTTGCAGGGTGGATACGTCGACGCCTTGTTCTTCGGCTACGGCGATATAGAGCGACAACAACCAAGGCGCGGTCGCGTTGATCGTCATCGAGGTATTCATCTGGTCGAGCGGGATATCGGCGAATAGCGCACGCATATCGCCAAGGTGGCTGACGGGAACACCGACTTTTCCGACCTCACCGCGTGCCAGAACGTGATCGCTGTCATAGCCAGTTTGGGTCGGCAGATCGAAGGCCACGGAAAGCCCCGTCTGCCCTTTGGCCAAATTACCGCGATAAAGCGCGTTGGAGGCGGACGCCGTGGAGTGCCCAGCGTAGGTCCGAAACAGCCAAGGGCGGTCTTTCTGCGGGTGCGACATAGCGGGCTCCTTGGTGAACGTGGCGAAATATTGTTTCGTATGTGGGGGTATTATCCGACATTATCTGGCGCTGTCAATTCGCTGCATTGCGGCATGGTGGGATTTACCCCATGCACGTTCCCTGTCAGTGTCCCCGAATGACGCAAACGGTTTCCATGCCCATCTGGGCTTTCGTACTCATCCTGCTGTTCGCAGCAGTGACGTTTGCGTCGCATTTCCTATTCCCATCTGTGCGCTGGTTTTTCCGAAAACGCGCGGAGCGGGTGATTGCAAAGCTGAATATGCGGCTGACCCGCCCGATTGAGCCGTTCAAATTGGCGCGGCGTTACGACATGATTCAGCGGTTGATTTATGACCCTGAAGTGACACAAGCCGTTGCTGATTACGCCCGCGAAGAGAAGATCCCCGAGAACGTCGCGTTTGAAAAGGCCCGCCATTATGCCCGCGAGATCGTGCCGTCGTTTTCTGCGACGGCGTATTTTACCGTTGGTGTGCGGTTCGCGCGTTGGCTGACGCGGATGCTGTACCGTGTCCGGTTGGGTGCGTTTGACCGCGATGCGTTGGAAAAGATCGACCCTGATGCGACGGTCATCTTTGTCATGAACCACCGCAGCAACATGGACTACGTGCTGGTCACACATTTGGTAAGCCGCGCTGGCACGCTGTCGTATGCGGTGGGCGAATGGGCGCGCGTTTGGCCGCTGTCGTCGGTGATCAAAATGCTTGGTGCCTATTTCATCCGGCGACGGTCGCGCGGGTCTTTGTACCGCCGTGTTTTGGCCCGTTATGTGCAGCTTGCCACCGAGGGCGGTGTTACCCAAGCGATGTTCCCAGAAGGCGGTTTGAGCCTGACAGGGAAGGTGGGTGAAGCTAAGTTGGGTTTGCTAAGTTATATTGTGTCAAATACGCCCCAGAACGGCCGCGACGTCATTTTTGTACCCGTTGCATTGAACTATGATCAGGTCCTTGAGGATCGGTTTTTGATCAACGCTGGTAAGACTGGCAAGCGTCGTTTTCGCCCAAGCGCGTGGACGGTTGTTCGCAGTTGTGCAGTTTATGCGTGGTGGCGTCTGCGCGGCAAGTTCCGTGGATTTGGTACGGCGTCTGTTGGCTTTGGCACGCCGCTGGAGTTATCGAGTATTCCTGTTAGTGAGGGTCGCACCGAGGCAGTCGCAGTCGAGCTGATGGCGCGGATCAAAAAGGTTGTGCCAATTTTGGCTGTCCCATTGGTTGCGCGTGCCTTGGTTGCGCAGCCTGATACAAATCGCGCCGCGCTGGTTGGCGCTGTGTCCTTGATGCTGGATGATTTGCGCAGCCGGAACATGCCGTTGCCGCGCCGAGAAATTGGCGCGATGGTCGACGATGCACTGAGCCGGTTTGCGTTGCGCAAGGTGGTGGTCACGTCTGGTCAGCATGTTGTGGTGCCCACCGAGCAGGCCGAGATCATCGCCTATTACGCAGATACAATTTCCCATCACTTTGACACCTGATTGCGCGGGCTGATTCTGCTGGCCGGACAGCGGGCGCGGAATACCGACATCACCGTGCTGCGCGCGGTAGATTTTTCTGCGCTGCAGAAGACAGAAAATTACAATAAATGATCCAAATAGGTTGCATTGTTGCTTTGGCGATTTTAGACCTATGTAAACGTGCCGATTCTGCGGTGCGGCAATTTTTGGTAATTTGAACGATGGAGACCGATATGGCCCTTGATCAGGACACGGCAAAAGCAGCTTCTGGCAAAGATCTTTATGAAGTGGGTGAAATGCCCCCAGTCGGTCACGTCCCTGAGCAGATGTATGCGTGGACGATCCGCCGCGAACGTCATGGCGAGCCAGAAAAGGCGTTTGAAGTCGAGGTCGTGGATGTGCCCAAGCCTGACAGCAACGAAGTGCTGATTATGGTGATGGCCGCTGGTGTGAACTATAACGGCGTCTGGGCTGGTCTTGGCATCCCGATTAGCCCGTTTGATGTGCACAAAGCTGACTACCATATTGCAGGGTCGGATGCGTCGGGCATCGTCTGGGCCGTGGGTGACAAGGTGAAGCGCTGGAAAATTGGCGACGAAGTTGTTGTCCATTGTAACCAAGACGACGGCGATGACGAAGAATGCAACGGCGGCGATCCGATGTTTTCGGAAAGCCAGCGCATCTGGGGTTACGAGACCCCTGATGGGTCGTTTGCACAGTTCACATGTGTCCAGTCACAACAGTTGATGGCCCGCCCGCAGCATCTGACGTGGGAGGAAAGCGCCTGTTATACGCTGACGCTGGCCACCGCGTATCGCATGCTGTTTGGTCACCACCCTCACGAGCTAAAGCCTGGTCAGAACGTTCTGGTTTGGGGCGCGTCTGGTGGTCTGGGGTCTTATGCGATCCAATTGATCAATACGGCAGGTGCGAATGCCATCGGTGTGATTTCAGACGAAAGCAAGCGCGATTTTGTTATGTCGCTGGGCGCAAAAGGTGTCATTAACCGGAATGATTTCAAGTGCTGGGGTCAAATGCCAACTGTGAACACACCTGAGTATAAGGAATGGTTCACCGAGACTCGCAAGTTTGGCAAGGCGATCTGGGAGATTACTGGCAAGGGCAATAACGTCGACATGGTGTTTGAACATCCTGGCGAGGCGACGTTCCCTGTGTCCACATTTGTGTGCAAGCGCGGCGGCATGGTTGTGATTTGTGCGGGGACGACGGGCTATAATCTGACGTTTGATGTGCGCTACATGTGGATGCATCAAAAGCGTTTGCAGGGCAGCCACTTTGCCAACCTCAAGCAGGCGTCATCAGCCAACAAACTGATGGTCGAGCGCCGCCTTGATCCGTGCATGTCCGAAGTATTCACTTGGGCCGATATCCCTGCCGCGCATACCAAGATGCGCCGCAACGAACATAAGCCCGGAAATATGGCCGTTTTGGTGCAATCCCCCAAGGTTGGGTTGCGTACATTTGAAGACGCGCAGGTCGAATCGCAAGGTTAACCAAACTGCGAACGGATCGGCAACATGACCGGCGTGCCTTGTTGACAGGGTTACGCCGGTTTTTCTTTGGATTGCCCAGTTTCAATAGTTTCTTGAAATGCGCCCCCCTGTTTATGGGGGAGGTAAACGGGCGAGTATTTGGTTAACTAATTTGATGCTATCATAGGTTGTTAACGTTTCATTAACTAAACCATTGGAGGTTGATTATGGGAAACGATTGGATCATCGACGTGCTCGCTGACCTACGCAGTTTCGCTCATAAAAATGAACTGCCATTGCTGGCGGCGCAATTGAATGATGCGACCCTCGTTGCGCAAGCCGAAATAAGCCAGATGACCTTAGAGGCGCCGATGCCGGTGCGAGGAGAGACAGCTGAAACTCGATCACTTTTTGTCCAAGTTGGAGAAGGCTGACGCACTTGAGCAGCTTCAAGATCTGATTGTCGACCTGCGCGACGCGCTTAAGGTTGACCACGTTGTGTATCATTGGGTCAGCGCAGACGGCGAACAATACGGCTTTGGCACCTATGACCCAAAATGGGTGCAGCACTATGTGGATAAGGACTACTTGCGGATTGATCCCGTCGTATCAGGTAGCTTCCAACGCTTTCATCCGGTGGATTGGAAACGACTAGATTGGTCATCGCGGCCGGCGCGTGCATTTCGCAAAGATGCGATTGACCATGGCATTGGTAATCAAGGGTTCACGATCCCAATTCGCGGCCCAAATGGCCAGTTTGCGTTATTCACGGTGTCCCACACTACAGATGACGATGCGTGGTCGGTATTCACGCAAGCCGAGCAGCGCAATCTTCTGCTTATTGCGCATTACCTTAATGAAAAGGCGCTTAGGCTGGAAAAGGGCCGCGCCCCAGAGCCGGTCCGTTCCTTGTCACCGCGTGAAACCGATGCGCTGACGTTTTTGGCGATGGGGTATAACCGCAGCCAAGTCGCCGAGATGCTTTCAATTTCTGAACATACCTTGCGCGCGTATATCGAGAGTGCTCGATTTAAGTTGGGTGCGCTAAACACCACCCATGCTGTTGCCCGTGCATTATCCGAAGGGTTGATTGTCATTGGGGGTGCCGCCCGTGCTGCCGCCGGTAATTGGCCTGGACGCGAAGAACAGAGCGCAGCAGCCGTTAACTTTTAAGTCGTTAACCAATTTTTCAGATGACCGCGCGGTCCGGTCATGTTTTCTTTTACCAACCCAACGATCCTTGAAACTGGCCTAACCAGTTTGAAAGGAACGCTGATGTTGCGTTATTTGACCGCAGATCAATTGGTGGCGTACCTAGTTTTGCGCGATACTATGCACCGCGACCGTGCTGCCCAATTCCGAGATCGGCTAAAGTGGGATGTGACCGTAGATGCCGACGGATTTGAGCGCGATGAATATGATGCGATGAATCCGCTTTATGTGATCTGGGAAATGCCTAGCGGTCGCCATGGCGGATCAATGCGATTTTTGCCAACCTCGGGGCGTACGATGGTTCACGATCATTTTCCATCACTTTTGGGTGGCGTCGATGTGCGATCTGAACAGATTTGGGAGTGCACCCGTTTTTGCATCGCGCAGGGTGCGGGTACCCATGTCGCTGCCGCCCTGATGTTGGCAGGAGGAGAGCTGATGCGCGCCTTTGACCTGACGCACCTATTGGGGGTTTTTGACGCCCGCATGGTCCGAATTTATAACATGATCGGTGCTGCGCCGGATGTTTTGGGCAGCAGTGGCGCAGGGCGTGAAAAGATTTTGGTGGGCCTGTGGGTGTATCGCAGTGGTGACCGTACCACCGTGCTGCGCCGCGCAGGTGTTTCTAGTGCAGTTTCGGAACATTGGTTCGAGCGGTCATTTGGACATAAGGTTATCCGCAGCAAGGCCGCTTAACCGCTGGCAGGCGAAGGGCGAGCCGGATACTGTGCAGCCATGAGCACAACGCCACTTACATTCTCTGAAGATCAGGCCGAAGCATGGGATAGCGTCGCCGCAGCCTTGCGCCTGTCTGGTGTTGATCTGGACGACAGTCTGTTGATGCCGCCGCAGTCGGATACGTCTTCTGTGATGGCTGTGATCGGTAAGGCGGGGTCGGGCAAAACCATGCTTTTGGCCCGCCTTTATAAAGCGTTGGAAGACGCTGGCGTTGATATCATTTCGGGCGACTGGGAGGGCAAAAAGCGCAAGGATCGCCGCACCTTGGCCATTCTTGCGCCGACCAATAAGGCCGCTTCGGTTTTGCGTAATCACGGCGTGCCTGCCACCACGATCCACCGGATTTTATACACGCCGGTCTATGACCCCGAATACGAAAAAGTCGCCGAATGGCTGGCTGGGCAGGGCGAACGCCCCGATATTGAAGGGCTGACTGACATCGCGTTGGACCGCGCGTTTTCGTCGTATCAAACGCATAAATCTGTTCCGGCCGCGCTGGCTGCTGCGGGTTTGCGTGGGTCTGATTTCATTACCGGATGGAAGCGCCGCGAAGAGCCGATGGACATTGGTTTTGTCGACGAAAGTTCGATGCTGGATGCCAAGCAATTCGCGGACCTGCAAGAGATTTTCCCGACGCTTGTGTTGTTTGGTGATCCTGCTCAGTTGCCGCCTGTACAGACATCCGGGGGGATGGTGTTTGAAACGATGCCGCCAGAGTGCGTGCAAACTCTTAGCCGTGTGCACCGCCAAGATGCCGGCAGCCCGATCCTTGATTTGGCGCATGCCTTGGCTGATCCGATGATCGATTTCTATGCGTTTGAGAGGTTGGTAGCAGAGGCCGCTGCGGTTGATGAACGTGTCGTGATGGCCCAGCGGGTTGAGGCAGATTTGATGGCTCGCAGCCCCGTGCTTGTCTGGCGTAATGCCACCCGTATTCGGTTGATCCATGCGTTTCGTGCGGCGTTCGATGCCCCGACGGATGAGTTGTTGGCGGGCGAGCCGCTGATCTGTGACGGTATAGAATTGCCAATGAAGCACCGCAAAAAGCGCCTAGACCTAGAGGCCCGTGGTCTGATCAAGGGCGCGCAAGTTATCTACCTTGGACCTGGCCGGAAACCTGGATTTAGCCGCTTGCATGTCATGGGGGCGGAGGACCCGCAGGTCAGCGCCGCGTCGATTGTAAAGATCGAACAAGAGGGTGACGCAGAGCCGTTCATTCCGTTTGCCGCGAAGATGGGTGCCACGTTTTTACACGGTGCTGCGGTGACGATCCACAAGGCCCAAGGTAGCCAGTGGGATACGGTACAGGTGTTCGCGCCAGACATTGAAATCGCAGCCAAGATGGGCCGTGTGGAGGCCGGACAGCCGCTGTGGAAACGCCTTGCCTATGTTGCGATTACGCGGGCAGAGACACAGCTACGCTGGGTTGTGCGCAACCGTTTGGCGCGCCCAAGTATGCCGCTGTCTGTGGATGATCTGCATGTCGCCCCAGTCGCATTGGAACTGACGTCGCCAGAAGAAGACTAGCGGCGGAAAAGGCTAAATACTGCTGATGCACCCCAGCCTGCTGCAATCGCGATTGCGAGCGACATCAAGCCGTATAGAAATGCGTTGTCGTGGGCGAGATTATAAAGCCATCTTTCCAGTCCGACCTTTTTAACTGGAATAGATGTCTCATATTCGTCAACAATATTGCCGTTGCGGGTCAGGAATATTTTGGCGACATAGAACCCTTCGGTCAGGTTCGCTGGCATCTGAATGCGGGTCTGGAACAGGGTGTCGCGAGATATCGCAACTGCCCCTTCAAGCCGTTGGTATTGATTGTTCTCTTCCCGAATGCGCATCAATGCGCGTGAAAAACTTTGGCTATCAAGCACATTGGTGCCGACGTGCCGAACGACTTGAGGGATGGTGATCCGGTTGATGAGATCCTCGGATGGGCGCAAAACTTTGGACAAATCGGCAGAGGTTGCCACCGCATAAAATGACGGCGCTGCCGCGATTTTCACGTCGTCAACGTTGACCCAAATACCAAAACGCCGTTCTTTGCGCCGCACAGTCACGGGTACTTCGGGACCAGCAACCGTGACAATAATCCCGAGGTTGCCGTCAGGGACAGGTGCGTCACGCCGGATTGCACCAAACAGGAGGATCTCGGATCCGGTAAAGGTCGCAGTGATGTCGATTTCGTTTTGGCTAAGGCCAAGGATGATTTCTTCTTCGGCCTGCGCGGGCAGGGACAAGAGCAACAGGAGACATACAAGACGCAGCATTAGTGGCCTCCCTCGCCGAGTGAATAAAGCTCAATTGGTTCGATCAGCAGATCCAAACCCAGCTTAAAACAGACAGCCAACACCATGACGGCGAGCCAGATGCGCAGCTGTTCTGCCTTCATCTTTACGCCGATGCGTGTACCGATTTGTGCGCCAATGACGCCGCCAACAAGCAGCAGAACCGCAAGCACAATATCAACGGTAAAGTTCGTCGTTGCGTGCAGCATTGTGGTAAATGCGGTGACAAAGATGATCTGGAACAGGGATGTTCCCACGACCACTTTGGTCGGCATACCCAGCAGATAGATCATCGCGGGGACCATGATGAACCCACCGCCCACGCCCATGATTGCCGCCAAAATACCCACAAGCACGCCGACGATCAGTGGTGGAATGACTGAGATATACAGGCCGGATACCCGAAACTTCATTTTGAATGGCAGGTTATGCAGCCATGTGTGTTTGCGCCGCGCCGGTGGCCGTCCGCCTGTTTTTTTGGATTTGCGGATCGCATTCCAGCTTTCGATGAACATCAGACCGCCGATGATCCCGAGGAACACAACGTAGCAAAGCTTGACCAGCAGATCGACTTGACCCAGCGACCGCAGGTAGTTGAAAACAATAACTCCGAGGGCTGCCCCAACAAGTCCGCCAATCAGCAGCACGGTGCCCATGCGCAGATCGACAGTTTTCCGTTTCAGGTGTGCAAGTACGCCCGAGAATGATGATGCTACGATTTGGTTTGCTTCGGTTGCCACGGCCACCGCAGGGGGGATACCTATAAAGAACAACAGCGGTGTCATTAAAAACCCGCCGCCGACGCCAAACATTCCGGACAAAACGCCCACGATTCCACCTAATCCAAGTAATAGGAAGGCGTTCACCGAAACTTCGGCGATAGGAAGGTAAATCTGCATGAGCTGTCCCGGCAAAGGTGTGAATGGCGGATGAGTTGCACCAAAAACCTTTCCTAGCGGCATGTCAAATGCAATGGGGCGAAAAATGCTGCAAATGCAGCATTTCCCGCCCCTTTGGATATAACGTCTGTGTTTTTTGGCCTTAGCGTTCTTTGACGTAGGGCTCTCCGCCGGCGCGCGGTGGCACGGCCTTGCCGACAAAGCCTGCCAGGATGATCACTGTCAGGATATATGGCAGCACATCAAGCAGCTGACCGTTTACCTTAAACCCAACTACAGTCTGGATCACATCGGGGCGAAGCGCGAAGGCTTGCAGGAACCCGAACAGCAGGCAGGAATACAGCGCTTGCCACGGCCGCCACTTGGCAAAGATCAGGGCGGCGAGCGCAATGAAACCACGCCCTGCGCTCATGTCTTTGACGAAGCCGGCTTGCAGCGCTGTTGCCAGATAGGCCCCAGCAATCCCGCAGAGCACGCCGCAGATCAGCACAGCCATATAACGCAGCCAGACGACCGAGATACCAGCGGTGTCGACCGCCGCAGGGTTTTCACCGACCGCCCGTAAGCGCAGACCAAACCGTGTGCGAAACAATATCCACCAAGTCAGCGGCACAAACAGCAGTGCGATATATACCAGTGCAGTGTGGCCCGAGATAAGTTCATAGTAGATCGGCCCTAAGACAGGCACTTCGCGCAGCGCTTCTGCAAAAGGCAGTGTGATCGGTTCAAACCGCGCGGCCCCGGACAATTGCGGTGTACGCCCGCCTTGGCCAAACCAGCTTTGCGCGACAACGACTGTCATGCCTGCGGCCAAGAAGTTAATCGCCACCCCAGAGATCAGTTGGTTTCCACGGAACGTAATCGACGCGAGCCCGTGGATGCCTGACAACAGCAGGGACGCAAAGATACCAGCCCCAAGCCCGACCCAAGCCGACCCCGATGTATAGGCAACGGCGGCAGACAGGAATGCAGCTGCCAGCATTTTCCCTTCGAGCCCGATATCAAAGATACCGGCTCGTTCCGAGAAAAGACCTGCAAGACATGCGAGCAACAACGGCGTAGCAAGGCGGACAGTGCTGTCCAGAACTTGAAGAACGGTTAAAAGATCCATTATGCTGCCTTCCGTTTACGGCGTTTGAAGGCAAGGAACACCCGTTCCAGCGGCGCCCGCACCATGTCATTAAGCGCGCCTGTGAACAGGATCACGAGGGCTTGGATAACGACGATCATTTCGCGTGGAATTTTCGTCCAGAGTGCGAGCTCTGCGCCGCCTTGGTACAAAAACCCAAACAGTAGCGCCGCAAGGAACACCCCGAACGGGTGACTGCGCCCCATAAGTGCGACGGCGATGCCGATGAAACCCGCGCCCTCAACTGCGTTAAGGACCAGCCGTTCGGCCTCGCCTTGCACGTTGTTGATTGCCATCATGCCTGCCAGTCCGCCAGAGATCATCATGGAGATCATGATGATTTTGGTCGGGCTGATGCCCGCATATTTCGCCGCCGATTCAGAATGTCCAAATGCGCGGATTTCATAGCCGAGCTTGGTTTTCCAGATCAGCGCCCAGACCGCAAAGCAGGCCACGATAGCCACAAAGAATGACACGTTTGCAGGTGCGCCGCGGAATAGTGCGGTTTCCCCAAAGCTAAACATGTCTTGGAACGATGGCAGGTGCGTTGCTTCGGGGAATTTACCCGTTGCTGGTTCCATCGATCCTTTTGGTTTTAATGCGCCGATAAGCAGGTAGTTCAGCAAAGCCGCCGCGATAAAGTTGAACATGATTGTCGTAATCACGATATGGCTGCCGCGTTTGGCTTGCAGGAACGCCGGAATAGCCGCCCACGCAGCGCCAAATATTGCCGCCACGAGAATACCGCCGACGAGCGCCAGTGACCAATGTGGCCACGGCACATACAGGCAGATCAATGCGACGCCTAAGCCGCCGACCATCGCCTGACCTTCGCCGCCGATGTTGAACATGCGAGAGTGGAATGCGACGGATACCGCAAGTCCGGTAAAGATGAAGTTGGTGGTGTAATATAGCGTATAACCCCAGCCGTAAGTCGACCCAAGTGCGCCTTTGACCATCAGGTTCAGCGCCTCAACGGGGCTTTCACCAATAGCGAGGATAACCAGCGCCGATATCGTCGCGGCTAAGATCAAACTGATCAACGGAATGAGGACCACATCGGCCCATTTTGGCATCGCATCCATTACGCTGCTTCCCCTTTATTCATGCCGGCCATCATCATGCCAAGCTCTTTTTCGTCAGTGTCTTGTGGTAGCCGTTCGCCCATCATCCGTCCGTCAAACATGACGGCGATGCGATCGGATAGGGCCAAGATTTCTTCTAATTCGACGGACACAAGCAGGATCGCCTTGCCTTGATCGCGCAGGGCTACGATTTGCTGGTGGATAAATTCAATCGCACCAATGTCCACGCCGCGTGTCGGTTGCCCGATCAGCAGCAAGTCTGGGTTGCGTTCAATTTCGCGGGCCAAAACGATTTTCTGTTGGTTGCCGCCGGAAAATGACTTGGCCGCGAGGCGTGGGTCAGGCGGGCGCACATCGAAACGTTCCATCTTTTCGACCGTGTCGGCCTTGATCGCGGCATTGTTCATGAACATGCCGTTTTGGTATTTTGGGTCGTGATGATAGCCAAATGCCACGTTTTCCCATGCGTGATAGTCCATGATCAGGCCTTCGCGCTGGCGATCTTCGGGGACGTGCGCGATGCCGCGTTCGCGCCGAGACCGCCCGTCGGATTTCGCGCCTGTCAGGTCGATCGGCTGGCCATTAACGATGATTGTACCAGTGCCTTTTTCATAGCCGCCAAGCACTTCGAGCAATTCGGACTGCCCGTTGCCGGACACGCCTGCGATCCCAAGGATTTCACCGGCACGCACGTTGAAGCTGACGTCTTTGACGCGGTGCACGCCTTTTTCATCGGTGACATTCAGGTTTTGCACATCGAGAATGACGTCCCGCACTTGGGCTGGCGATTTCTCAACTTGAAGCGAAACTTTCCGGCCAACCATCAGTTCGGCCAGCTTTTGCGGGCTTGTTTCTGACGTTTTCACAGTCGCGGTCATTTCGCCACGCCGCATCACGCTGACGGTGTCGGTAGCGTCCATAATCTCGCGCAGTTTATGGGTAATCAAGATGATCGTCTTACCCTCGCGCTTGAGGTTCTCGAGGATGCGGAACAGGTGGTCGGCTTCCGCTGGGGTCAGCACGCCAGTAGGTTCGTCCAAGATCAGAATGTCGGCGCGGCGGTATAGCGCCTTAAGGATTTCGACCCGCTGCTGCATGCCGACGCCGATATCTTCGATGATTGCATCAGGATCGACGTTCAGTTCGTATTCGTCGGCAAGCGCCTTGAGTTCGCGGCGCGCACGGGCCAGCGAGGGGCGCAAAAGCCCGCTATCTTCGGCCCCAAGCACGACGTTTTCAAGCACGGTGAAGTTTTCGACCAGCTTAAAGTGCTGGAACACCATGCCGATGCCCGCCGCGATGGCGGCTTGGCTGTCGGGGATGGCAGTTTTTTGACCGGAGATGAAGATTTCACCAGCGTCGGCCTTATAAAATCCGTAAAGGATCGACATTAGCGTCGATTTTCCTGCACCATTTTCACCGATAATTCCGTGAATTGTGCCAGGCATCACGCGGATTGAGATGTCTTTGTTGGCTTGGACCGGCCCAAAGGATTTGGAAATACCTTTGAGTTCAATAGCGGGGGCAGTTGTCATGATGGCTCTCCCATGCCGACGAAACCGACGATGCGGGTCATCTTGCCGTCGGCGTTCAAGTCAATTGTGTATTGTCCGTGCTGGCTTTGCTCGCCTGCGCCGAATTGCACGGTCGCGCGGGCAAATGTGAGGGTGGTCGATACGTTGGTCACGGCAACCGGCATACCAGGCGTTATTTTTGAAAACATGCCGATATATTCTAACAGGCCGCCCATGGATGTGACGGGCTCTTGCGTGCGTGGATCTGCGTAGAATACGGGCTCTGCTACGGCGCTTGTGATCATCGTTGCACGTTTGTCTGCGTCACTTTCAGCCCATGCTGAAAAGAAGTCTTCGATTACTTTTGTCATCGTGGCATCCCCCTAAATGAAAGGGGCCGCGCCGTCGCCAGCGCGGCCCAATTGTTTAACAATCAGATCGACTTAGAAGTCGAGCGATGGGCAAGTTTCGTCAGAGTTGTAGTTGTGAACCATGATGTCGCCAGCGATGATGGACGCCTTAGCAGCTTCAACAGCAGCAGACATTTCATCAGTGATCAAAGCTTCGTTGTGCTCGTCAACTGCGTAACCTACGCCGCCGTTCGCTAGACCCATGACATTGAAGCCAGCTTCCAGATCAGCGCCTGCAACGAATGCATCATAAACAGCGTTATCAACGCGCTTAAGCATGGATGTCAGAACTTTGCCCGAGTGCAGGTAGTTCTGGTTGCTGTCAACGCCGATGGAAAGCATATCGTTATCGGCTGCAGTCTGCAGAACGCCAACGCCTGTACCACCAGCAGCTGCGTAAACAACGTCAGCGCCTTGGGATTTCTGCGCCAGTGTCAGCTCGGAGCCTTTTACCGGGTCATTCCAAGCTGCAGGTGTTGTACCTGTCATATTGGAAATTACTGTGGCGTCTGCGTTCACGGACAAGACGCCTTGGGCGTAGCCACAAGCAAAGTTACGGATCAACGGGATGTCCATGCCGCCAATAAAGCCAACGGTGTTTGTTTCAGAAGCCATCGCAGCCAACATGCCTACAAGGTATGAGCCCTGCTCTTCGGAGAAGACAATCGAACGTACGTTTGGTTGGCCGACGACCATGTCGATGATCTGAAACTTAGTGTCTGGATAGTCAGCAGCAACTTCTTCAAGTGCAGTTGCGAACGCAAAGCCAGCCATGACGATTGGGTTGTTGCCGTTTTCAGCAAAGCGGCGCAAAGCCTGCTCGCGCTGTGCATCGGACTGCAGTTCAACTTCATCAAAAGAACCGCCAGTTTCTTCGGCCCAGCGCTGTGCGCCAGTGAATGCGGATTCGTTGAATGATTTGTCGAACTTGCCGCCAAGATCAAAGATAAGTGCCGGATCAGCAAGTGCTGCGCCAGCGGTGAGGGCCAAAGCAGCGGTTGCGCTGAACATTTTGGTCATAAGGGTCATTGTGGTGTCTCCCAGACGTTGATTAAGGGAGGGGTCGAATGACCATCCCCCCGAATAGCCGAGCCGATCTATGTCGGTTCATCACAAGATAAGGCCTTGTCGGCACCCAAAGATCAACCGTTTTTTCTGATCGTGTGCTTATTATTTGACCTTTTGGTCAATAATGCTATAATGGATTCCTCGGGTATGGGA
>Ga0307996_1000198_pt1:0-12500 | contig 16066 bp, 9 predicted proteins | sample Davwhametageno35_FD_203143 | JGI IMG/M metagenome (GOLD analysis project Ga0307996, IMG submission 203143) | Marine microbial communities from Davis Island wharf, Antarctic Ocean - #35 | ecosystem: Environmental > Aquatic > Marine > Unclassified | place: Antarctic Ocean: Davis Island...
AATTAGTGGGAGTTTAGTAGCATCGAAAGATAATGTAACTGTCTCTCCTCGTTAGTTTTTATTATCCAATGTAAAATTCGAGATAACATTAAATGTTTCTCCTATTATTAAAACACATTTCACTTTTAAATTACAGAATTAAATAGCAACTCATAAGCATTATTAATTCTTTTCTTATAGTTTTTAAAATAACGAAAGAATTTCAAAACTATTGAGTAAAACGCATTCTGATTCAAACTACCGATCGTTTGTTCTATTATGAGATTCAACTAATTGAATGAACTAAAATTATTAAAAGAGTGCTGAATTTACTGAAGTAATTCAAACATTAGCCAACAATTGATACTGTTACGACTCAGAGCAATGCAAGAGTCGAAAACAGTGTTTTTAAAAATGTTAAAGATTATGTTAAAGGAAATTACGTGTGTGTAACATTATACATACTATCGGAATATTGTGAGACAACTATAAGTTTTTTAGTTTGGGTTCCAATTACTATAAAAATTCTTGTAGCTTCAAGTTTAAAGGGTACACCATATAGTTCCATGAAATTTCTAGATTTATATACTATGAATCCCTCTAATCTCTTCTGCTAAAAAACTATAACAAATTCAAACTTAGAATTAGTTTCAAAATTCTAATTCTAATTCTAAACTTTTTTATTGTAAAAAAGAGAATCATTTACAGCGTTTTCGATGTAAAATTAGAGACAACATTAAATGTTTCTCTTATTATTAAAACACATTTAACTATTAAACTATTGAGGTACTTATTAAAATCATGGAAAACTTTCAAAAATATTTATCAACAGCCCCTGTTTTATTAACCATTTGGATGACTTTTACTGCAGGTTTTATAATAGAAATAAATAGATTCTTTCCCGATATGCTTGGATTATATTTTTAAAATTGAGACAGATGGAGAGTTTTCTAATAAAACTAACCATCGTCTTAATAAAATTTATATATTTGTCAAAAACCTCAATTTAACTTTTTTATAAAAATAGTATTGTATTTAGTCACGTTTAAAATAATACTATTTTTATAAAAAAGATTTTTAATTTCAACATGAATTACGTATAGTTGATAAAGTATGTCAATTTAATTTGAATATTTTTAACTTCCAAATTAAACTTTAGCTTGATTTTGGGAATTTTAAATAATTTATTAATATGGCAAAAATTGCATATTGGAATGAAAAATAACTCAATAATGTTGATTTGTGCCAATATTATCCACCTCCAACAATCGAAATTATTTCAATTTTATCATTTGAGTTGATTCTAATTTTTTTCCATTCATTTTGATTACAAATTAAGTTATTGTATTCTATAATGAAAAGAAAGTTTTCATAACCAAAGTATTCAATAATTTGATTGAGGGTTAAATTTTTAGTAAATAAAAATTTGTGACCGTTTAATAAAAACGTTTTGTTAGTGTTCATTTATTTATTTATTTATTTTAGTTTATTTTAGTTTAAAAGCCTTGCCATAATCTCTCATAATTAATAGAATTATACCAAAGCTTTTAAAATGATAGATGGCGGGTGTGGCCAAGTGGTTAAGGCAGTGGGTTGTGATTCCACCATTCGTCGGTTCAAGTCCGATCATTCGCCCGAAATCAAAAGTTAAGATTTATAAAATAAAACAGAATTATCTCCAATATATTAATATGTCACGTTATAGAGGGCCAAGACTACGCATAAAACGTCGTTTAGGGTTATTACCGGGTCTGACAAAAAAACCATCCAATAATATTCGTCCTGGTCAACACGGAAGAATAAACGCTGACAATAATAAAAAATCAACTGAATATGGTTTAAGATTAGAAGAAAAGCAAAAATTAAGATATAATTATGGTCTAACAGAAAATCAACTGTATAAGTATATAAAAGAAGCACGAAGACGTAGAGGTGTTACAGGATTAATATTACTTCAATTATTAGAAATGCGATTAGACACTATTTGCTATAATTTAGGGTTTGCTTCAACTATAGTACAGGCTCGTCAACTTGTTAATCATGGACATATAATAATAAATAATAGAATTGTTAATATTCCTAGTTTTCAATGTAAATTAAATGATATTGTAAGTGTTAATCAAAAGACTACCTCTAAAAATCTAGTTAAATTGAATTTAAAAAACAATAAAATTTCAAATATAGCTTCTCATTTAAATTTCAATGAAGCCAAATTAGAAGCTATTGTTTTAGATTATTGTGATAGAGATGATGTTAATTTAGATATTAAAGAATTACTTGTTATTGAATATTATTCACGTCGATAAATTAATTTACAAAAATATGTTAAAATTACGTTTGAAAAGAATGGGACGTAAAAGTTCACCATTTTATCGTTTAGTTATTATGGAAAATAGAACAAAAAGAGATGGAAAACCCATTGAAGAAGTAGGGTATTATAATCCGATTACTAAGCAATATTCATTTAATAGTAAAAAGATAAAAAGATGGTTAAGTATTGGTGTAAAACCAACTCCTACTGTTTGTACTTTATTAAAGAATGCCAATGTCATTTAAATTTTTGGCTTATAGAAAATGATAAAAACTTAAGTATGTAAATAAATTAGCGAAGGGGAGAAAAGTAAAAAGAAGTACCAAAATAAGATTTAATAATAATAATAAATATTGTGTTTTTATCATTATTAACAAATTTTATTTTGTATGTAATACAAGTAATTGTATATTAGATGATATTTATTCTTTTGTTTTTAGATTAAACATACATTTTTTTAGATATTGTAAAATTCCATACTTGATTCCTTACTTTCTTATTGTGAAAATTCAAATAAATAATTTATGAACATAAACTATTTATTTGTCTCGAAAATTTATGAAATTTTCAATTAATTTAATAAGAGATAACGTAATGGCTATAAAATACCTACTTAACTAAATTGTTAATTTATCACTAAAATTACTTTCAATAATATTAATGATGTTAAAATCGGATAAATCTAAATTTATGGTGTTAAAAAATGACCCGTTTTTAAAAAGATCTTTTTTAACACCAAAAACTTTTCATTTACAAATTATGCGAATTTACCTGATGTGGAAGCTATCACAAAAGCAGCATATGTCAGAATAAAACCTACAGAAAAATGAACTAAACCTACTAATCTTGCTTGTACGATTGACAACGCTACTGGCTTGTCTCTCCAACGAACTAGATTAGCTAATGGAGTTCGTTCATGGGCCCAAACTAGAGTTTCAATAAGTTCTTGCCAATAACCACGCCATGAGATTAAAAACATAAACCCAGTAGCCCAAATTAAATGTCCAAACAAGAACATCCAAGCCCATACAGCTAAATTATTCATACCAAAAGGATTATATCCATTAATTAATGGTGAAGAATTTAACCATAAATAATCTCTTAACCATCCCATAATATAATTTGATGATTCATCAAATTGACCTGGGTTGCCTGCCCAAATTGTCATATGTTTCCAATGCCAATAAAATGTTGTCCAACTAATTGTATTTAACATCCAGAACATTGCTAGATAAAAAGCATCCCAAGCTGATATATCACAAGTACCACCACGCCCAGGTCCATCACATGGAAAACTATACCCAAAATCTTTTTTATCCGGCATTAGTTTTGAACCACGAGCATCTAAAGCACCTTTTACTAAAATCAAGGTTGTTACATGTAAACCTAAAGCTATTGCGTGATGAACTAAAAAATCACCAGGACCAATTTTTAAAAACAAGTCATTTTTACCACTATTGATAGCGTCTAACCAACCAGGTAACCAAACTTGACTACTTGCAGCTCTAGCTGGACTAGTAGATGATGATAACAAAATATCAAATTGATAAACAGCTTTACCTGATGCAGCTTGAATATATTCTGCGAATAATGGTTCAAATAATATTTGTTTTTCTGGTTGTCCAAAAGCTACCACTGTATCATTATGGATGTACAAACCTAATGTATGGAATCCTAAGAATAAAGAAACCCAACTTAAATGAGAGATAATAGCTTCTTTATGCTCTAACATTCGTGCTAAAACATTACCTTTATTTAGTTCAGGATCATAATCTCGTACAAAGAAAATTGCACCATGTGCAAAAGCACCAACCATCAAAAATCCTGCGATATATTGATGATGAGTATAGAGAGCAGCTTCAGTTGTAAAATCTTTTGATAAAAATGCGTAAGGGGTTAATGCATACATATGTTGTGCAGTTAATGAAGTTGCTACACCTAAACATGCTAATGCGAGACCTAATTGCATATGTAAAGAATTAGTGATTGTCTCAAATAAACCAATATGACCTCTACCTAATTCGCCTCCAGGAGGACGATGAGCATCTAAGATTTCTTTCATATTGTGACCAATACCAAAATTTGTACGATACATATGACCAGCAACAATAAAAACAACAGCAATCGCTAATTGATGATGCGCTATGTCACTTAACCATAAAGCTTGCGATTGTGGGTGAAAACCGCCTAAAAATGTTAAAATCGCTGTACCAGCTCCCTTACTTGTTCCATAAATATGATTAGACGAATCAGGGTTTTGGGCATATATTGTCCAATTTCCTGTAAAGAAAGGTTTCAAACCAGCAGGATGAGGAGGAGTTGTTAGAAAGTTATCCCAACCAACATGGACACCACGTGAAGCAGGTAATGCTACATGTACAAGATGTCCAGTCCATGCTAGAGAACTGACTCCAAATAAACCTGATAAATGATGATTTAAACGTGACTCATTATTTTTAAACCAAGATAAACTTGGTCGGAATTTTGGTTGTAAATGTAACCAACCAGCAAATAATAAGGCAGAAGCCAATAAAAGTAAGCCAATTGAACCAGTATATAATTCTTGGTTGGTTCTAAATCCAATAGTATACCACCATTGATATACACCTGAATACGCTATATTTACAGGATATGTTCCAGAAGCTTTACTAAAAGCTTTTAATGCAGATTCACCAAAATGAGGATCCCAGATAGCGTGTGCTATAGGTTTCGTTTTTAAAGGGTTACTAACCCATGTTTCAAAATTACCTTGCCACGCAACATGAAATAAATTTCCGGCTGTCCATAAAAAAATTACTGCTAAATGACCAAAATGAGATGCAAAAATTTTTTGATATAAATTTTCTTCGGTCATACCATCATGTGCTTCCAAATCATGGGCGGTTGCAATACCATACCAAATACGACGTGTCGCAGGATCTTGTGCAAGAGCTTGGCTAAACTTCGGAAATTTAGTTGCCATAATTATTTAATGCCTTTTCATATAAATATTGATTAAAGATAACCTAACGAAAAAGTGTCTATTACTCGTATTTTATTGATAATATTTTAGGATATTTCTTATTTTTCGGAAAAACTTTTCTCTAAACTATGCTAAAGTTTTCTTTCTATCGAAATTAGATTTAACAGTAACATTTTTATCGTTGAGGAAGATCTATTTTTAACTGATTGAGATTGCTCGTGCCAAGAAGAATGACCAAGTTGTTCCAATACCACCTAATAAATAATGTGCTATACCAACTGCCCGACCTTGTGTAATACTTAATGCACGAGGTTGGATTGTAGGTGCAAAATTCAATTTATTATGAGCCCAAACAATAGATTCAATTAATTCTTGCCAATAACCACGACCACTAAATAAAAACATTAAACTAAATGCCCAAATGAAATGAGCTCCTAAGAAAATTAAGCCATAAGCAGATGATGCCGAACCGTAAGATTGAATAACTTGTGATGCTTGTGACCATAAAAAATCACGTAACCATCCATTGATGGTAATTGAACTTTTTGCAAAATTACCACCTGTTATATGAGTAATACTACCATCTGGTGCTACTGTGCCCCACACATCTGACTGCATTTTCCAACTAAAGTGGAAAATTACAACTGAAATCGAATTATACATCCAGAACAATCCTAAAAAGACATGATCCCAACTTGAACTCTGACAAGTACCGCCTCGACCAGGTCCATCACATGGGAAACGGAAACCTAAATTTGCCTTATCAGGAATCAATTTAGAACTACGTGCATATAATACACCTTTTAATAAAATTAAAACGGTTACATGAATTGTAAAAGCATGAATATGATGAACCATAAAATCTGCAGTGCCTAATTTTATTGGCATCATTGCAATTTTTCCACCAACCGCGACAACTTCTCCACCAAAAGCATAACTTGTGGTAGCTAAAGCATTTGGAGCTGTTGTACCTGGTGCTAACAAATGAATATTTTGAATCCATTGAGCAAAAATAGGTTGTAATTGGATAGCTTTGTCTGAAAACATATCTTGCGGACGACCTAAAGCACGCATCGTATCATTATGAACATAAAACCCAAATGCATGTGTTCCTAAGAAAATACAAACCCAATTCAAATGAGAAATAATGGAATCACGATGACGTAGTACACGATCTAATAGGTTGTTATAATTATTTGCCGGAGTATAATCACGTACCATAAAAATTGCACCATGAGCTGCTCCACCAACAACACAGAAACCACCAATCCACATATGATGTGTAAATAATGACAATTGTGTTGCGTAATCTGTTGCAATATAAGGATATGGAGGCATTGCATACATATGATGTGCAACAATAATACTTAAAGAACCTATCATAGCTAAATTAATTGCTAATTGAGCATGCCATGATGTTGTTAAAATCTCATATAAACCTTTGTGACCTTCGCCTGTGAAAGGACCTTTATGTGCTTCTAAAATTTCTTTCATGCTGTGACCGATACCAAAATTTGTACGGTACATGTGACCTGCAACAATAAATAAAACCGATAAAGCTAAATGATGATGTGCTATATCACTTAACCATAAACCCCCTGTAATTGGATTTAAACCACCTTTAAATGTTAAAAAATCAGAGTATTCACCCCATCGACCACTAAAAAAAGGTACTAACCCTTTTGCAAAACTTGGGTACAACTGACTCATTAATTCTCGATTAATTAAGAATTCATGTGGTAATGGTATTTCTTGTGGAGCTACACCTGCATCTAATAATTTATTAATTGGTAATGCTATGTGAATTTGATGTCCAGACCAAGATAAACAACCTAAACCGAGTAAACCAGCTAGATGGTGATTCATCATTGATTCGGCATTTTGGAACCATTCTAATTTTGGTGCAGCTTTATGATAGTGGAACCATCCAGCAAATACCATAATAGCTGACATAGCTAATCCACCGATAGCTATCCAATATAATTCTACTTCACTAGTAATACCTTCAGCACGCCACATTTGAAACCACCCAGATGTTGTTTGAACACCCTGAAAATTGCCTCCAAGATCACCGTTTAAAATTTCTTGACCAACAATTGGCCAAACCACTTGGGAACTCTGTTTAATATTAATTGGATCTGTTAACCAGGCTGAATAATTTGAGAAATACGCACCATGAAAGTGCATTCCACTAATCCAGAAAAAGATTATTGCTAATTGACCAAAATGAGCACTAAAAACTTTTCGTGATACTTCTTCTAATGAACTTGTTTGACTATCAAAGTCATGAGCATCTGCATGTAAATTCCAGATCCATGTAGTTGTCTTTGGACCTTTTGCTAATGTTCGCGAAAAATGTCCTGGCTGCGCCCATTTTTCAAAACTTGTTTCTACCGCATTTTTTTCAACAAAAACTTGCACATTTTTTGTGCGACTATCAGTTGAGCTTATTGCCATTGTTTTTATCCTTGCTGGGAGATAAAAATTTACGAAACACTTACAAATATTTATGCTACCATAATTTATTTGGTTAATTGCAAGTTTTCAATGTTTTTTCTACTATATTTCAATGATTTATTATACATTAAGTAATCAGGAAATTATATAAATTTTTTAATTTTAAAATAAACTTATAAATAATGATGTAAATTACAGAGTTTTTTTAAAGATTGTAAATATATTTTAAGTATGTTATGTTATGAGATATTAGTAACGGGATATAGCTCAGCTTGGTAGAGTACCTGCTTTGGGAGCAGGGTGTCGTAGGTTCAAATCCTACTATCCCGATTTATTATTTTAATGAGTGTCAGTATTAATTTCTATGTCAATACTCTTTTTTCAAAAAACTCACAGTATTTTCAAAATTAGGAAAAGTTATTACTTTAAGAAAATAATAAATAATACTTAACATTATCTCATTTATTAGAAATAATTCAATTATATATAAGTCAAGAAAATAAAATTTCATTTGTTTGATTGATAAAAAAACTAGTTGACATAACTATTCGATTATTCTTTAGTATTTACTACAAAACTTATTGTATTATTAGCTTATGGAAATTACTAAACCTCCGCATAATGCATATGTGCAGTATTAGTATTATTTGAATAATACAACTCATATTAAATACATCAATGCTTATTCAAGTTGGAAAGTTTGTAGGGTGTTTAGACATTTTTAGGCGGTAATGAATTATTTAATATAGTTAAAAAAATTACTTGTAGTAATTTTACGTAATGTAGTAAATGATATCTCACAAATGTTATAGTGGTTGATGATAGTTGTGTTTGTACGCAAGAATCACTTACCATTTTTCAATGATGACGGTTTTAAATTTCACACAAGTATGAAGTTAAATAATGGGTAACAAATTGATTTAGACGATAATAAAAATATTGTGTAATTAACTGAAAAAACTAAAAAACTTAGGTATTTGACAAAGTTCGCTATATTGAATTATTAAAAAAGGATTAAGGTTTGGACAGTAAAAATAACTTTTTGTATAAAAAAAATAGAATGGAATATCGTGAATTACTATCTTATGAAATAATCCTGTCTAATCAAATTATTTATAGTCATAGGCATGATTATATTTTTCTAATTGATAAATATGTAACTAACGAAATCTACTTTCTTTTATTGAGATTCCAATTTTCTCATATTTAGAGAGAAGATAAAAAAATCATAAAGTATACTGAAACGATTATCCACTGTTTTGATTGATTCAAAATCTGGCGAGTTTTCTTTGTTAATAATAAATATTTTTTATGTTTGTGAGGCTTTAAAGTCGAACTCTAAGCCTGAGGAAAATTAAGGAATCACTGAATTATAATTTAGGATCTAGACTATTTTCAAAAGTTTTTTTAATATCGAAACACATTATGAATCGAAATAATCATTATATAAATAATTATCTCGATTCATAGTGTGTTTAACATTAACTTTAAGTTAGTTTTAATAAATATTATGATTTTTTAAGTTCTCTTTTAGGTCGATCGTAAAATTTTCTTTGTTTTTTCTCTTTAATTTCAATAAGAAGTTGATTTGTGTAAGTATCTTCATCTGTTGCTCCAAAAGGATTTTGATATGTAGAATTTATTGAGTCCATATTTTTTTCTAGAAAAGTAAAGTAATTTGCTTTGATCATTTTTTTAATATTACTATAGTTTGTGTCAGAAGCTAATTGTATGGGTGCATTTTCTAATAGATCTTGTAATTGATCTATATTATCCTCCAATTCTTCCTTTAAATTTTTTAAATTTTTCCGTTTTATGAAAATTGTCGTGTCAGGTTTAAAATTATTCGATAGACATTTTTCAGCAAGTTTATCCTCTAAAAAATGCATAATTGTTCTTCGTAAAGGTCTAGCTCCATATAAAGGGTCATAACCTTCTTCGACTAATAATGAACGTACCTCTTCAGTCACAATTAAATTGATACTTTTTTCTTTTAAACGTCCCACTAATTCATTAATCATTAAAATAGAAATATCCCATATATCTCGTTTTGACAAATGATCAAAAACAACAATTTCATCAATTCGATTTAAAAACTCAGGTCGGAAAAAGTTTTTCAATTCTTCTTTAACTAACTTATTAATCTTTTTGACAACTTTATTTTCTTGATCTCTCTCATTTCCCGGTTTCCAACTTTTATATTTATCATCATTAACTATGAGTTTTAAATCTGAATTAGAATTTAAATCATCTGGTTTAGAATTAATAATACCACTTTCTTCTTCTATACTTTTTGATCCTAAATTTGTTGTCATGACAATTACAGTATTTGTAAAATCAATAACTTTTCCTTTAGAATCTGAAAGACGTCCATCATCTAAAATTTGTAATAATAAATTAAAGACATCAGGATGTGCTTTTTCCACTTCATCAAATAAGACTACAGAATAAGGCTTTGAACGAACAGATTCGGTTAAAATACCACCTTCATTATAACCGACATATCCTGGTGGAGATCCAATTAATTTTGCTACAGTATGTTTTTCCATATATTCAGACATATCCATACGAATGAAACTATTTTTATCGTCAAACATAAAATCAGTCAATGCTTTCGTTAACTCTGTTTTACCAACCCCTGTAGGACCTGCAAAAATGAAACTAGCAATCGGTCGATCTGGATTTCTTAAACCAACACGAGCTCGACGAATCGCATTCGAAACAGCCCCGATGGCTTGTTTTTGTCCAATGATCCTTTCTTGAATAATTGTTTCCATTTTTAATAAACGTTCAGATTCTGAACCTGTAATTTTATTTACTGGAACCCCTGTCCAATTAGAAACGACATTAGCTACATCATTTTCCATTACCATATCAACTTCTGCACGGCTAAAACCTTGTAATTTACTAGCTAAAGCTGATCGTTTCATAATTTTAATATGTGACCGTAATTCAAGTTCTGATTCTAACTGTACAGTTGCCTCATCAAATTTATTTGCTTTTATACATTTTTCTTTCGTTTTGACTGTTTCACTTAATTGATTTAACAAAATTCTTAATCCTTCTGGTAATCTTCTATTCTCTAACCGAACTCTAGCTCCAGCTTCATCCAACACATCAATAGCCTTGTCTGGTAAAAAACGATCTGCTATATATTTGTCTGCTAAGATTACAGCTTGTTCTACAGCTTCTCTCTGATAAGTCAAACTATGATGTTGCTCAAATTTTGATTTTAATCCTCTTAAAATCTCAATAGCTGTACCTACATCTGGTTCTTCAACCATAACGGGTTGAAACCTTCTCACCAAAGCCGGATCTCTTTCTATATATTTTCTATATTCTTCTTTTGTCGTGGCTCCTACACAACGAAATTTTCCTCGAGCCAGTGCTGGTTTTAGTATATTGGCAGCGTCTACAGCTCCTTCTGCTGCTCCAGCTCCTACTATGGTATGAATTTCATCAATGACCATAATGACAGCTTTGACTTTTTGTACTTCATCTAAAATACGTTTTAAACGATCTTCAAATTCTCCTCTGTATTTTGTACCAGCAAGGACTGAACCTAAATCTAAGGCAATGACTATACTTCCATCTAAAAACTCTGGAGCTGTTTCTCTTAGAATGATTTGAGCAAGTCCTTCTGCAACGGCAGTTTTTCCCACACCCGCTTCTCCAAGTAAAACAGGATTGTTTTTCGTCCTTCTTGCTAAAACCGTAATTATATTGTTGATTTCTTCTTCTCGGCCTATGACTGGATCTAATTGGCCTTCAGCTCCCTGTTTTGAGATATTATCAGAGTATTCGTCTAGAGTAGGTGTACGGCTTCCTTCTTTATCCCTCTCCAATAAATATTTCTCAGTTTGAGTTAATGGTCTCAGAATTTCGTCTTGTGTTTCTTCTATAGCGTCATAAATCAAATTACGCAATCTTCGACAGTCGACGTTCATTTTATCTAGAGTCCTCATTGCTACACCATCCGTTTCAGTCAACAAGGCTAACAGTAAATGTTCAGTACCAACAAAATTTTGCCCTAAATCTTTTCCCTCATTCACGGCCATTTCCAAAACACGTTTGGCTCTTGGTGTAAACGGTATCTCTGAAGCAACAAACCCGGTTCCTCTACCGATATATAACTCGACTTCTTTTCGAGCGTTCTTTAATGAAACTTTTAATTTCCTTAACGCTTTAGCTGCCATACCATTTCGTTGACCAACTAGGCCTAAAAGTAGCTGTTCGGTTCCTACAAAATTATGCCCCATTCTTCGTGCTTCCTCTTGAGATATCATAATAACTTTAATCGCACCTTCCGTAAAACGTTCAAACATATAAATGTTTTCCCTATTAATAATGAATAATGGTTTGCATATACTATTATACATCAATAACAGAAAAAATTATTAAATTATTAAATATAAAATTATATTTAATAATTTAATAATTTTCCCTACTATTGATGTATAATAGTATGTGCACACGACAAATTAGAAATAAAATAAAATAAAAGTTTATTTTATTCGTTTTAAACTATAATTAAAGTATAAGACATATATTCATTTAAAAATCCAAGGAGGATTCAAAAATGTTCAACGTATTACAGAATATCTATGTTTCTGTTTATAATTTTATTTTCAGCACTTCTGAGCCAATTTTTCTTAAAATCGCTGAATTAATGGGTTATCCTAACAACCCAGGTATGCCTGTCTATGGAGGTAACAAAGGATTCTTTTGGAGCGATATTTACAAAGCGTATATGCGCAACCAAACTGACAGGTACATGAGTCGTGTTCCTGA
>Ga0307996_1000205_pt1 | contig 15713 bp, 13 predicted proteins | sample Davwhametageno35_FD_203143 | JGI IMG/M metagenome (GOLD analysis project Ga0307996, IMG submission 203143) | Marine microbial communities from Davis Island wharf, Antarctic Ocean - #35 | ecosystem: Environmental > Aquatic > Marine > Unclassified | place: Antarctic Ocean: Davis Island wharf...
CTTTAAAAGAGCTGGGAGTAAAGTTGATGGTATGGTTGTTTTTGATGAAAAATTTGCTTTTACCTTAAAGGGTAATGAAGCTAAATCAAACGCTAATGACGCTATGATTTGTCCTAAATGTAAAAAAGCAAACATCATAAAAGGAAAGACAGCTTATGGCTGTAGTGCTTATAAAACGGGTTGTGATTTTAAATTTCTATTTGAGGATGTCAGAACTAAGGCTGCTGAACAAAAGTTAACCAAAAAATTAGTTTACAGCATAATAAGTGGATAGTCCTACAGTAAAACATCAACACTTTATAATTTATAAACCTTATGGTTATTTAAGGCAGTTTGTAAATAATGGTCCAAAACAAAACTCTAAAAAACTATTGGGTGAATTAGGAAAATTTCCTGAAGATATTATGGCAATTGGAAGGTTAGATGAAAAGTCTGAAGGATTGCTACTGCTAACTATAGATGGACAAGTTAGTAACCACATTTGCATTAGTAAAGTTGAGAAAGAATACTATGCGCAAATAGATGGTACAATAACTGACGAAGCATTAGAAACACTTATAAATGGTTTAAAAATTGGTGTTGTTGGCAAAAAATATAAGACGCAGCCTTGCGAGGTGAAATTGCTTAATCCTACTCCAGTATTCTCTATAAGAAGCAAAAAATTAGAGATGAAAGATACGATCCAACTTCTTGGGTAAGTATTACTTTAAGTGAAGGGAAATTTAGACAGGTTCGTAAAATGACTTCAGCCCTAGGATTTCCTACTCTACGGTTAGAATTAGAATTGGTGAAAGGTTATTGGGATATATGGAAGTTGGAGAGATTGAGAGGATTAATCTTTAAAATACGATCTATTGATTTACATGTAGATCTTGAATTGAATAAACAGTTCCATCTAACATAATTTGAACCTTTGCAACAGTACTAGTATTTGCAGCAAAAGCAGGTATACTTTGAAATTCAAAAAACTTAACAATACCTGGTAAACTTTCTGTAAAAGAACTTTTTGTAGCACAAGCATCATCATTACTTACTTCTGAAAGTTGTATGGAATAACTACTAGTAAATGCTTCATTAGAATTTATAACCTCTATTCCTATATAGTTCCCAGCACCAGTAAGAGCATTGATCGTATAGCTTACGCCATGAGTATTTCGCAGTTATTGTTGCAAATAGAGTTGCAGTCGCAGAAGTCGAATTATTACCAGAATTACTGCAGAAGAAGGGGGTTCTTTTTTTGAACACTCACAGAATGTAACAATCAGTATAGAGAACCAAATAATATTATATTTACAACAAATAACTTATAGATATTTGACGAATATAAGAATTCCACTATGAAAAGTTGATACAAACTTACTATCTTTGAATTTTACATTATTATGTCATTTAACATTGTATTAATAGAACCAGAAATTCCGAATAACACAGGGAATATTGGAAGATTAAGTTTAGGAACAGGTAGTACTTTGCACCTTGTAAAACCTTTCGGATTTGAAATAACCGATACACGTTTAAAACGAGCTGGATTAGATTACTGGCAACATATTAATATTGTTGAATATGAAAATATTGCTGAGTTCTATGAAAAAAATTCAGATGCTAAAATGGTTTACTTATCAAGTCATGGCGAAAAAGCACATTGGGATATAAAGTTTGAAGATGAGATGTTTTTTGTTTTTGGACAAGAATCAAAAGGATTGCCAGGAAATATAACAGCAGACAATAAAGAAACAACTTATAAAATACCTTTGTATAGTAAACACATCCGAAGCTTAAATTTAGCAAATGCGGTAAGTGTTGTAGTATTTGAAGGGTTAAGAAATTTAAGATAAAGTATAGCTATGGAAATTAAAGGATCAAATATATTAATTACTGGAGGAAACTCTGGGATTGGAAAAGAAACAGCTAAACAATTGATAGCGCTTGGAGCTAATGTTGTTATTACAGGAAGAGATAAAGAAAAATTAAACAAAGTAGCTCAAGAAATTGGTGCTATTCCTCTTCCATTTGATATTTCTGATTTAAAATCTATTCCAGCAAAATCTAGAGAAGCATTTATATTATTAGATGGAAAAATTGACACCTTAATAAACAATGCTGGTATTGGTGTTTTTCCAAAATTAGGAGAAATTACAATTGAAGACTTGGAATCAGTTTATAAAACAAATGTATTCGGATTAACCCTGTTAACGCAAGAAATTGTAAAGCCTTTTATTAAGCAAGGGTATGGTAATATTATAAACATTGGATCAACTGCAGCTCTAAAAGGTTTTGAAAGAGGAACTGTATATGCTGCTTCAAAGTTTGCAGTTAGAGGAATTACCCAATCATGGCAAGCAGAATTAAGAAAGTATAACATTAGAGTTTGTTTGGTTAATCCAAGCGAAGTAACTACTGCTTTTGCTGCAGAAGACAGGGTTGAAAGAGATGAAAACAACAAGAAATTAGGAACTGAAGAAATTGCTCACACAATTGTTGTAACATTACAAATGAGAGATAAAGGTTTTGTTCCTGAAGTAACCGTTTGGGCTACTAATCCATTCTAATCTTGGATAAAAGCTACAGCTAATTTAATATCATCATAACTAACTGTTCCGCTAAGTTTTCCGTAAATAGCATTTAAACTTATCGGGGTACTTTTAGGTTGCTGATCATAAACTGCTTTTACTTTTTTAAGAACAGCAGCTTTAGGTTTGTAAAAGTTCAAATTTTCAGTTGGATTATCTTTAATAATCTTAATTAAATGACCTGCAATGGTTCCAACAGATAATCCACGAGCTTCAGCAATTTCTTTTAACGAAACACTTTGTTTTAAATGTATCAACGTAATTTCATAAGTTGATTGCTTTGCACTTGCTTTTTCTTTGAGTTTATTCTTATGTTTGGTTATGTCTTTTTTATCAATTAACCCTCCATTATCTCTTAAGAAAACTTTAGCAATTAATTTCAGTTCATCCAATCTAAACTGATTATCTGCATCCTCAGAAAGCTCTTGAAAGCGTACATCTGCTTTGTGCGCCAACGCATCAACACGTAAAGCCATTTCATTCAGCCCTTTTAACTCTAAATTTTCTAACTTTTTTAAACGAGATAAAGCCACATAACCCTGTCCCATTTCAAAAGTTTTTGATAAATCTATTTCAGCTGCATCCAACGTCATACCTTGACATTTATGTACTGTAATAGCCCACGCTAAACGTAATGGAATTTGATTATAACTCGCTAATGTTTTACCTACATCATCAATAATACTCCAATTCTCTTTTTCTGTAAAAATCGTTTTCCCATCTAATAACTTAACAGAAGGATTCCCCTCATCATTAAATCCAATTATACTCCCTAACGAACCATTAACATAACGTTTCTCTTTATCGTTTTTCACAAACATCACCTTCGCTCCAATCTTAAAGGAAAGATGTTCTCCAGCTAAAACTGATTTCTTTAAGGTCTCCACTAATTTTTTATTCCCCGATGTTTTTGCGGTAAAAGATTTAGGTACTCCTGGTAATTTTGATAAATGCTCCACATTTATTCTATCTACATCATAATTATGTGTGTATAACTTTGTAGGCTCATCTTCAGCTTTCAATTTATTGTCAGCTGTTTTTTTAAGTTTTGAGTAACTCTTTTTTGAAATTTTTCCAGTCCTAATTTCGTTTAAAATCAAATTAAGATCATTGTCACTTTGTCGATATTGCTCCGTTAAATAACAAACAGCCATACTAGCCTTTACCCAAGATTCTGACATAAATGCAAATTTCTCTTTACTTGTTTCTCCTTGGTTTCCAATTGGTGGAAGTTGAAAAAAATCACCACATAAAACTACCTGAACTCCACCAAATGGCATTAAGTCATCGTTAAAATAACGCAAGACTACATCTACCGCATTGAGCTGATTTAAATGTAACATTGAAATTTCATCAATAATTAAAACTTTTACTTTTTCAAGATGTATCTTTAGGTATTTTTTAGACTTCATACTCACCAAGTTTCCTTGTGTGATAAATTCTTTTACGCCTATTCCTGCCCACGAATGTATGGTCATACCATTCATATGAGTAGCCGCAATACCAGTTGATGCTGTAACTGCAACAGCTACTTTCCGTTCTTTTAAATAAGAAATATATTGATTAAGCACATACGTTTTTCCTGTACCTGCAGATCCTGTTAGAAATGAATTTTTTCCTGATTTTAATATGGCTAGAGCTTTTTCTTGTTGCATGTTGTGAAATTAAATAAATCATGTCAATTCGAGTCATTTCATAAATGAAATTGTATCGAGAATAAATGATTTTAAGTTGCAAAATGTTCTCGATACAAAACTCTTGTATTTCGTCAAGCTCAATGACAAAGAATTTGACTCGAACTGATAGTTTTTTTTAAAACAAAAAAAATCCCAGTTGTAAAATACAACTGGGATTAATTATTTTAAGATAAAGAGAATTATTTAGTTTCTTCTTCTGTTACTTCTTCGAAATCAACATCAGTTACTTCGTCTTCTCCACCTTCAGCATTTGCTTCTGGTTGAGCTCCAGCTTGTTCTTGTTGCGCATACATTTCTTGAGAAGCTGCTTGGAAAACAGTATTCAATTTCTCAGTATTCGCTTTCATACCATCCAAATCTTTCGCTTCGTATGATACTTTTAATTCAGCTAAAGATTCTTCAATAGGTGCTTTTTTATCAGCTGGTAATTTATCTCCGTATTCAGCTAATTGCTTTTCTGTTTGGAAAATTAAGCTATCTGCTTGGTTGATTGTATCAGCGTTATCTTTTGCTAATTTATCTGCTTCAGCATTTTCTTCAGCATCTTGCTTCATTTTAGCAATTTCAGTTTCACTTAAACCTGAAGAAGCTTCAATTCTAATATTTTGCTCTTTTCCTGTAGCTTTATCTTTTGCAGAAATATTCATTATTCCGTTTGCATCAATATCAAAAGTTACTTCAATTTGAGGTACACCTCTTGGTGCTGATGGAATATCTGCTAATTGAAATCTTCCTAAAGATTTGTTATCGTTAGCCATTGGTCTTTCACCTTGTAATACGTGAATATCAACTGCTGGCTGACTATCTGCTGCTGTAGAGAAAGTTTCAGATTTTTTTGTTGGAATTGTTGTATTTCCGTCAATTAATTTAGTCATTACTCCACCCATAGTTTCAATACCTAATGAAAGTGGTGTAACATCTAATAATAATACATCTTTTACTTCTCCAGTTAAAACTCCACCTTGAATGGCTGCTCCAATAGCAACTACTTCATCAGGATTAACACCTTTAGAAGGCTCTTTTGCGAAGAATGCTTTTACAGCATCAACAACTGCTGGTATTCTTGTAGAACCACCAACTAAAATTACTTCATCAATATCAGCCTTAGTGTAACCAGCTCCTTTTAATGCAGTTTGACAAGGCTTAATTGTTCTTTTAATTAAACTATCAGCTAATTTTTCAAAATCAACTCTAGTCATTGTTCTAACTAAGTGCTTCGGTCCTGAAGCAGTAGCTGTAACATATGGTAAGTTAATTTCTGTAGACATAGTACTAGAAAGTTCAATCTTAGCTTTTTCAGCAGCTTCTTTCAAACGCTGTAATGCCATTGGATCTTCTCTTAAGTCAATTGACTCATCTTTCTTGAATTCTTCAGCTAACCAATCAATAATTACTTGATCAAAGTCATCTCCACCTAAGTGAGTATCACCATCTGTAGCTTTTACTTCAAAAACACCGTCACCTAATTCTAATACTGAAACATCATGCGTTCCACCACCACAATCAAAAACGATAATTTTTTGATCTATATCTTTTTTATCTAATCCGTAAGCTAATGCTGCTGCAGTTGGCTCGTTGATAATTCTTTTAACTATTAAACCAGCAATTTCACCAGCTTCTTTAGTTGCTTGTCTCTGTGCATCATTAAAATATGCAGGAACTGTAATTACAGCTTCAGCAACATCCATTCCTAAATAATCTTCAGCAGTTTTCTTCATTTTTTGAAGAACCATTGCAGAAATTTCTTGTGGAGTGTAAAGTCTGTCGTCAATTTTTACTCTTGGAGTATTGTTGTCTCCTTTTACTACTTTATATGAAGAACGTTTGATTTCACTTGATACCTGATCAAATGAATTTCCCATAAATCTTTTAATAGAAGAAATTGTTTTAGTTGGATTTGTAATTGCCTGACGTTTTGCAGGATCACCAACAGCTCTTTCTCCACCTTCAATAAATGCTACTATAGAAGGTGTCGTTCTTTTACCTTCTGCATTAGGAATTACAACCGGTTCGTTTCCTTCCATTACGGAAACACAAGAATTTGTTGTTCCTAAATCTATTCCTATTATTTTACCCATGATATATTAATTTTATTATTTTCAAAAAAGAATAATCAAACAATATGCCATTAGAATTAATGATTGCTTTTAAAGAAAAATTGGCAGAACACTTGTGATCTTAGTCAATTAAGACTGACAAAAGTGTGACAATACGACAGATATTGATAAAATCTAATATGCACAAGGATTACTTGCAGTAGCATTTGTTCCTAAACAAAATCCCAAACCTAAAGAACCTAATTTACGTTTAGTATCTGTGTCTATGTTTAATCCAGTACTTGCTGATTTATTCGATTTCCATGTGTCATAATAACTTCGAGAAGAGAAAATTCCAATACCATTTGTAAGGTTCGTATAATTTGGTTTATCCTGGTTAACAGTTGTTGATGGAGCACTCGCCTCCATAAAAGTACTTAGTTCAGAACCAGCAATAGATAGTTCAATTGTAAGATTCTCTAATTCTCTGTGAGAGAAATTAGCAACCGTTATATTAGCAGGAACATCCGCTATAATGTTATCAATAAAATTTTGTCCTTTTAGTAAATAGTTTAATTTACCACTAGTTGAGTTTGCTACTTTTTCTACACCTAAATTTATAGTCACTTTTTTAGCTATAGGAGCTATTCCACTAGCTAAGGTATAATATTCCGTATAATTGAAAACAACATAAGCTTGTATTCTTCCAACATTTTCACCAGTAGAAACAGTAACTGTTTCCGAAACAGATTTACCTGAAGAAACATTGCCACTCCAAAAACCAAGAGTGTTTGTAACTCTAGGAGAAGAAACAGTACTATTACCAACAATTTTAGTCTCTGCAGTAATTTCTTTATTTAATAAAGTGTTTACAATAGTTAAAGTATAAGTAGCATCTCTATTAATATTTGGTTCAATAAATTTATACAGTACGTTCGTAGAAGAATCAAATATTCCTTCTTCTTTAGAAATTTCATTTGTAACTCTTGTCAATAAATAACCATTATCAATAGCACTTCCATTAATTTTACCATCTATCCTAACACTCAATTCCTCATCAGTATAAGTATAATTGATTGAATTAGCTGCTAAATCTAACGCATTACCTTCACCAAGAAAAGCCTTATTAATTTTTAAATAATGCACCGAGTCTACAGGATCAATAAGACCATAAACAACTGTAATATCTGTTGGTTCAGCATTCACTTCAATATCTGTCTCGCAAGATAAAAACCCTATTGCCATCAATAATACTACTCCAATAGATAACTTATTCATAATAATTAATTTTATATAGCTACAAAAATATCATTTTAAATGAGAAACGACTATAATTTGTAGCTTTGCGTTAAATAAAATATACCAATGGTATTTATTAAGACTAAACGGTAACTAAATTAAAACTAAAGGCTCATGTCTATTCATGCAAATAATATTAAAAGAGTAACAACTCATGTACTTCAAGAAATGAAGCTACGAAATGAAAAAATTTCAATGCTTACTGGATATGATTTCTCTATGGCAAAAATTATTGATAGTGCAGGTATCGATATTATATTGGTTGGCGACTCTGCATCGAATGTAATGGCTGGACACGAAACCACATTGCCTATTACATTAGATCAAATGATTTATCATGCATCCTCTGTAATTAGAGCTGTAGAACGTGCTTTAGTGGTCGTTGATATGCCTTTTGGTACTTATCAAGGTAATTCTAAAGAAGCCCTAGCTTCTGCAGTTAAAATAATGAAAGAGTCTGGTGCTCATGCGGTTAAAATGGAAGGTGGAGATGAAATCTTAGAATCTGTAAATCGTATTCTTTCTGCTGGAATTCCTGTAATGGGACATTTAGGCTTAACTCCCCAGTCAATATATAAGTTTGGTACTTATGTAGTTAGAGCAAAGGAAGATGAAGAGGCTGAAAAACTAATTGCTGACGCTAAATTATTAGAAGAAGCGGGTTGTTTTGCTTTAGTCTTAGAAAAAATACCTGCTCAGTTAGCAACTCGTGTAGCTAAAGAAATTAAGATACCTATTATTGGAATTGGTGCTGGGAATGGAGTTGATGGTCAAGTACTTGTTGTTCACGACATGTTGGGAATTACACATGATTTTAGTCCTCGTTTTTTAAGAAGATACCACAACCTTTATAAAGAAATGAAAGGTGCTTTTGAATCTTATATTAAAGATGTTAAATCTCAAGATTTCCCTAACGATAAAGAACAATATTAAAAATGGCATTACAACTACCAAATATTGACGTGTTATTTGAAGATAACCACCTTATTGTTATTAATAAACGATCGGGAGATCTTGTACAAGGTGATAAAACTGGCGATAAACCATTGCTTGATATTGTTAAGGATTATATTAAAATAAAAGACAACAAACCGGGCGATGTATTTTTAGGAAGTCCGCATAGAATTGATAGACCAACGAGTGGAATAATTGTTTTTACAAAAACAACGAAGGCCTTAACTCGTATGAACAAAATGTTTCATGATAAAGAAATTCAAAAAACATATTGGGCTATTGTGAAAAATAAGCCGCCTGTAAATCAAGATACAATTGTTCATTATTTAAAAAAAAATAATATAAAGAATAAATCTATGGCTTATAGTCATGAATTTAAAGATGCAAAACGCTCTGAATTAGAGTTTAAGATAATTTATCAATTTAACAATTTCTACCTATTAAATATTAAACCTTTAACAGGAAGACATCATCAAATAAGAGTTCAATTATCTACTATTGGTTGCCCTATAAAAGGAGATTTAAAGTATGGATTTAACCGTTCAAATCCAGATGCCTCTATTTCTTTACATGCTCGGAAAATGGAGTTTTTACACCCTGTAGGAAAAGAACCATTAGTAATTGTCGCAAAACCAAATCCAACCGATTCACTTTGGAAAGAAGCTGGAGATATTTTAAAAGATTGAATTTTGAAAAAAATGCATAAAAATCCTGAGTAATTTTACTCAGGATTTTTTATTATACATATTTTTTACTGTTTGCCTTTAACTATCATTGCATCAACACCACTAGTGAAAGCAGCAGTACCTCTAACATAACCAGTTTTACCTAGTGCATCAATAGTAAATTGACCTTTTTCATCCTTACCTAAGTTAAACACCCAAATAGTTGGATAGCCAGTTACATTAAATGCTTTAGACAAATTGTAATTTTGTTGTTTAATTTTTTCTGGCAATTGAAACTTTCTTGGGAAATCTAATTCAATTAAAACAACAGTTTTTGCTGCCCAAGCTTTAAAAGCAGGAGTATCAAAAACCTCTCTTTTTAATTTAACACACCATCCACACCAATCTGTACCAGTAAAGTTTGCCATAATTGGTTTACCTGTTTTTTCAGATAAAGAATAAGCTTCGTTAATGTCCACTAACCAGCCTTTTGCATGCGCCTTATAATCAATTTTTACTACTCCAGATTGAGCTTTTAGGGATGATATTGTTATCATCATTAATAAAAGTATTGTTGTTTTTAATGTTTTCATATGTTAAGTTTTTTGATTGTTAAATCAAATGTTGTACCAAATTTTAAATATATTATTTTACTCCATGCATTAATTTTTTCATTAAAGGATTTAGGGCTAATATTAATAGACCTGCAATCAAAGGAACGATTGTGAAAATTAAAAAGAAAACCGATAAAGAGTACTCCTCTGTAATTGTATCAATCTGACCTCCAACTACTGCAGCCAACTTATTACCTATTGCAATAGCTAAATACCACATACCAAACATAAATGCAATCATACGCGCTGGCACCAATTTACTTACATAAGATAACCCTACAGGAGATAAACAAAGTTCTCCAAGTGTATGGAACAAATAAGCTAATACCAACCAAAGCATACTGACTTTCACACCCTCTTGAACTCCATACGAACCATAAGCCAACAATCCAAAACCAACTGCCATAACAATTAAACCTAAGGCATATTTCCCAACTGCAGAGGGGTTATACTTACTTTCCCACCATTTAGAAAATAACGAAGCAAAAGCAATAATGAAAAATGAATTTAATATACTAAACCAACTTACCGTAATTTCGACTTCATTTCCTTTTAATCGAATTATTTCAGCTTGTATTATTTCAGAGCTAACACCTCTGTCTTCTGCATTTTTAATTGCTATTTCTAATGCTGCCTCATCTAAGTATGAAAACTCTGTTTTTTCGTTGTTTTTATGTAAGATGTTAATTTTATCTCCGACAAGAAGGTCTAATTGTTCTCCAACAGTTACTGTTTCAGTATAAATTTCTTTTCCTCTAGGAATTACTGTATTTTTTGTAATTGGAATATGAACAAAAAGTAACTCATTTTCATTATTTACTTTTTGCTTGTTTGTTTCTTCATCCATAATAGGATTTCCCTTGAAGGAATTATAAGTAACCTCATAAGATTTTGTGTTAAAATCTCTATTTAACATCCATCCAACAATTACCCATAATCCTGCAAAGCAAATAACTAAAACAATATTAGATCCTGGAATTTTTTTGAATGTTCTTTTCCATAATAAAAACAATACATAAGTTATAATACCTAAAGGAACAATAGTTAACAGCGTATTAATAACATTGTATGCTGTAGCAGCATTTCCTGTCATTAGTCTATCTACAGAATCTCTTGCGAACAACACTAAAGAAGATGCTCCTTGTTCAAAGGATAGCCAAAAGAAAACAGTGAAAAATGCAAAGATTACAAAAGCAATCATTCTATCTCTTACTACTTTTTCATACCTAAAAATTCTCTTGAAAACTAAAACCATAAACAAAACTAAACCTATAATTACTATTACATTTTGTCCGGCCAACCCCATTAACTCAAAGTTAAACATATTGAATCCACCTATTTTTGAAATAGGATCATTCAATAAATAAGTTAACCCAATAATAGCAGTAATAACTGTTAAAAGGATATCTACTTTAGTAAAAGGATTAGGATTTGTTTCCTCTTTTACTTCTTCATTATTTTTCTTGTTTTCTAATGCTTTTAAAGCTTTAATTTTAGATGGCAATTCACCTATCATACCAAACAATGGTTTTGACAACCAAAATTGTAATGTTCCTAACAACATAAAAAATCCAGCCAATCCAAAGCCCCAAGACCAACCTATTTTTTCTGCTAAATAACCACACAACATCATTCCGAAGAATGCACCTGCATTAACTCCCATATAAAATATAGTATATGCACCATCTTTTTTCTCAGGAGTATCTTTATACATTTCAGAAATAATAGAAGTCATTGTAGGTTTAAAGAAACCAGTACCTACAACCAACAACCCTAAACCAAAATATAAAGAAAATTCAGTTTCCAGAGCCATAGACGCATGTCCTGCTGTCATTAATAAGGCCCCAACAACAACTGCCCATCGATAGCCAATAAATTTATCAGCTATAATTCCTCCAACAATGGGAGTTAGATATAACAACCCTGCATAAGTTCCAAATAAAGAAAATGCATTTTCAGCTGTCCATTCCCAACCAGGGTTTGAACCGATGACTGCCATTGTTAAAAAGTTAACTAATAGAACTCTCATTCCGTAGAAAGAGAAACGTTCCCACATTTCTGTAAAAAACAATACAAATAATCCTGATGGATGACCTAATACGTTTGAATCGAAAAAATTTTCTTTTTTTGTTGTACTCATATCTTATTGTTTTTTATCTGCTAATTCAAATCCTTCTGTTTATTCGTTAACTGTTCCTTCTAAATCTTCAGCACCGTGTGTTAACCTTTTTAATGGGTTTAATATTGCTAATATCAATCCTCCAAATAATAAGGTAAATAGGAAAATCCCAGTAAAAATTTGAAATTCTCCAGCACCTTCAGCTAAACCTCCAACAAATGCTGCTAATTTACTTCCAAAACCAGTTGCAGCGAAATAAGCTCCCATCATTAAAGAAGCATATTTAACTGGAGCTAACTTAGTAATAAAAGAAAGCGCAGTTGGAGAAGCAAATAGTTCACCAATTGTGTGAAATAAATATGCTATAATAAGGAAGATCATTGCTCCTTTTCCATCAGTAGCAGAATCTGCTTGCATTGACGCAGCTGACATTGCTAAGAAACCAGTCCCCATAATAATAACCCCAAGAGCCATTTTAAATAATGTAGATGCTTCTTTTCCTTTTAATTGTCTTTTAGCCCAGAAACCAGCTACTGTTGTTCCTAATACAATAATAAAAAATGCATTGGCTGATTGAAATATAGAAGCTGGTATTATCATTCCAAAAAAGCTTCTATCAATCTTCTCCATCGTATAAATGTTCATCAATCCACCAGCTTGCTCAAATGCTCCCCAAAAAACGATAATAATAGCAAAAGACAATAACATTACTGATATTCTATCCTTTTCTATTTTAGTTAATGGTGCTTTACTTTTAGCTGCTTGATCTTTATTGTTACCAATAAATTCACCAACTCCTTTTAAATGTTTTTGTCCAGCGATATAAATTAAAAGTCCTAATAACATTCCTATTCCAGCTAATGCAAATCCATAGTGCCATCCGTGCACTTCTCCAACATAACCAACAATAATACTTGATAAGAAAGCACCAATATTAATACCAATGTAGAAAATGGTAAATCCTTTATCTCTTCTTACATCGCCTTTCTTATAAAGACCACCAACCATAGTAGAAATGTTAGGCTTAAGACAGCCAACACCTAAAATAATTAAAACTAATCCTGAATAAAATGCCCAAACCTCTTCAACAGCTAAAACACCGTGCCCGAAACACAATAAAATTCCACCTAATAAAACAGTCTTTTTCTGACCCAATAATTGATCGGCAATGATACCCCCAGGTATAGACAATACATAAACTAACATAGTATACCAACCATACAACTCAAGGGCTTCTCCTTTAGTCCAGCCTAATCCGGGATTCTTCTGATCTACTTCAGCAATGATATACAATACTAAGATTGCTCTCATTCCATAATAAGAAAAACGTTCCCACATCTCTGTGAAGAATAAAATAAATAATCCCTTAGGGTGTCCGAACAGTTGCTCTTGATTATCTAATTCTAAATTTGTAGCCATAAATTATTTTTTTAATTTTTGAAGTGTCTAAATTACTATAAATTCTTTAAAATGAAATTGGTCATTAGTGTATATAGATGCAATCTTGTATTCCCACCAGAAATACCATGGTTTTTATTCGGATACATCATTTCAGTAAACTGTTTGTTTGCTTTAATTAATGCTGAACTCATTTCTACTGCATTTTGATAATGTACATTATCATCTGCCATTCCATGTATTAACAAATAGTTTCCTTTTAACTTTTCCACATGGTTAATTGGTGAGTTATCATCATATCCACTTGCATTTTCTTGAGGAGTTTGCATATAACGTTCTGTATAAATGTTATCGTAATATCTCCAATTAGTAACTGGTGCAACTGCTATTGCAGTATTAAAAACATCAGCTCCTTTTGTAATACAAAGAGATGACATATATCCACCATAACTCCATCCAAAAATCCCTATTCTACTAACATCTACATAAGGAAGCGATGATAAATATTTAGCTGCTGAAATTTGATCCTCGGTTTCGTACTTACCTAATTGTTTATAGGTTACTTTTTTAAATTCAGCACCTCTATAACCAGTACCTCTTGCATCTACAGATACAATCATATAACCTTTACTTGCTAAATGATTAAACCAAAAAGTATTTCCACCATCCCATGAATCACTGACTGTATTAATCCCTGGTCCACCATATACATACATTAATACAGGGTACTTTTTAGATGCATCAAAATCCTTTGGTAAAATTTTCCAAGCATTTAACTCATTATCATTTACTTTTATTTTAAAAAATTCTTTTTTAGAAAAATTGAACCCTTCTAATATTTTATTAAGGTTCGAATTATTTTCTAACACTCTTTTTTCTTTTCCAGTATTATCATGTAGTGTAATATGCTTTGGAGTACTAGCTGAAGAATGATAATTGATGAAATATCTAAATGAGGTACTAAAGTCAGCTCTATTTTGACCAGACTTAATTGTTAATCTCTTTTTAGAACTTCCGTTTAGTTTTATTGAATATACTTGTCTATCAATAGCTGATAATTCTGCAGATTGGTAATAAACTAAACCTTTTTTCTCATCAACACCATAAAAATCAGAAACATCAAACGCTCCTTTTGTAACTTGGTTGATTAGTTTGCCAGTAATATCATATAAATAGATGTGGTTAAATCCATCTTTTTCACTTGTAATTATAAATTGATCCTTTGTAATTAAAAACTTAGTTGTTGGAACTTCCACGTAAGTTTCATTCAACTCATTAAAAACAATTTTACTCTCCCCTGTTTCAGCATTTGTTAAATGAATATTTAAATCGTTTTGCTGCCTGTTTAAGCTTTGAATTGCCAAACTATTGCCATCATTTGTCCAGTTAATTCTAGAAATATATTCATACTTATCTCCAATATTTGCTTTCGTTTTTTTTGCGCTAGCTAAATCATAAAAAAATATCTCAACCTTAGAGTTTTCTTCCCCTGCTTTTGGGTATTTAAAACGCTCTTCTTCTGGGTATAATGGACCATAAATTTTCATTAACCACTCTTTAACCTTACTCTCGTCAAATCTATAATACGCAATTTTATTCCCATCAGGAGACCATTTAAATGACTTCACCAGTACTAACTCCTCTTCATAAACCCAATCAGACGATCCATTTATAATTTCGTTTTTCTTGCCATCAGTAGTAACTCTCGTTTCTTTATTAGACGTTAGATCTTTAAAATACATGTCGTTATCTTTAACATAAGCCACTTTACTAGCTGATGGTGAAAACGTAGCATACATTTGTCTGTTCCCTTCTGTTAACTTAGATAAAGCTTTTGTTTTTAAATCATAGATGTAATAATGTGATTTTGAAGAATGACGATAAATTTTCTTTGTTTCTGTAGAAATTAATAATTTCGATTCGTTAGAACTGAACTCGTAATTATTAATTTTAATCGTTTCCTCCCCTACTTTTAGTTCTTTTCCTGAAAGTATTGTTTCATTATATTTTTCATCTGCATATGAATATTTAATAATATCTCCATCTTCTAAGGTTGTATAATTCACTCCATTATTCATAGATCTAAGGCCACTAATTGAACGACCATAAAATTGATATTCACCCCAAATGTTTTTTAATGTAATATCTTTTTTGTTTTGACTAGATACTGAACCTACAATTAGTAAACTCAATATAAGGAATGTTAGTTTTTTCATATCTTATATATTTTTAATTGACGAATGTAATCAAATACTACTCCATTTTTATAAAACGACACTCATTAAACCTAGGTAAACAGTATAATAGGTTAGATATTTACGAGTAAAGAGATTGAGCTTTTATTGCTTAAAAAACTTATCA
>Ga0307996_1000206_pt1 | contig 15709 bp, 14 predicted proteins | sample Davwhametageno35_FD_203143 | JGI IMG/M metagenome (GOLD analysis project Ga0307996, IMG submission 203143) | Marine microbial communities from Davis Island wharf, Antarctic Ocean - #35 | ecosystem: Environmental > Aquatic > Marine > Unclassified | place: Antarctic Ocean: Davis Island wharf...
GAGTTTTCATATTTTAAGTTTTAATTACCGCTAACAAACAAATGTTGACGTTTCAATTAATATCTAGTCTGTTAAACCGTATCTTTTTTCTAAAGCATTTACTTGATTTATAAATTTTTTCTTATTCTTTTCATATTCCAAATCTAAAATAATTTTTTTAAACATTGAAAAAAGATTGCCTTTTTACTTCTTTTTACTGATTAAAGTTAGTAAAACGTTATTCCAAAAAACAAAAAACCCCACCAACACTATGTTTGATGAGGTTTTAAAGTACCCGAAGTGGGAATCGAACCCACACTCCAATGGAACACGAGTTTGAGTCGTGCGCGTCTACCAGTTCCGCCATTCGGGCAATTGTTTCAGTAAACAGTTGACGAAAATAAACATCAATTTTTAATCTAAAAAAGATTATTTAACTAATTTAAGAATTACTTTTTATTTTTTCTTAGTCCTACCCAACTAATTTAAATGAAATTCTTCCTTCAATGCGTATGAAAACACTTCTAAGTTTACTACTTCTTATTTTTACATCTTTTTGTTACACCCTTATTTACCAATTAGCTTCAGAAACAAAAAGAGACACTACAGTTATTTCTAACTATAATTTAGTAAAAGTTAAATTAGCAGAAATTAAATTTAATAAAAAAGCCATTTCGAGCTTTAGTTATGGGAAAGCCACTTTTTCTCCTACTTAAAATGAAAAGAACACGCTTTATGCGCTCATCAATACAACGAACAGATCGTGGATAAATAAATATTTTGCTGTGGCTGTTTTTACGACTTAGGTTTCACTCCAGAAGGAGGTTATTCTTTAGGCCCTCAAATTAGTATTTTTGCTGAATTTTACACCTATGTATTAACATATGCCTCATTTGCTATTGGGTTTGGATACGATGTAACAAATTCTGATTCTTATAATTTAGATAAGGATAGAATCTATACTCCTAAGGTGTTAAAATTTGGAAAATTCATCTTTTTTAAAGAGAGTAGAGGCTTTGGTATTTTTGCTGAAATCAACATGTACTTAAATAATGAAAGTTCGCCAATTTACAGAGTAGGAAAATCATGGTCGAAATTAAAAAAGCCATAAAACTTAATTTTTATTTTTATTCTAATTATTTATTTGGCTTAGAGTGAATTAATTAATAAATTTGCACCCCTCTTAAAACGAAGGTAAATTAAAAAAAATGTCAAAAATTCAATTATTCGCAGGTCAAGCATCCATGGAATTAGCTAAAAAAATAGCTAAAAGCCACGGCAGTACTTTAGGGAATGTAATTGTAAGTAAATTTAGTGATGGTGAATTTCAACCGTCATTCGAAGAGTCTGTTCGTGGAGCAGATGTCTTTATAATACAATCTACAGTACCTCCAGCAGATAATTTAATGGAATTATTGATGATGGCTGATGCTGCAAAAAGAGCTTCGGCAAGAAAAGTTGTTGCAATTATGCCTTATTTTGGTTTAGGGAGACAAGATAGAAAAGATAAACCAAGAGTACCGATAGGAGCAAAATTGGTTGCTAAAATGTTAGAGGCAGCTGGAGCAACTCGAATAATGACGATGGATTTACATGCAGATCAAATACAAGGATTTTTTGAAGTTCCTGTAGATCATTTGTTTGCATCTAGCGTATTTGTTCCTTATATAAAGAAATTAAACCTACCTAACTTAATGATGGCTTCGCCAGATATGGGAGGTACAAAAAGAGCAAACACTTACGCAAAACATTTAGATTGTGGAGTGGTAGTTTGTTATAAGCAAAGAAAAAAAGCTAACGTAATTTCTGATATGTTCTTAATTGGAGAAGTAAGAGGAAAAGACGTTATTATTGTTGATGATATGGTTGACACTGCCGGAACACTTACAAAAGCTGCTGATTTAATGATGGAGAACGGAGCAACTAGCGTAAGAGCTATGACAACTCACGCAATCCTATCAGGAGAAGCTTACGAAAGAATAGAAAAATCGAAATTAACCGAACTTATCGTTACAGATACTATCCCTTTAAAACAACAAAGCGATAAAATAAAAGTAATATCTGTAGCAGAATTGTTCGCTAATATCATGAAAAAAGTCACGAATCACGAATCGATTAGTGACACATTTATTGTATAATTATTAAATCAAAATAAAATGAAATCTGTAGCGTTAAACGGAAACAAAAGAGCAGAAAGAGGAACTTCTAATGCTAACATTCTTAGAAAAGAAGGAAAAGTACCAGCTGTAATTTACGGTGGGAAAGATAATGTTCATTTTACTATAAACGAAGTGAAATTTAATAAAATCATTAATACTCCAGAGGTTTATTTTATTGATTTAGATGTTGATGGCGCTAAATTTAAAGCAATCATTAAAGATGTACAATTCCACCCTGTTTCTGACAAAGTATTACACGTTGACTTTATAGAAGTTGATGATAAAAAAGCTTTAACTATTAAAATCCCAGTTAATTTAACAGGTAGATCCAAAGGTGTTGCCAATGGTGGCACACTTAAGAACCCTATAAAAATGTTAACAGTAAGTGGTTTAGCAAGTCTGATCCCAGAGAACATTGAAATAGATACTACTGAATTAAAAATTGGAGATTCTATTAAAGTTGCAGAACTAAATTTTGATGGATTAACATTTTTAGACTCTAATAACGCTGTAGTTGTTGGTGTGAAAATGAGTAGAAATGCAGTTGAGGAAGAGGAAGAAGGTGATGAAGCAGCAACTGAAGAAACAACAGAAGAAGCTGCAGCAGAATAATAAAAAAATTATGAAGTACTTAGTAGTTGGGTTGGGTAATATTGGCCATGAATACAAAGATACTAGACATAACATAGGTTTTAAAATAGTGGATGCTTTAGTTAAGGCATCCACTATTTTTTTTGAACCTAACAAACTAGGAGATATCGCAACTTTTAGATTTAAAGGAAGAACTTTGATTCTTTTAAAACCATCCACCTTTATGAATTTAAGTGGTAAAGCAGTTAACTACTACCTTCAAAAAGAAAAAATAAGCCAAGATAATTTATTGGTTATTACCGATGACATTGCCTTACCATTTGGAACTTTACGAATGAAAGGAAAAGGAAGTCATGGAGGACATAATGGCTTAAAAGACATTATAAGTTCTTTGGGTAATGCTAATTTTACACGCTTACGCTTTGGTGTAGGAAGTGACTTTGTTGCAGGAAAACAAATAAACCATGTGCTCGGTAATTTTGCTCCTGAAGAACAAAACCAAATGGGCGAAAGGCTAGAAAAAACTACTGAAATAGTTAAAGCTTTTGTAACAATTGGACTAGGAAGAACAATGTCAGAATTTAACGGGAAATAATTTAGTTTTCTAATATAAAGCTCTTAATTGCTTTAAACGTTTCTTCTTTAGCCTCAATAAACCCCATATGACCACTATTATTCAATAATAAAAAACTTCCTTTTTCTGGCAAACTAGCCTGAATAATTAATTCTTTATAGGGAAGTATACTATCCTTTTCGCCAATGATAAACAACACTGGATATGGCGCAAATTTCAAAACAATTTCTCGATCCATTCTATCCTTCATGCCTTCGAGAGAAGCAACAACACCTTGCTTAGATACTGAAAAAGCAATTTTCTTATACAAATCTATCCCTCTTTTATTTGGCTTATATTTTGTGTTAAATAAATTAGGAACAGCCTCATTTACAAAAAGATAAGGATTCATCTTAACTATTCTAACAACCCTATCTCTATCGTGCTTCTTTTTTGCATCATCAGCTGTGGCGGATGAATGAAACATTACCAATCCTTTTATACTATCTGAATTTTGTTCTGCTAAGGCTAAACTCACATAACCACCCAAAGAATGCCCTACTAAAAAATATTTACGCAACTTTAAATGTGTTAAAACTGCCTGCACAGCTTCAGCCATTTCTTCCATAGTGTGAACATAGCTCAAACAATCTGTACCACCATGTCCTAATAAGTCAATAGTAATTACACGTTGTGTTTTAGAAAACATTTCAGAAAAGGGTTTCCAAACTTCTTTTGCTCCTAAAAACCCATGTAAAAAAACAATAGCTTTCCCTTTACCTTCATCAGAAAAGGAAATATTTATACTCTTAAATTTTATTGATTGCGCTTTCATAGCCAACTAGCTATGCGTTCATTAAATCTTCAATCTCTTCAGCTTCAAGAGGTATATTCCTCATCAAATCAAATTGACCATCTTTCGTAATTAACACATCATTTTCTAAACGAATCCCTAAATTCTCATCAGGAATATAGATGCCTGGCTCAACAGTAAGCACCATACCTTCTGTAAATGGAGTTGTTCTAACTTCTATATCATGAACATCTAAACCAATATGGTGAGATGTTCCGTGCATAAAATATTTTTTGTATGCTGGATTTGCTTTGTCTTGATTGGCAACATCTATTTTATCCAACAATCCTAAACCAATCAATTCTGACTCCATTATCTTACCAACCTCTTCATGATACTCGTCATGTAAAGTTCCTGGAGTTAACATTGCTGTTGACTCCTTCATAACTCTTAACACTGAATTATAAACAGCTTTCTGTCTATCTGTAAACTTTCCACTTACAGGAACACAACGCGTCATATCTGAAGCGTAATTCCCATATTCAGAGCCAACATCCATTAAGATAACATCTCCAGCTTTACACTCCATATTGTTTTCAATATAGTGCAGAACACACGCATTATAACCCGATGCAATAATTGGAGTATAAGCAAATCCTCTTGATCGATTTCTTAAAAATTCATGCGCAAATTCTGCTTCAATTTCGTATTCCATTACTCCAGGCTTTACAAAATCTAAAATTCTTCTAAACCCTTTTTCAGTAATATCACAAGCTTGCTGCATTGTGTCCAATTCTAATTGAGATTTTATTGGTCTCAAAACACTCATAATTGGTGCTAAACGCTCATAATTATGATTTGGATACTTTGCCTTACAGTTCGCTCTAAATCTATCCTCTCTAGTTTCCACTGTTGTCTCTGCTCTTAAATGTTCGTTTTGATTTAAGTAGATTGATTGAGCCTCCAATACAAGTGCATTAAATACTGTGTCAAATTGAGATAACCAATAAACAGTTTTAATTCCCGATTGTTTAGTTGCTCCTCCTTTTGTTAATTTTTCCCCTTCCCAAATAGCAATTAACTCACTTGTTTCTTTAACAAACAATATCTCTCTATGTGCAGGGTTATTCGCCTCAGGAAAAATCAGCAAAATAGATTCTTCTTGATCTACACCACTTAAATATAACAAATCGTTATTCTGACGGAAAGGCATTAAACCATCCGCATTTGTTGGCATAAAATCGTTAGAATTAAAAACCGCAATTGATTTTGGTTTTAAATACTTAACGAAATTTGCTCTATTATTTATATATAACGAGTTTTCTATTGCGTGATATCTCATTGTTCTGTACTTTTTATATTTCTGTTATTTTGAAAAGTAATGACTAATCAATTTAAGTTTTTAATTCAACCAACAAATGTATAGAGTGATAGAATGTTTTAATAAAAATATTAAATCATTCACACATTGTTATTGAACAAATGTAATTATTCTGCCTGACTTCCTTCAGATGAATTAAGCGTTTCACTGTTCTTTGACGAACTTAAATCACCATCAAAATCTATCTCTTCAGACGAACCGTCTGTTGCATTAATTCTTAATGTGTCTTCTTCTGTGCTTCCGCTTGAAATCAAACCCGCCATCATTACTAAATTAGTTCCGATTATAACCCAAGCTAAAATTGCTTCGCTAAATGGTATGATGTCATAATGTTCTACAATCTTCTGAAACAATAATATAGTCACCAAACCTCTAGGAGCTATTAACATTTGAGGGAAAATTGTACTCTTTATAAATACCTTTAGGTTTAAAGCTCTTGTTGCAAATATGACTGCCATTACTAAAATCGCTACAATAATTGCTTCAGGATTAAACAATCCTTCTAACTTCATTGTTAATCCAAAAACTACGAAAAAGAAAGTTCTAATTAAAAAAGAAGACTCATTGGTAATGATTACAAATTCATATCTAATCTCCGCTACTTTTTCAGGATTAATTAGTTTTTTTAAGAAGCCTCTAAAAAACACATGTGTGTTATTAAGTATCAATCCGAACACTAAAATGATTATCAATGCTGAATAATGTAAATACTCTCCTACAGAAAACAGCAATGCTAAAATAGCTAAGAAAAGAAAAAACTTTATTTCTGTTTTTATTTTTAAGAAAACGTAAACTAAAAGATAACTCAACGCTACAGAAACACCTACAGATATTAGTATATTCCACGAAATTGCCTCAGTATAAGTTTGTCCAATATGCGGTTCAATTATCCACATTTCAAACAACATTATTCCAAAAATATCAGACAAGGTAGCCTCCAAAATCATAAACTCCTTTTTTGCAGGAATTAATGTATGAACACTCGGAATTACTATTGCACTACTCACTACAGAAAGTGGAATAGCATAAAAGAAGGCATCAAAGAAACTAACCGATTGTGTAAAATAAAGAATGCTCGCAATCAATGTATTAGTCACTGCTAAAATAAGGATAGACGTTGCAAGGGCTGCAAAAATTGTTTTCAGTTTATTACGATGAATCTTAATATCTAAAGCTCCCTCTAAAACAATCATCATTAAACCGATTACACCTAGCAGACCTAAATGAGTACTTAAATTAGGTATTTCCATACCCATAGATTTAACAGTAAATTGAGCTGCCACTCCTGTCCCAATTAAAAATATAACTGAAGGAATTTTTGTCCATTTAGAAATTTGTGTAAAAATGTAAGAAAACACAATTAACAAACTGGCTAAAATTATTACTACATAAGGATTGTCCATAACTTAAAATTTTAATCTATTAATATCGGGCTTAACAACCCAATAGCTTCTCCAACATTATTTACATTTTCAAAAACTAAAGTAAGCTTATCATTCCGTTCTTTCATTTTACATGCATACGGATTGGCCTGAATATATTTTAAAACTGCTGTAAATTTTGGAGATTTATAAAACAAAGACTCTTGATTATTGATGAAATAACCAACGAGTTTTTTCTGTTTTAAAACCATTTTTTCTAATCCAATTCCTTTAGCAATCCATCTTAATTGAATGGCACTAAAGAGTTCTTGGGTAGATTTTGGGATTTCTCCAAAACGATCAATCAATTGTTCTTTTAACTCCTCTAATTTTTCTTGAGATTGTAAATTATCTAAATCACGATAGATACTTAAGCGCTCACCAATATTAGAAATGTATTTGTCTGGAATCATTATTTCCAAATCTGTTTCTAACTGACAATCTTTTACAAAATCTTTATCTTTTAATTCTTCCGCATAAAGTTCTTTAAACTCAGTTTCTTTAAGCTCGTCAATAGCCTCTTGCAATATTTTTTGATACATATCAAAACCTATTTCAGAAATAAATCCACTCTGTTCTCCTCCCAATAAATTTCCTGCTCCACGAATATCTAAATCACGCATGGCAATTTGAAAACCACTTCCTAAATCAGAAAATTGCTCAATTGCTATTAATCGTTTTCTAGCTTCTGGTGTTAAACTGTGCATTGGTGGAGCTAACAAATAACAAAATGCTTTTTTGTTTGATCGCCCAACTCTACCTCGCATCTGATGCAAATCACTCAACCCAAAATGATTCGCATTATTGATTATTATTGTATTGGCATTCGGAATATCTAATCCAGATTCAATAATTGTTGTCGCAATCATTACATCATAATCGCCATCAACAAAAGCCATCATTTTCTGCTCCAACTCATCTCCTCTCATTTGTCCGTGAGCAATTAAAACACGTACATCAGGACAAAGACGCTGAACCATACCGGCAACTTCTTTAATATTCTCAATTCTATTATTAACAATAAAAGTTTGTCCTCCTCTACTCGTTTCATAGATAACTGCGTCACGAATAACTTCCTCACTAAAAGACACTACTTTAGTATCTACTGGTTGTCTATTGGGTGGCGGAGTCATTATATTACTCATATCACGCGCAGCCATTAACGAAAACTGTAATGTTCTTGGGATTGGTGTTGCCGTCAACGTCAATGTATCAATATTCACTTTAAATGTTTTAAGCTTATCTTTTACCGACACCCCAAACTTTTGCTCTTCATCAATAATTAATAAACCAATATCTTTAAAATTAACATCCTTGCCTACAATTCGGTGTGTTCCTATTAGGATGTCAATTTTACCCTCAGACAACCGTTGTAATGTCTCTTTTTGTTGTTTAGGCGTTTTAAACCGATTGATATAATCTACCGTTACCGGAAAATCTTTTAATCTATCTCTAAAGGTTTTATAATGTTGTAAGGCTAAAATGGTAGTCGGAACTAAAATTGCAACTTGCTTGTTATCGGCTACAGCTTTAAATGCAGCACGAATTGCAATTTCTGTTTTCCCAAAACCAACATCACCACAAACTAATCTATCCATAGGATATTCAGCTTCCATATCTTTTTTAACTGCGATAGTTGTCGTCAATTGATCTGGCGTATCCTCATAAATAAAAGAAGCCTCTAACTCTGTTTGCAAATAAGTATCTGGTGCGAATTGAAATCCTTTTTTCGATTTTCTTTCAGCATATAACTTAATTAAATCAAAGGCAACTTCCTTAATTTTTGATTTAGTTTTGTTCTTCAGCTTTTTCCAAGTATCAGATCCTAATTTATTAACTTTAGGAGGCGTACCATCTTTACCAACAAATTTGGAAATTTTATGGAGTGAATGAATACTCACATACAACAAATCATTATTTGAATAAACAATTCTAATGGTTTCCTGTTGTTTTCCTTGAGCATCAATTTTTTCTAATCCAGAAAACTTCCCTACGCCATGATCTATATGCGTAATAAAATCTCCAGGTTTTAAACCGTGAATTTCTTTTAATGTTAACGCTTCATTCTTTTTCTTATAACTGCTCTTTAAATTAAAGCGCTGATATCGATTAAATATTTGATGATCAGTATAACATGCTATTTTCTCATCAACATCAATAAACCCTTCGTGAATAGGCAAAAGAATTGGGCTTACTTCTAATTCTTTTCCAATGTCTTCAAAAATATTGGTTAACCGTTCTATTTGTTTGCTACTATCAGCTAAAAGAACATTCGTAAAACCACCCTCCTTTTTGGCAACTAAGTCATCATGTAATAAATCAAAATTCTTATTAAAACTTGGCTGTGGTTTTTGGTTAAATTGAATGACCAAATCTCCATCAATAGAATGTTGCGAACCAAACTCAAGCGTATTTCGCTGCAATAACTCTTCAATAAAACTTTCTTTAGAAACAAATAAATCTACTGGTTCTATATGCTGTAAAGGAGAATTTTCAATTGCTTTATAAGCAATTTCTGCACGTTCAAATTCTTTATTTAGCTGTGCAGAAGTTAGCTCAACATTTTTAATCCAAACTAAACTGTTTTTCGTTAAAAAAGTAATGAAAGTTTCTCTACTTTCTTTAAGTAATGATGTTTGTACATTAGGCACAATGGCCAACCTTTTATATTCTTTAATACTCAATTGAGTAACCGGATCAAATGTTCGGATTGACTCTATTTCATCTCCAAAAAACTCTAACCGATAAGGGTTATCATTTGAAAAAGAAAACACATCAACAATTCCTCCTCTAATAGAAAATTGACCTGGAGAAATCACAAAATCTTCTCGTTCAAATCCATATTCATATAAAACTTCATTTAAGAATTCAATAGAAATTTCGTCTCCTACGTTTATTCTAGTTGTATGTTTTTCTAACTCTTTTTTAGTCACTACTTTCTTTGATAAAGCACCAGGATAAGTAACAACACACTTAGTACTGCTCTTTTTTGATAGTGCATTTAACACTTCAGCTCTAGATAGAATATTAGAGTTATCAGTTTCTTCTATGTGATAAGGCTTTCTGTAAGAACTAGGGAAAAACAACACTTTATCCTCTCCTATTACGCGTTGTAAGTCATTAAAAAAGTAAGCCGCTTCTTCTTTATCATCTAAAATGAAAACTTGATTTACTGGAAATTTAGAGAAAATTCCGTTTGCGACAAATGAGGGAGCCGAGCCCACCAAACCTTTTAAGTGAACATGCGACAGTTCATTATTCTCAAATTGTTGGCAAATTTTTGATGTTTTTTCAGCGTTAGAAAAAACAGTTTTTAATGCTACAGCTTTCATAGGATCGTAAAAGTAAGAGAAACCCAACCAATTATTTTATAACTTTACTCTTTTATTTTTCATAAAATGACAAAGTATATTTTAATTACTTTTGTCTATTAATGAGCTTCTTATCTTTTACCCAAGAGCAAGAAAAAATGAAGTACAGAAAGTTAAGTTATACAGACTTCAGAAAGCTTTCCATTAACGATACTTGAGATAAAAAAAGGTCTTAACTGAATACAAAGAGTACCAAACACTCCCTAAAAAACAAATAAGCTCTTAAAAGAATATCATTTACAATAAATGAATCACTGTGGTTCTTCGTATTCTGCACCTTTCAAAACTCCTTCGTCATCAAAATATAATAAAACTTCAAAACGCTGCTCTTTTTCTGATGAGGCATATCTGTTTTTAAAATCAGATTTTATTACTTCTTCCTTAAAACGCAAAACATCTATACGCAATAAGTTTTGTTGAATTCCTGAGAAATATACAGCCATCGTAGAAGAAGTTTTTGTTGAATGCTTAAAAAGCATGTTATTCTCTGCTACTTTACTTTTGCTGAATATCGTTTGTAATTGAGTATCATTTTTAAGAATAGAATCAATTTTAGCGACAACAATCCCCCCATTTTCACTTTCTTGAATAAAAGTATTAATTCCCAAATTCATTTCTAAAGGAGCAATTACAAATTGAAAATGCCCTCTAAAAAAATACTTCTTTAGCTGTCTTACGTTTTTTAATTTACTTTTAGAAAAGTGTGCTTTTAATGCCTTTTTAAATACTAGGTTGTCTTTTAAAAACGAAATGGCTTGCTCATATTCTTTATTAAGTAGTTCTTTATCCTCTTTTGGATCTAATATGTCTTTCGCTTCAGAATTAACCGTAGATACTGAAATATTTTCATCACCAAAACCTTCACCTCTAACCAAAACACCTTTTTTATAGGTCGATTTTACTTTATTTTTATTCGCATCTACCTTGTGCCATCTCCAAGACTTAAGACCATTCCAGTATCTCCCGTAAATCTTTAGTGATTTATATGCCCAATAACCATGCTTTTTACCTCCAACATAATTCCCTTTTGTAATAATTATTCCGTTTTGATCATAATAAGTCCATTCGCCATTAATGTTGTTATTAGCAAAAACAGTTTTAATTTTCAACCTCCCGTTAGGATAATAAACTTTGTAAAGTCCATTTTGACCACTGCGATTATAAGATTTTTCTATTGCAACTTGAGAGGTATCATAAGCAAAAACGGCTATTTTTTTTGTGTAATAAGTTGTAGGAACTTCGAGTCTATAAATTACCTGAATTGTTTCAGTAATGGTATCTATTTGAATTTTCTCCTCTACTACTTGAGCAAAAGATATAAACGGAATAATAAAAAGGAATATTAAAAAATAGTATTTAACCATATTCTTCTATCATCTCTAAAACCTTACCAACCATGTTTGTTGAACCCATTAATGCAGGAACTCTTTGATGTAATTCTGTTGGTTTAATTTCCATAATTCTTTCATAACCTGTTGTAGCAATTCCACCAGCTTGCTCTACAATAAACGCCATAGGATTACACTCATACAATAAACGTAATTTACCTTTTGGTGAGCCTGCTGTAGCAGGATAACAAAATACACCACCTTTAATTAAGTTACGGTGAACATCTGCCACCATTGATGCAATATATCTACATGAGTAAGGTCTCCCAGTTGAAGGGTCATCTTCCTTTACCCAATCACAGTATTTCTGAAGTCCTCCAGAAAATGTATTGTAATTTCCTTCGTTAAATGAATATAAACGACCATCTGCAGGCGCTTTCATTTCTGGGTGAGATAAACAATACTCTCCAATTCCTGGATCTAATGTAAATCCATTAACCCCATTACCAGTTGTATAAACCAACATCGTTGAAGAACCATAAATAACATAACCTGCAGCAACTTGTTCAGTTCCTGGTTGTAAAAAATCTTCTTTTGTTGCAGCTCCTCCTTCAGAAATTCTTCTATAAATTGAAAAAATTGTTCCAACAGAAACATTCACATCAATATTAGAAGATCCATCCAAAGGGTCAAATGTTACTATATAGTTTCCATTACGAGAACCTTCGTTTTCGAAAGGTAAAAAGTCGTCATTTTCTTCTGATGCAATTCCACAAACTTCGCCACCAGTTCTAAACGCATTAATAAATTGATTATCTGCATAAACATCTAACAACTGTTGCTCTTCTCCTTGAATATTTTCATTTCCTGCAGCACCTAAAATACCAACTAACCCAGCTTTATTAATCTCTTGATTAATAATTTTAGAAGCAACACCTATATCACTCAACAATCGACTTAATTCTCCTGATGAAAAAGGAAAATCAGCTTGTTTATCTATAATAAATTCATTTAATGTTGTTACGTGCTTCATAATGCGTTTTTTGATTAGAACAAAAGTAAAAGAAATATGGTGAATATCTACCGTAAATTGGATTTGATATTTGTTCCTTTTGATTTCTTATAGTTATAAAGATTAATTTACATTTGTTCTATGAATTTTAGCATTAGGAAAGCAACCAAAACTGACCTGCCCGAAGTACTTTTACTAGTTAAGGAATTAGCTTTATATGAAAATGCTCCTAAGGAAGTTACCATTACACTTAAAGAGTTGGAAAATGATGGTTTTGGTGCGCATCCGCTATACTCGATTCTACTTGCTGAAAACGAGGATGGAATTATGGGAATGTCTTTTTATTACATCAGATACTCCACTTGGAAAGGCAAAACCCTTTACCTAGAAGACCTTGTTGTTAAAAAAGAATTTAGAAGGATGAAAATTGGCGAAGCATTATTTGAAGCAACCATTAACGCTGCAAAAGAAATGAATGCAAAACTGATGACATGGCAAGTATTAGACTGGAACGAACCTGCAATTAATTTCTATAAGAAGTTTAATGCAGAAATGGATGAAGAATGGATTAATGTGAAGCTTCGCTTCAATTAGATAATGTAGTAATGAGTTTATTCAATAATTGTTGAATAACAACTTTAAACTTTTGACTGTAAAACTTTATGACTAAGATATTCAAATTTGGTGGAGCATCGGTAAAAGATGCCGAAGCTGTAAAAAATGTTGGCGAGGTAATTAAACTCTATCAAGATGATTTAATTATTGTGCTCTCTGCAATGGGGAAAACGACCAACAAATTGGAAAAAGTTGTTGAATCATACCTGAATAAGGATGGAAACGTGGAGGCAAATTTACAAGTAGTAAAAGATTTTCATACCAACATTTTAAATGAGTTATTTGAAAATAAAAAGCATCCTATTTTTAATGAAGTACACAATACTTTTGTAGAAATTGAATGGGAAATTGAAGAAGATGCAGTTCGAGGATATGATTATGTTTATGATCAAATAGTATCTGTGGGAGAAGTTCTCTCTACTAAAATAGTAAGTGCCTATTTAAATTTAAATGGCCTTAAAAATAAATGGCAAGATGTAAGGAACCTTATTCAATCAGACAATACACATAGAAATGCAAATGTTGATTGGGAATTAACCGAACAATTAATTCAAAAAGATGTTGCCCATCAATTTAACACAGCAGAACAAACGATTATTATTACACAAGGATTCATTGCTTCGAGTTCTGAACTATTTACAACAACATTAGGAAGAGAAGGTTCTGATTTTACGGCTGGAATACTCGCTTATTGTTTAAATCCAGAGTCTGTAACTATCTGGAAAGATGTTCCAGGAATGTTAAATGCTGATCCTAAATGGTTTGATGACACTATTAAACTAGACAACATCTCATACTTGGAAGCTGTTGAATTGGCTTATTATGGTGCTTCGGTAATTCACCCCAAAACAATTAAACCACTACAAAATAAAAACATTCCATTATATGTAAAGTCTTTTGTTTCGCCCAAAGACATTGGAACACTTATCAATAATGAAACAAAAAAGGATGCTGCAATCCCTTCTTTCATTTTTAAAATGAATCAAGTCTTGATTTCGATTTCAGCCAAAGATTATTCTTTTGTAATGGAGGATAGTTTGAGCCATATTTTTGGAACTTTCTCAAAATTTGGCGTAAAGATAAACTTGATGCAAAATTCTGCCATAAGCTTTTCAGCTTGTGTAGATTTTGACAAGCAAAAGACAATAAAACTAATTGACGAATTAAAAAAGAGCTACAAAATTCTTTATAACGATAATCTAGAATTAATAACAATTCGTCATTATGATAAAAAAACAATCGATAGAGTTACTATTGGAAAAGATATTTTAGTAGAACAAAAAAGTAGAAATACTGCTCGATTTATTATTAAATAACACTTCAGAATGAACCTGTTTGAAATAGAATACATCTGGTTATTTCTTTTAACCCTTCCAATTGTTGCTTTTCTGTATGCATCAGTTGGCCATGGTGGTGCTAGTGGATATTTGACTATGATGGCTTTATTTGGCTTCCTCCCAGAAACTATGAAACCAACAGCCCTTCTTCTCAACCTATTTATTGCAGCTATTTCATTCTATTATTATTGGAAAAACGGGAACTTCAATTTAAAGCTCTTTTTAGCTTTTGCCATCACATCTATTCCGCTCGCTTTTATTGGTGGAATGATAGAAATTGATGCTTCACTCTACAAAAAAATACTAGGTGTATTATTAATTTTTGCCATTCTAAAACTCCTTAACGTTTTTGGTAAAGACAATAACAAGCTCAACGAGATTAAGCTATGGAAAGGATTACTCATCGGAGGAGTAATTGGTTTTTTCTCCGGATTAATTGGTATTGGTGGTGGTATAATTTTAACGCCAATAATACTCCTAATGAAATGGGGTAAGATGAAAGAAGCTGCTGCTGTTTCAGCCTTATTTATTTGGGTTAATTCTGCTTCAGGAATCATTGGACAATTATCTTCAGGAGTTGTAATAGAACCACAAGCCTTTATTTTAGTTGGAATTGCACTTATTGGAGGTGTTTTAGGAGGCTATTTTGGAAGCAAAAAACTCAAAAATAAATACCTGCGTTACCTCTTAATTTTTGTGTTAATATTATCTTGTGTGAAGTTGTTTATTTCTTAGCGACTAATCTTTAGCCAACAGTAATCCTAGTAATTTGGCTGTGGCAACAGCATCACCAGCAGCTCTGTGCCTTACTTCTTTTGGAATTGGAATATCCATTTCATCGCAAAGCTTTCCTAAACTATAAGAACTAGCGTCAGGCAAATGTTTTGTACTCAATTTAAGCGTACAAACTTTAGGCTCATTAAATTCTAATCCTACTTTTCTTAATTCTTCTTTTAAGAATTTGTAATCAAAATCAACATCATGCGCAACAAAAATATTTCCTTTTGTAAGTCTTAAGATTTCTTCAGCAATATCTGCAAAAAGTGGAGCATCAGCAACCATTGAGTTTTTAATGCCCGTTAACTTAGTAACGTACCAATCAATCTTAACTTCAGGATTAACAAGTGTAGAATATTCACTCACTATTTTTTGTCCATCAAAAAGAATTA
>Ga0307996_1000210_pt1 | contig 15602 bp, 14 predicted proteins | sample Davwhametageno35_FD_203143 | JGI IMG/M metagenome (GOLD analysis project Ga0307996, IMG submission 203143) | Marine microbial communities from Davis Island wharf, Antarctic Ocean - #35 | ecosystem: Environmental > Aquatic > Marine > Unclassified | place: Antarctic Ocean: Davis Island wharf...
TCGGGAGCACAATAGATACCTCAACTTCTGCTAATCCAATTTTTACTTATTTGGACTCAGGTACTTACACAGTAATGTTGGTTATAGGTTCACAGTATTTAGCTTGTCCAGATACTTCTTACCAAATAATAAGAGTTGATCCCCTATTAAATCCTTATTTTGTTAGACCAGCTAATCAATGTTTCACTGGTAATTCTTTTAATTTTAACGCTGGTGGAGCTTTTTATCCTGGTACACAGATAGATTGGAATTTTGGTATTTCAGCTACGCCAAGTAGTTCAAATATTCAAAATCCTACAGGTATTGTTTTTAATACATCAGGAAAGAAAGCAGTTACTATCAGATACCGCGATTTTGGTTGTGATACTTCTTTTGTGGATACAATTCATGTTTATGAATTACCAGTTGCTAATTTCATCATTGATTATGTAATTTGTGTAGACTTAGTAACTCGTTTTTATGATTCTAGTTTGTTTGCAGGGACTTACCAATGGGATTTTGGATTGCCAGGAATCACCACTGATACTTCCTCTTTACAAAATCCAGTATTTACTTACCAAGATACAGGAATATACACAGTAAGATTAATTGTAACTTCCCAGTATTTGCTTTGTGCACCTGATACGTTATACAAACAAGTAAGAATTTATCCAGTATTGGAACCTAGATTTAACTTGCCAGACAATCAATGTTTTGTTGGTCATACTTTTAATTTCACAGGGTTTGGTACTTATTATCCAACCACTCAAAAAGCATGGGATTTTGGACCAACAGCTACACCAATTAATGATACAACCCTAAATCCGCCCTCAGTTATTTTTAGTACAAGTGGAAAGAAACTAATAAGTTTAATTTTTACAGATTTTATTTGTGTCATTACTAAAACAGATACTATTGAAGTGTATGATAATCCTGTTTCTAATTTTGGATTTACAGATAATAATTGTCATGATTTATCAGTACAATTTATAGATTCTACACAATTCACAACTGAATATTATTGGGATTTTGGAGTAATACCGAGTACAACTGACACATCATCTTTAGCAAACCCTTTGTTTAGTTATCCAGATTCTGGGGTTTATACTATAAGACTTATTGCAGATGGGAATGAATCTTTGTGCCCTGATACGTCTTATAAACAGATAAGTTTAAATCCAATCTTAGCTCCTTATTTTAGTAAACCAGCTAATCAATGTTTTAGTGGAAATTCATTTGATTTTACAGCAGGAGGTACTTCATATCCAGGAACTCTAATTGACTGGGATTTTGGACCTACAGCAACACCAAGCACATCAAGTATATCTAATCCTACAGGAATTGTCTTCAGTACAAGTGGTAAAAAAGCTATTACTATAAGATATAGAGAGTTTGGATGTGACACAATATTTGTAGATACTATAGAAGTGTATGATAATCCTGTTTCAAACTTCTCATTTGCCAACAACAACTGTTTTAATTTAACAGCACAGTTTTCTGATTCTAGTTTATTTGCCACAGGGCATAATTGGGATTTTGGAGTTACTACAAGTATAACTGACACCTCTACTTCTTCTAATCCTACTTTTACATATCCAGATTCAGGGGTTTATACAGTAAGGTTGATAGTTGATGGAAACATATCTTTATGTCCAGATACCTCATATCAACAGATAACTGTAAACCCATTACTAAATCCTTATTATAGTAAGCCCGTAGATCAATGTTTAACAAGAAACTCATTTGATTTTAATGCTGGAGGTACTTTTTTCAGTTCTACTCTAATAGATTGGGATTTTGGAGTTACAGCAACACCTAGTACTTCTTCTAATCAAAATCCAACAGGAATTACTTATAGTAATGTAGGGTTGAAGCCGATAAGTATAAGATATAGAGATTTTGGTTGTGATACTACATTTATTGATACAATCGAAGTACATACTTCACCAACATCTAACTTTTCATTCTCTGATAACAATTGTATAGATTTTAATATCAATTTTATTGATTCTAGTTTATTAGCGGATTTTTATAATTGGGATTTTGGTGTTACTACAAGTATTTTAGATATTTCAACAGCAACAAACCCTAGTTTTACTTTTCCAGATTCAGGAACTTATTCAGTCATGTTAATTGCAGGAACTAATTCTTCAATCTGTCCAGATACATCTTATCAGTTAGTGGCAATGTACCCACTTTTGAGTCCTTTCTTTACAAAGCCTGCAAATCAATGTATAAATGGTAATTCATTTGATTTTAATGCAGGTGGAGCTTTTTATGGAACAACTCAAATTGATTGGGACTTTGGAATTACAGCTTCACCTATTACTTCTTCAATTGCGAATCCAACAGGTGTTACATTTAGCAGTATAGGATTAAAACCTATAAGTATTAGATATAGAGCAAATGGATGTGATACTACTTATTATGATACTATAGAGGTATATCAATCTCCTTTTTCTGATTTTTCTTATACTGATAACAATTGTGTAGATTTCAGTGTTGATTTTTATGATTCAAGTTTACATGCAGGAAATTACTATTGGGATTTCGGAGTAGCTTCAATTACAACAGATACTTCTACTTCTCCTAATCCTACTTTTGTATTTCCAGATTCTGGAGTTTATAATGTAATGTTAGTAATAGATTCCAACTCTTCGATTTGTCCTGATACATCTTATCAATTAGTAACAATGTATCCTCTTTTAAGTCCTTACTTTACAAAACCAGCAAATCAGTGTATAGATGGTAATTCATTTGATTTTAATGCAGGAGGTGCTTTTTACGGTACTACACAAATTGATTGGGATTTTGGAGGTTCTGCAACACCTAGTACTTTTTCAGGTGCAAATCCAACTGGTATAGTTTTTAATACAATTGGAAATAAACAGATAACGATAAGATATAGAGCAAATGGATGTGATACTAGCTTTACAGATTCTATTGAAATATATGTTTCACCTTATTCTAATTTTTCATTTTCTAATAATAATTGTGTCGATTATTTTATCCAATTCAGTGATTCAAGTGTAGATTCTAAAGATTATTACTGGGATTTTGGAGATTCTACAACTTTAGCCGATACTTCAAATTTGGCAAACCCTTCATATACTTTTCCTGATTCAGGAACCTATAAAGTTATGTTAGTGATGGGGTCAAAAACTTCAATTTGTCCAGATACTTTGTATCAGCAAGTAATTTTGCATCCGTTATTGAGTCCATTTTTTATTGCACCAATGAATGAATGTTTGAATGAAAATTCATTTGATTTCAATGCTGGTGGAGCTTTTTATAGCTCAACTCAAATAGATTGGGATTTTGGAATTACAGCTACACCAATTACTTCTACTGTTGCAAACCCTACAAACATTGTTTATAGAACTAGTGGATTAAAGCCTATAAGCATAAGATATAGTGCATTTGGATGTGATACTTCTTATTTAGATACAATAGAGGTTTATCCTTCTCCTATAGCTGATTTTAGAATAAATGAAGATGAATATTGTTTAGGAGACTCTTTAGATATTGATTTAGTAAGTCTTTCAGATGCAAGTTTACTTCATTTTTGGAATTTTGGAGACACAGGCTCTTCAACTCAATTAGCACCTATTTATGTTTATCCAGATACAGGAGTATATGATGTGACATTAATTGTTGAAAATACTTATGGATGTAGAGATACAATGGAAAAACTAAATTCTATTACTGTTTTCCCAAGTCCAACAGCATTATTTTCACCTTTAATTTTAGAAACTTCGTATTACTTCCCATATGTTACTTTTACAAATAATTCATTGAATAGTAGTTATTCAATGTTTAATAATGGAAACGGACAAATTATCTCACCTTTTAGTCAATATAATTCAGAATATACCAGAGAAGGGTTTTATTACCCTATGTTAACTGTAGAAAATGTTTATGGTTGTTATGATACTTTAATTGGAGAGCTCTTTTATGAAATGAAATACAATTTATACATACCAAATTCATTTACTCCTAATAATGACGGTAATAATGATGTATTTCTTCCAACAATAAATATTGATTCTAATTATAATTTTAAGATTTTCAATAGGTGGGGAGAATTAATATTTGAAACTACTGATGTTCAAGAAGGTTGGGATGGATCAAGTACTGATGGAACACCACTAAAAGCTGATGTTTATGTGTATAGAATAGTATATCGTGACCCAAAAAGAGTTGTAAAAGAGATTAAAGGTCATGTTACTCTATTGAGGTAAATTTTATAATAATTAAGATGTTTTGAATAGGATTGAAAGGTTTAATTCACAATTTATTTATACTTCATTGTTTATAACCCAAATTCAAAAAATGTAAGGACATCTAATTTTTTTCATGTAATTAGTAAATTAAAAAACTAACGTTTAAAAAAAACTAATTATGAAAAATGTAAAATCAGTAATAAGAATTCTATTAGGATTAGGATTAGTTATTTTTGGACTTAATAAGTTCATGAACTTTATGCCTTTTCCTGAAATGACAACTGAAATGGGGAGCTGGATAGAAGCTTTAATGGCGACTGGTTTTTTTATGAAACTTTTAGCTGTGGTAGAAATTGTAACAGGATTAGTGCTTTTAATCAATAAATATGTTCCTCTTTCTTTAATAGTTGTATTACGTGTTATGGTAATAGCTTTCTTGTCTCATTTATTATTAGATATTGCAGGAGTAGGTGGTTCAGCAGTATTTTTACTATTAATTATTTTATTAATGGTATGGAATAAAAATAGTTACAAAGAGCTTTTTAAGGCTTAACACTTTGTAAATAAATAAAATTAAACCGTTTTAGCTTTTGCTTTTTCGGTTTTTTTTATTTCCAATTGATTTTTTTTTCTTTAAGTCTAAGGCTGTTTTCCACAAAATAAAAAACAATAAAGCCAACTAATAATCCAAAAATAATGGAATTTTCAATCCAATGTTCGAATGGATGAACCCAAATTTCTTTGAATAAATCCCACCTACCAGTTACTTCAATGAAATTCCAAAAGATAATTACGGTAGGGATTGCGTAACGAATAGCATAATCGAATTTCTTTATTTTAATTAATTTAATACATAAAAAACCCGACCAAAATAAAGAGCCAATAGCTACAAAATAGGTGATTGGATGTTTGTCTCCAGCAATATCTTTGTCGTAGACTAATAAAAGAAGTATGTAAAAAGTCCATAAAATAATGATTGTTTCTATGAACGTTATTCCAGCCCATACTTTGTCTTGAGCCTTTATTTTATCAAATTTTAATCCTCCTATTTTTTGAAACCAATTAAAAAATGTACAGCTTGATTGTTTAAAAATGTACATGATAAGAATTGTAGAAAGTAATCCTACAGAGGATAACATCACTAGGTATTCAGGTTTTGTAGTTATTTCTCCATTTTCTATGAGAGGAGCAACTTGCAGTTTTTCTGCAATCCATACAAACGAAAACTCAACCCAACCAGTCCAAATAAGAATCCCTGCGATTAAACCTAGAATTGTTGCTGTAAGTGGTTTTTTGTTTTTTCTTATTCCTATGAAAAATAAGAGCAAACCAGTAAATCCAATTATTGAAGCTCCAATAAATTTATGTTCAGGAATTAATTTTTCATTTAAAACCATAAGAGCATGACCAATAGGCATTAGAAATAACACGATAAGAAAGGAAAACACACCTGTTTTAATATATTTTACTGAAATTGACATTTGTCTCTTGTTAAGAATGATTCTAAACAAAGGTATTTCTTATTTTTATTCATTCCAAATAAAAGTAAGGTGATAATAATAATTTTAATGCGAATAACTAATTTTTATAATTCAAATTTTCTTTCCATACTCCAAGCTTCTGGTTTAGCACAAAAAAGGGGTTTTACAGTTTTCCATACTTTAAGAAATAGTTCAGAATCTCTGTATGCAGCCAAATTCTCTTCCGATTTCCAATGGCTGTAAGTCATCACCACATTATAATAACGGCCTTTTCCTTGCAGTAATTCTAGTTTTTCACATCCTTCAAATCCTTTTATTAATTCCATGTGGGATTCATAAATGGATTTAAAATCTTCTATTTTATCAGGAGAGATGGTCAGTTTTACGATTCTAATTAGCATCTTTTTATTTTTTGAAGGTAACAGTAATAATTTCATCTTCTCTTAATCCAAGTAGAGTAGAAGCACTTCCTCCATGTCCTTCAGCACCTTTGTTTATTGCAATTTCAAGATTTCCTCCCGTATTAAATAATCCCAAATACATAGCATCTTGCACGTCAGAATAGTTATGGCTCAACTTAGTTACTTCATAGTTTCTGAATCCAATTATATAGCTTCTGTTTTTTCCAATTTCTTCAAACAGTTTTCTTGAGATATTTGTAATGGAGTTTCCATAAGAATCTACATGAATTATAATTCCCTTTATAAAACTCTCTTGAGTTTGTGGGATAGGTTTTTGAAAAGAAGCAATTTTATTAATTCGTTTTCCAATTACCTCTGGAGTTCCTCCACGCGCAATATGACAAGCAGCTTTAGCAAAAATGTCACGAGTAGGGAAAGTTAGTACATTGGTATTAAAATCTATGTTTAACTCATATAATTTTTCTGGGGGGAAATCGTAGATTAAAGAAAATAATCCATTATCGGCACCTATAAAAAAGTGACCTTTGTATTCCATCAAAATTGCTTGCCTTGTAACAGTTATTCCAGCATCTATACCTAATATGTGTATTGTTCCCACAGGGAAGTTTTCAAAGGCATTTTTAATCGTGTAAGCTGCATTTCTTACGTCAAATATTTTTATTTGATTAGAAATATCAACAATAGTCACGTCATTTTTTAACTCTTTTAATATAGTTCCCTTAACAGCAGAGACATAGTAGTCTTTTATGCCGAGATCTGTTGTTAGAGTTATGATTGCCATTTCAGAGTGTTATTCAAATAATTATTGTTACTTTGATTATCAAAATTAAGAATTTAATGTAGGTTTCAATTATTTTTAGTTGAAATTATTTATATTTATTCTAACAAGTCACTAGAATTAAAATCACCTAAATTTGACAGAAAGAAATTTAAGTATAACAGAGATAGAACCAGTTGATTTATTGGGAGTTAATAATAGTATTTTAAAATATATACAATTAAGATTTCCAAATTTGAAAATAATTTCTAGAGGTAGAAATTTGAAATTTAGCGGAGATGAAAACGAATTAGATTTATTTGAAGAGAAAATAAATTTGATGATGAATTACTTTAAAAAATACAAAACATTGAGCGAAGGAGATTTGGAAAATATTTTGGGCGAGAATGGAAAAGAGACAATAAAGAACACCAAGGGAGATCAAGTTATTGTTCATGGAAACAATGGAAAAAAAATAAGTGCTAGGACCCACAATCAAAGAAAGTTAGTGGAATCTTGTTTTGAAAACGACATGGTATTTGCAGTAGGACCTGCGGGAACAGGGAAAACATACACAGCTGTTGCAATGGCAGTTAGAGCATTAAAAAATAAAGAAGTAAAGAAAATAATCTTAACTAGACCTGCAGTAGAAGCAGGAGAAAATTTAGGTTTTTTGCCTGGAGATTTAAAAGAAAAACTAGATCCCTACTTACAACCTTTGTATGATGCATTGCGCGATATGATTCCTGCTGAAAAACTGGAGGAACACCTAGAAAATAATGTAGTACAAATTGCTCCTTTAGCTTTTATGAGAGGAAGAACGCTAGATAATGCATTTGTGATATTGGATGAAGCTCAAAATGCAACAGAGAGCCAAATAAAGATGTTTTTGACTAGAATGGGTAAAAGCGCTAAGTTTATTATAAACGGAGATCCTTCTCAAATAGATTTACCAAGGAGCCAAAACTCGGGATTAATAAAAGCATTAACTGTATTGAAAGATGTTGAAGGAATTGGGATTGTGGAGCTAGATGAAAATGATGTGATAAGACATACCTTAGTAAAAAGAATTATAAAAGCATTTAAATAAACAGGATGAATATTGAAAGTACGCATACAGAAATAAGTAATTCTCAAGAGAGTATTTATAATTATTTGATGGATTTAAATAATGTGAAGGAATTACTACCCGAAGGAAAATACACGGAATGGGAAGGAGAATACGATTCTTGTTCCTTCAAAATGATGGGATTTGGGCTTAAACTCACCAAAGATTCATCAACTCCATTCTCTGAAATCAAATTAGTTTCTGGAACCGATTCACCTATTGATTTTGATTTAATTATCTCGATCAATGATTTAGGAAATGGGAAGTGTGATACTTTTTTGAATTGCGAAGCTAGAGTAAATGCTTTTCTTAAAATGATGATAGAAAAACCATTAACTAATCTTTTTAATCACATGAGTGATAAATTGAGTAGGGTTGATTTGAAGAAGTAGAAATCCAATTACTCCACTACAAATAAATCACTAGCAATTCCATCAGCCAATAATTTTCCTTCTTGCGAAAGTGTAAAGTGAGTTCCTTTTTGGATAAGTGAGTTTGCAATCACAAATCGCTTGCTTTCTTTTATGAAATGAGAAACGAATAAAGGATCAAAATTTTCTTTCAAATACTTTAAATTTATTCCCCAACTAGTTCTCAAGGAAGTCATGATGTATTCGTTATAGCGCGTTTTTTCATCTAAGGTTTCTTCTTCGGAAACCCAATTATTATCGTTTGCTCCTTTTATATAACGGCCATTATTTGATACATTCCAATGTCTCGTTTTTCCATTAAATGAATGAGCAGAAGGTCCAACTCCTAAGAAATTTTTCTGTTTCCAATAAGATGAATTGTGTTTGGAATTATGACCAATTTTACTAAAATTAGAAATTTCATATTGCTCAAATCCATTTTTTTGTAAACTAGAAACCAGTACATTAAATTGCTCGGAAGTAGCCTCTTCCTTAGGTAACTCGTATTTTCCTTTTGCAATGTCATGGTGCATGGCTGTGCGTTCCTCCGAAGTTAAGCAATAAGCCGAAATATGATTTACGTCTAGCTCCAAGGCTTTTTGAATGTTTCGTTTCCATTCGGTTTGAGTCAAATTTGGAATTCCATAAATGAGATCAATCGTCATGTTGTCAAATCCTAGCTCTTTTGCATTGGCAACAGATTCTACAGCTTGTTTTATGGTATGTGAACGATTCATAAATAATAAATCACGACCAATAAATGATTGAATTCCTATACTCAATCTATTTACTCCACACGATTTTAGTTCTTTTATTTTTTCAATTGTCAAATCATCTGGATTGGCTTCCAAAGTGATTTCTGCATCTTGTGCTACCTCAAATTCTTTGTGAATTGTTTCTAAAATATTTTGCAGTTCTTCTTTTTCCAATAAGCTAGGTGTTCCTCCCCCAAAATAGATTGTTTCAATTTGGTTCGTTTCCAAATATCCTTTTCTAACTTTTAATTCTTTACGGATACAGTTTACCAATTCGCTTTTATTTTTCATAGACGTAGAAAAATGAAAATCGCAGTAAACACAAGCTTTTTTACAGAAAGGGATATGAATATAAATGCCAGCCAAAGAGTATATTTTTATCAAATTTAGGATATTTTACTTTTCTTTTTGTTCTCGATACATTTTATTTTTTCTTTTGAAAAATTAACAAACAATCAGAGTTTTAATAGAAACCTAAATCTTATCAATAATTCCTTCAAACAAAGTAGTTAGTACAATTTCAGCTTTGCCGGCAATAGCAATTATTTCTTCAATACTTATAGGTTGTAAATTGGTATAATCGCATTCATCTGTAATCACAGAAATCGCCATAACAGGTAATCCCATATGATTGGCAGCAATTACTTCTGGAGTTGTACTCATTCCTACTGCGTCTGCTCCAATACTATCTAAATAACGATATTCTGCTGCAGTTTCAAGCATTGGTCCTTGTACTGATACGTAAGTTCCTTCTCTCAAAATAATGCTATTTTCTTTGGCAACAGAACCTGCAATTTTTCTCAGTTGGGATGAATAAGGTTCGCTCATGTCTGGGAATCTAGTTCCCAATTCTTTCATATTTCTTCCTATCAATGCATTGGATTGTAAATTGATGTGGTCGTTTATCACCATCAATTCTCCTTTTTTAAATTCTGTATTTATTGCTCCTGCAGCATTAGAAATCAATAGATTTTTTATTCCCAATAGTTTCAAAACTCTTATTGGAAACACAATTTCATTCATGTTGTATCCTTCATAAAAATGGAAACGACCTTGCATAGCGATTACTTGTTTTCCACCTAGCTTTCCATAAATTAATTTTCCAGAATGAAACTCAACTGTGGATAAAGGGAAATTAGGAATATCGGAATAAGATAATTCTATTTCTATGTTAATTTTGGTCACCAAGTTACCCAGTCCTGTTCCCAAAACGATTCCTACTTCTGCATTTGCAAAACCTTTGTTGGTTAAAAATGCAACCGTATCTTTTATGTCGTCCAATTCTGTGTTCATTCTGTTTTGTTTAATTCTTTTTTTTTGTCCCCTTGAGCGGAGTCGAAAGGTTTTCATCATGCTCTGAAAATATTTCGACTCCGCTCAATCTGACATGTAAATAGCTATCAAAAATTACAGCCGATTATCGGCTCCATATTTTCCAAGACTCATTCGCTTGATGCTGCAACATGGACAATCCATTCAATATTTCTGTTGCTTCTTGTTTACCTTTTGACAAAAATTGAGTTTTTTTAGGATTATAAATCAAATCTATAAGCGTGTGAGAATCGTTCAATAGTTTATATGGAATATCAGGAAAAGTAGCCTCGTTTGGGCTCATTCCCAAAGGCGTAGTATTAATAATGAGCTTATGAAACTTCATTACATAGTCATTAATGTCTTTGTAATTAATTTCGTTTTCATTTGGATTTCTAGACACAAATAATGTTGTAATACCTAAGTTTTTAAGAACATAATCTACCGCTTTGGAAGCTCCTCCAGTTCCCAAAATTAAGGCTCTTTCGTGGGTGTTTTTAAGAAATGGTTTTATAGATAATCCAAATCCTTTGGCATCTGTGTTGTATCCTTTAAGAATCGTTTTTCCATTCCCTTTTGTAATTTTAATCGTGTTCACTGCTCCAATTTCTTTGGCTGTTTCGTCCAATTCATCCAAAAAAGGAATAATAGATTCTTTGTAAGGAATAGTCACATTTAACCCCACTAAATCAGGGTTGTTTCTAATTAATTCTGGAAATTCTTCAATCGTTTCTAGCTCAAATAAATCATAAGAATGATTGGCTAAGTTTTCTTCTTTAAATTTGTTTTCAAAATAAGATTTAGAAAATGAATGAGAAAGAGTTTTACCTATAAGTCCTAGTTTCATTGGTTTAATGAGATTTGTTTTTAGAGAAATAATCCATTCCCAAGACTAATAATAAACCTACGAAAAAGAAAATAATTACACCAACCAAAAAAGCTGGTTCTCCCCATTTTTCAGTATATCCCGAAGGAGAAGTAGAGTATTCGGTAATCACTTTGTCAAATTCCAAAGAGCTTAATTCATTAAAATTTACTATTTCATCATTTTCAAGCATCACTTTCTCAGGAACCCTCCAAGGCCATAATTTGTTTAATGCACCAATCATAAACCCTGTAAGGATTGCAAATGTAGTGTTCTTATGTTTTTTAAGAGACCAAGTTAAGAACCTTGCCATGGTTACTAATCCTACAACCATTCCTAGTCCAAAAACTATCATTGTGATGAGTGCTCCAAATTCGTGATTTTCTATTAATCCAGTTTTAAGAGTGTCGTGTAAAATGTAAGAATACATTCCCATAATTAACAAAATAAAACTCCCCGATATTCCAGGTAAAATTAATGCTGAAACAGCAATAGCTCCACAAAGAAATACAAACCAAAGGCTCTCGTTTACTTGTCCCATTGGAATTTGAGTAATTCCAAAAGCGATAATTCCTCCAAGGATTAAAGCGCCAATTGTTTTGCTATCCCATTTAGATATTTGTTTCCCAATGTAGATGATTGAGGCAATAATTAACCCAAAGAAAAATGCCCAAACTACAGGCGGATAAAGGTGAATTAATTTTTCTATCACAACTACACCAATTCCAATACCTACAACCATTCCACCTAAAAGTGAAATTATGAAAGTTCCATTTATTTCATTCCAAACTGCTTTGATTCCATCTTGTTTCCAAGTTTTGAGTAAGCTCGGTTTAAAGGCTTTTATTGTTTCCAGTAATTTCTCGTAAATTCCAGTTATAAAAGCAATTGTTCCGCCAGAAACACCAGGGACAGTCTCTGCCATTCCCATTGCCATTCCTTTTAAGGCGATTAGTAAGTTTTTCATTTATTCTTTATTTAATATGCAGAAAAGACAAGGTTTTATTGTCTACCATTTTTTGTTCTGTTTCTCTCTTCATTGAAACGACTCTGTCGTCTGTTTCGTATTTATTTACACCCACAAGAGTTGTTTTTCCTTGGTTGTACAATTCCATTAGTTTCTCTCCCGATTCAAATACTTTTTCTTGAATGTAATTGGATTCTAATCCATTCATGTACCCTCCCTTTTTCTCAATTTCTTGAAAAACGGACCAGCTTTTTTCTGCTAATTCTTCGGTTAGGTTTTCAATAAAATAAGAACCATTTGCAGGATCTACTACTTTATCAAAATATGATTCTTCTTTTAATATTAATTGTACGTTTGCTGCAATCCTTTCCGAATACGTTTCTTTCTTGTCAGAGACAGTATCAAATGTTGAGATTGTGAGCATATCACATCCTCCCAAGATTGCACTCATTGCTTGTGAAGTGGCACGCAACATGTTGTTTTTAGATTGTTTGTCGCTCCAAAATAGAGTAGAAGTAGAGGTATTTATTGTTGTAGTTGTTTCGGTTCCAGCAAAAGCTGTTAATACCTTTGCCCACAACATTCTGAAAGTTCTTAGTTTAGCAATCTCAAGAAAATAATTGTTTCCAATTGCAATTTCAAATTGCATTTTCTTTGACAATTCATCCACCTCAAAATGTGGAGTCAGCAAATTTAAGTACTCTGTTCCTTGTGCTAAGGCTATTCCAATTTGTTGAGAAACTGTTGCTCCTGATTTTTGAAAATAAGAATTACTAGCGCAAATTGTTTTTATGTCTGCCTCTTTTGCAGCTTCAAAGGTGTTTATTAAATCGCTTTTGATCTGCTCTTTGGAAGTTAGCCAAGTTCCTTTTCTAGCATAGTTTCCAAGGTAGTCAAACGAAATACTTCCTTCAATGTCTATAAAAGTAATGGACCTGTCTAAGCATAATTTTTTAAGATCAGTTATTAACTGAGCCGGATTTCGAACAATGAAATGAACCGCAATGATTTCTATCATTATATCTTTCAGTAAAACATCCAAATCAATGTTATCTCCTCTAAAAGTAAGTGAATTAACACCTTCAGACAATGCTTTTACAGCTTGATTGTTTGCTTCTTTTTCGGTTGTTATTTTAATGAATTTATTAATGTTCCATTCATTAGTTTTAGTATTTGGTTTGGATTTTATGTCTATGTCTATTTCTGAATCAGAATAATTTTTGGAATTCTCCTTATTTACATAAGGAACCAAAGTAATATTATCTGAGTTGGTCCATTCCAATTCTGAAATGGATTTACCTTTTAAATCGTTACTAATTTTTTCTTCCCATTGTTTCAATGAAACGCTAGAAAACTCTTCGAAAGTGGCCCTTTTTTTACTCATGTTTCAAAAATAGGGATTATTATTCAATTCACTACTTAAATTTATTTAGATTTTGAGCTAATTTTTCTTTCAATTAGCCATTAATTACTTACTTTGTAATTCCAATCAATTGGAGCAAAGAAGATGGCAAAATTCCAGAATAAAATATCAATAAAGAACAAAAAGGCATATTTCGATTATGAAATATTGGATGAGTATGTTGCAGGAATTCAATTATTGGGTACCGAAGTAAAATCTGTAAGAGAGAGTAAAGCTAGTATAAAAGAAGCTTATTGTTATTTTGATGAAGGAGAGATTTTCATAAAAGGAATGAGTATTTCTGAATATTCTCATGGAGGATATATCAATCACTCAACCTACCGATTACGAAAATTATTATTGAACCGAAGAGAAATTAATAAGATTGAGAAAAAATTGAAAGATAAAGGGATTTCATTACTTCCACTTTTGTTATTTATAAATGAAAAAGGTCTTATTAAGCTTAAAATTGGACTTGGAAAAGGGAAGAAACTGTACGATAAAAGGGAGTCATTGAAGAAGCAAGATGTAAAAAAAGACATTGCTAGAGTTTTAAAAAAATAGAATTTAATGAAAAACTATTCCTTGTATTTAGTCCCCGGTTTTTTAACTGATAAAACTATTTACAAGGATTTTTTATTGGATGAAAGATTGAATTGCCAGGTGTTAGAATTTATTTCTCCAGTAGATAAAGAAGAGTCTATTGAAAATTATGCCAAACGAATGGCAGAAAAAATTGACACGAATAACACTATAGTTTTACTTGGAACTTCTTTTGGTGGAATTTTATCCATAGAAATTTCAAAACACATTTCGGTAGAGAAAATAATTTTTATTTCTTCGGTAAAAAATAGGGGAGAAATGAATTCATTAATGAAAATAAAAAACAGTTCTAAACTCTTAGATTTTATCCCAGATTCACTTGTTAAAAAGACTATTGAAGCTGGTTATGGCATTGGAAGTAAAATTGTTCCAGATATTAAAGAAATTAAAAGTGATGAGATTGGGGAAATGATTCACAACATTAATGGAACATTAGAAAAGTGGATTATTAAGAAAATAAACACATGGAAAGGAGAAAATAAAGTAGAAGATTTTCTTCATTTACATGGCGATAAAGATCCTATATTTCCTGTCAAGAATATCAAGAATTGTGAGAGGATAAAAGATGGAAATCACAACATGATTTTCACGAAATCAGAATTGATAAGAAATAGAGTGGTGGAGTTTTTGGGTTAAGAAATAAACTTCCTCAATTCCCCTAAATCCTCTTCGCAATCCACATCAGATAAAGTTTCTAGTTCACCAAAACTTAAATCGGCATTTTCTACATCACGAATTGCTTCGTATAAAACAGTTTTTGTACTCCAAGTTTTGTTATCAAATACTTTGGTAAAAGTAGTGGTGGTTCCAATTAGGTAATAACCGCCATCTTCGGCTGGTCCAAACACAAAATCATTGGTGTCAAGAATTTTAAATCCCTTTTCTAGCTCCGATTGAGTTAATTGATAGCAGTCGCTCCCAATCATCATTACTTTTTCATAGCCTTCATCTGTAGCTTTTACAAAAGCATTTCTCATTCTTTCGCCCAAGTCATTTCCTTCTTGCAGCCCCTTGTTATAAATAGAATCTTCAAAATAGTCATTGTCTCCAAGGTAATCTGAAAATAACACCCATTTATCACAGTCCAATTTTTGTGTGATAGAGGCTGTATGCTTTATTAATTCTTTGAAAACGACAAGCGCATTTTTTTTTCCAACAGTGGCTGCGAGCCTAGATTTCCCTTTTCCTAACTCAGGATTTTTTGTAAGGATTATGATTAGATTTTTTGACATTTATTGTTTTTCAGTTGTTTTAAAAAAAACGAGAGTTCTATTTCTTTTTTTTTTTCGAAAATTTGGAATTTATTTTTGGAAATTTTA
>Ga0307996_1000213_pt1 | contig 15559 bp, 17 predicted proteins | sample Davwhametageno35_FD_203143 | JGI IMG/M metagenome (GOLD analysis project Ga0307996, IMG submission 203143) | Marine microbial communities from Davis Island wharf, Antarctic Ocean - #35 | ecosystem: Environmental > Aquatic > Marine > Unclassified | place: Antarctic Ocean: Davis Island wharf...
CTATTTACATTCACAATAATTTGTCTGAAAGCTCTGCGGTATATGCGGGAGCTAAAGTGTTATATGCTTTAGGTGCTTTATTCTCTGGTATTGGAATACGTTGGATGTTCAAAAATACATCCACTGTTAAAGCCATAATAATTATGATGATATTTAGTGTTCTTGCGTTTGAAATTTCTGCTTTTACTCAGAGTTCAATCATCATTATACTAGTAAGTTTTGTATTAGGATTAGCCAATGCTGGCACGCGAATATTAAGAGTAACCTATTTATTTAACCATGTTCCTAACCACATAATTGGTAGAACAGGAAGTGTTTTTCAAACCACAAACGTTTTTATTCGTTTTTCATTTATAACGTTATTTTCTCTTACCTTTTTTACCAAAGAGAACAATATTACATGGGCCTATTTTATTTGTGGTTTGTTTATTTTTATCTCTATTTTTCCATTATTGATTTATTATAAAAAATTAGTCAACCTAAAATCTGATGAGTAAATACAAGCTTTTCAAAAATAAATGGCTTTATGGAGTATTAGCGATTATCCTTGCTTTTTGTTGTTATCATTTTGTTCCTGCAGACCAACATCCTCAAGCAGCAATAATGGCTGCAATTGTTGTTTTAATGGCTGTTTTTTGGATTTTCGAAGTAGTTCCTATTGCCATTACATCTTTATTCCCCATTTTTCTATTCCCCTTACTTGGAATACTTGATACCAAGACTACAGCGCTCTTTTATGGTAAAGAAATTATTTTCTTATTTCTAGGAGGATTTATGTTAGCGCAAGGAATCCAACATTCCAACCTGCATAAAAGAATTGCATTAAACATTGTAAATGTTATTGGCAGTAAACCTGCTAATTTAGTATTAGGGTTTATGGTTGCTACTGCTGGACTTAGTATGTGGATTTCTAATACCGCTTCTGTAATGGTAATGATGCCAATCGGACTTTCCATTATAGAGGAAATAAAAGAAGTAAAAGATTCTAAAAATTTCCTATCAAAATTTGCCGTAGCTTTAATGTTGGGAATTGCATATTCAGCCGATATTGGTGGTATGGCAACATTAATTGGTACACCTCCCAATTTAGTTTTCATGGAATTGTACCATGAGTTATTTCCAAATCTACCAACTATTGGTTTTACTCAATGGATGATGATGGGCCTACCAATTTCAATAACATTTTTATTTACTGGTTGGCTACTAATGATTAAGGTTATCTTTAGAATGCCAAAAAGGCAAGTATTTAGTAGTGAAAATATCATCTCAAACCTATTAAGAGATTTAGGAAAAATCAGAAGAGATGAAATATTCTCTGGTCTAATATTTTTAATGGCTGCTACCTTATGGGTAACTGGATCTGATATTAAGTTAAGTGAATCTTTTGTTATTAAGGGCTGGAGAAGCTCCTTTGGATTAGAAATGATGAGTGATGCGTCTATTGGTGTTGCAACATCTCTACTCTTATTTATGATACCCTCTAAAGATAGACCAAAAGAAATGTTATTAACATGGAGTAAAGCAAAGGAATTACCTTGGGGAATTTTACTTTTATTCGGTGGTGGATTTGCTATTGCTGGAGGATTTAACAGCTCCGGATTATCTACCATTATTGGAAACATAATTGCTAACATTGGTATTGAATCACCTATATTTATTGTAATTATAGTTTGCGTTGTTTTAACATTTTTAACTGAAATAACATCAAATACTGCTACAACTAATTTAATACTACCTATACTAGCTAATGCTAGTGCAGTTTTAGGGTTAGACCCAAGAATATTAATGATTCCAGCGACTCTCTCTGCCAGTTGTGCTTTTATGATGCCTATTGCCTCTCCTACTCAAGCTATTGTATTTGGATCGGGCCATGTTAAGATTAAACAAATGATAAAAGCAGGAATTCTATTTAATGCATTGGGAATTATAGTGGTTACTGGAGTATTCTATTTACTCGCCAAATTTGTTTTTGGAATAGAAATTTAACAGTTGTTAATAAGTTGTGTAATCTTAAATAGTTCTATAAAACACGTTTTATTAGATTTGTTCACCAATAAAATATTAGAAATATGAGTTTAGCAGTTAAAGGAAGAATTACAAAGGTACTAAGTATAGAAAGCGGTATGAGTAAAGCCGGTAAAGAGTGGAAAAAACAAGGTTTTGTTATTGACACTGGCGCTCAATACAATCCAGAAGTTTGTTTTAGCTTATTTGGTGATGACAAAATTGCAATGTTGAGAAATTTTGGTGAAGGACAAGAAGTTGAAGTTGCTTTCAATATTTCTTCAAGAGAATTTAACGGTAAATACTACCACAACATTGATGCTTGGAAAATTAATCCAGCAGGACAAGCTGCAGGTGGAGCTGCTCCAGCACCAGCAATTGAGGATGTACCAGCTGAAGATGATGATTTACCATTCTAAATAAAAATACAGCGATATAAAAAAGCCCTAGTTTTAATTATGGCTTTTTTATTGTTTGAAAAATTTCTTTGTCACCACTCCTCCATTACTTTGGCTAATACTAAATAAATAAAATCCACTATTCATTCCTTCTAAATTAATTTTAGACTGAGCTTTTTCCAAATTTCCTTTCTGAACTGTTTTCCCACTAATATCAACTATTGTATATGAAACAGTATTCTCAAACAATGTAGTGGTAACTGTAATTGAATTTTTTGCAGGATTGGGGAATAAAATAAAGGCTATCTCATCTTCAATTTCACTTTCCTTAATTCCAACAGGGTAGGAAACATCAAAAACAAATAAGCCTTCCTGCATATCTGATGCTAAAATTTTACCTGAGGGTAAAAAAGGATACACTCCCCAATTCCCTTCATACTTAGTTGCATTATGCGTTCTGTTAGACGTATCATAATAACCAGCCAAGTAAATATTATCAAAATCAGAGGTGTTAAAAACGTACAACCCATCGAAATAGTAACTAACATATAGATTGTCGCCATCAAATATTAAATTGTGTGGCATAGATAAATCCTCAATAACATTAGATCCAACAGTATCTTTAAAGGTAATATTAGATAAATTAGAAACATCTACTACTTTCACATCCTTTCCATGGTTTTCGTCTGCGAAAGCGTAATAATCTCCACTATAATGTAACCACCCAGAATGATTATATCCTTGCTGTAAATAACTGGTGATTGAGCCTAAACCTTGAACATTCGCAATATTTGAAAAATCTATTACAGCCATTCCGTTAGGTCCAGCATTACAATACGCTATATTATCTTTCACATAAATATCATGTATATATCCAATATTTACATTCCAAAAAGGAACATCATTAGAACAATTTAATAAAAATTGCGGATCAGTTGGGTCTGTTGTTAGTGAATACACAGAAAGATAATTCGCACCCAAGTTCGTTGCTCCTCCACAAGTATATAAGTTTCCTTGAATGGTATCTATAAAAATATTGTGCGAGGTTTTAATCAATGTGCTTTCATCATAAATAACAGGTGCAGAATCTGGCAACATCGATAAATCAGCTATTTGTAAAGAACTATTACCTTCATCAGATACAATGTATAAATAATCCCTATACGTATCATAATCTCTGTGCACTATTTGTCCTCCCTGTGCTTTCCCAGGTATAAATTCAACAGTATCTACATTATTAATATCAGTGATATCAAAAATGTGCGTACCAGCTGTCGTTCCAATTATAGCATATTCTCTACCATTATTTTCATAACCCCATATTTCATTATAGGTATTGTCATGAGCAGATGATGCAACTAACGTAGGATCGCTCCATTGATATGCCAAAGTCATATTTAGGCTTGTTTGTCCATTAGCAACCACTAATTGGAAAATCACACTAATTAATAATAAGTACTTCATTTAATAATATTTAGAGATATTCAATGTTAAGCAACATTTGAAGACTTTTTTACTATGACTCTATCTAAACACCTTTTTAATATTTACTTTTGGTTTTGATGGAATTAAAACGATTAAATAAAGCTATTTCAGAAACAGGTTACTGTTCTCGAAGGGCGGCAGACAAGCTAATTGAGGCAGGTAAAGTGAAAGTGAATGGAAACACTACTGAACTAGGCACTAAAGTTACCGCTAATGATATAATTACTGTTAAAGGAACTGTTGTAAATAAAGAAGTTGAAAACATTTATTTAGCATTTAACAAACCTGTTGGAATTACCTGTACAACCGAAATTCAGATTAAAGGAAACATAATAGAATACATTAATTATCCTGAGCGTATTTTCCCTATCGGAAGATTAGACAAACCCAGTGAAGGACTAATTTTTATGACGAATGATGGTGATATTGTGAACAAAATATTACGTTCAAAAAACAGCCACCAAAAAGAATATATTGTGACTGTTAGCAGAAGAATAACAGATAACTTTATTTATGAGATGAGAAATGGAGTCCCAATTTTAGATACTGTTACTGAGAAATGTGTCGTTAAAAGAATTAACGATACTACTTTTAATATTATTTTAACTCAAGGCCTAAACAGACAGATTAGAAGAATGTGTGATTATTTAGGGTACCAAGTAAATACACTAAAACGAGTTCGTATTATGAATATCTCTTTAGATGGGATTAAAAAAGGTGAATATAGATCCTTCACCAAAGAAGAACTATCAGAAATAAATGAATTGATTAAAGATTCGAGTAAAACAGTTTAAACAACAATGAGCGATTTTGATAAAAAGAAACATTGGGAAAACATTTACGACACTAAAAAATTAGATGAAGTTAGTTGGTATCAAACCACTCCTAGAACTTCTTTAGATTTTATTAAAGAAAATTCAGTTTCTCTAACTACAAAAATTATAGACATAGGCGGTGGAGATAGTTTTTTAGTGGATCACTTACTGGATTTAGGATATACTGATATTACTGTTGTAGATATTTCTGAAAAAGCAATTAAACGTGCTAAATCTCGACTTGGAAATAAGGCAAATAAAGTTAAATGGATCATTGCAGATGCATCAAACTTTAATCCGCCAGAAGAATATGATGTTTGGCACGATAGAGCTGCCTTTCACTTCTTAACAGAGCATTCAGAAATTCAAAACTATACACAATCAGCAGCAAAAGGATTAAAAGAAAATGGAACCTTAATAATTGGGACCTTTTCCAAAACTGGTCCTTTAAAATGTAGTGGTATTGAGATTAAACAATATTCAGAAAAATCATTAACAACTTGTTTTCTAGTTAATTTTAATAAAACAAAATCTGTTAACTATAATCATCCAACACCGTTTAATACGACTCAAAATTTTGTATTTTCCAGTTTTAAAAGAAAGAACTAATGAAAGCTATACTAGAAGAGTTAGAAGAAAGAAGTAGTAATAAATGTGAACTTTGTGGTGCCACAAAAGATTTAAGCGTTTATGAAGTTCCTCCTGCAGTTAGCAGAGGTGCTTACGGAAATGTGTTAACGTGCAACACTTGTTTAGAACAATTTGAAGATGCTGACAAAATGGATCCAAACCACTGGCATTGTTTAAATGATAGCATGTGGAGTGAAGAAGATGCTGTAAAAGTTGTGGCTTGGAGAATGTTAACTCGTTTGGGTTCTCAAGATTTATTAGACATGATGTACTTAGAAGAAGAAGCGAAAACTTGGGCGGAAGCTACTGGTGAAGGTTCTGAAAAAGTAACACATAGAGATAGTAACGGTGTTATTCTAAATTCTGGTGATTCTGTAGTTCTTATAAAAGATTTGCCCGTAAAAGGTTCTAGTATGATTGCAAAAAGAGGAACAGCTGTAAGAAGAATCTCTTTAGATCATGGTAATGAAGAATACATTGAAGGAAAAGTTGATGAACAGCAGATTGTGATTATCACTAAGTATGTGAAAAAAACATAATATGTCTGACGGGAAAAACAGAAAAGACATGCAAATCGGAACTGAAGTTGAGGTTGTTCAAAAACACCATCAACGTTCAGGAGAATTAACTGAAGGTGTCGTTAAAAAATTATTAACCAACTCTACTACTCATCCACACGGAATAAAAGTTATGCTGGAAGATGGAATTGTTGGCAGAGTAAAAAATATTATTGAAGAAAAATAATGGATAAAAACAACAGTTCTTCGGAGGATGTAAAGTATGCTAGTTTTTGGATTAGACTTGCAGCGGCATTAGTTGACGGACTTGTAACACTTCCTATTGGTTTACTAATTACATATAACTTTTTGAGTATCAAATCATACCCTCTTATGATTTTATTGACTATTCTATCAATGCTCTACAAACCATTGATGGAATGGAAATATAGAGCTACATTAGGTAAAATGGCACTTAAGATTAAAGTAGTGAGCGATAATTTTGAATTTATAAATATCGAACAAGCCTTCGGAAGGTATATGCCCTGGATAATTAATCATATTCTTTCTTTACTTTCCTATTTTTATGTTTTTCAAACTGACGCTTTCTTAGAGATGGATAGTATATCCAATATGACAGCACTCTCTATGGAATCGCCAATTGAAACTGCTAGTAGTGTCTATTTATATATTTTTATAATTATTATAGTAACCTTAATCTATGATAAACGTTCTCAAGGAATACATGACAAAATTGCGAAAACATTAGTTATCAAAGTAAATAAGTAATTGCTTAAAAAAATGAAAACTGAACGCCTCTATCTTAGAAAAATCCAAGAATCAGATTTAGAAAATGTTTTCAAAGGACTCTCGCATCCTGATATAATCAAAAATTACGGAATTAGCTTTAATAGTTTAGAGGCAACCAAAGAGCAAATGAGTTGGTTTGCCGATTTAGAAAAAAATAACACCGGAATATGGTGGGCAGTTTGCGCTTTAAAAGATGATAAATTTATTGGTGCCATGGGTTTAAATGACTTATGTAATGAAACTAAAAAAGCTGAACTAAGTTTTTGACTTTTAAAAGATAATTGGGGCAAAGGAATTATGATTGAATCAATACCTTTAATTATAAATTATAGCTTTAATAAGTTAGGATCAAAAGGACTAGAAGCCTTAGTTAAAACAAAAAAAGCAACTGCATAAAAGCACTTAAAAAATTAAATTTCAACTTAGAAAAAAAAGGATTGATTATGAAGTTAAAAATGGAAAAAAATTAGCTTAGATGTTTATACAAAGTTAAACCACTAACTTATAAAAGTCTTAATTAAATTCTTATCCAAGGAAGTTCCTGAAACATCAAAACCAAACCACTCCCCTAAATCAACATCAAAATCTTTCCCATTTAAATAACTGTTTAAAGCCACGTTTAAACCTTTGGTATAAATTTTATGCTTTGCACCTGTAGGATCTTTGTGAGTTAAATCATTTTGAGCAAACCCTTTAAATTTAGGTCCAGTAATCTTTATATCAAAAGCTTCTGGATTTTTACCTATCGGGCTATGAATAGTAGTTGTAAACTGATGCCAAAAAGCAGATTGAATACAGTTGTTTTCAAACAACTGACGAACCACCTCTAAAGAATCAACTGTTTCTTGTTCAGTTTCTGTTGGAAATCCATACATCAAATACGCGTGAACCATCACATTATATTTAGAAAAAGAGTTGGTAACCCTCGCCACCTGTGCAATGTCTACCCCTTTTTTCATCTTCAACAACAACCTGTCCGAAGCAACTTCCAAACCTCCTGTAACAGCAATACAACCTGATTTTGCTAACAATTCGCATAGCTCATCATTAAAAGTCTTTTCAAAACGAATGTTGGTCCACCAATTAATATTTATTTTACGCAGCATTAACTCTTCAGCCATAGCTTTAAGCATTTTTGGCGGAGCAGCTTCATCCACAAAATGAAAACCATTAATACCGGTTTCACTCATTACCTTTTCAATTCTGTCAACTAACTTTTCTGCTGTCGTATTTTGATAATTTCCAATGTAATCTAAATTCACATCACAAAAAGAACATTGTTTCCAATAACAACCGTGCGAAACAGTTAACTTATTCCATCTTCCATCCGTCCATAAACGATGCATCGGGTTTATCACATCCAAAAAAGACATATAACTACTAAACTCAATACCATTATAGCTTGGTGCAGGTAAATCTTTATGATGAAAAATAGTATTGGGAGTTTTATTTTGATAAACAACGTGTTTTTTCTTTAACAAAAAAGTTCTCTCCAATTGACTTTCGTCTATTTCTTTATTTAGATGTTGGATTAAACGGTATAAAGGACCTTCACCATCATCTAACGTAATATAATCTATGTATTTAAATATTCTCGGATCGGATAACGAACGTAACTCAGTGTTACAATATCCTCCACCAAAAGCGACTTTAATATGCTTATAGTTTTTCTTAATAAACTGAGCACAACGCAATGCAGCAAACAAATTTCCAGGAAAAGGAATCGTAAAACAAATTAAGTCGGGTTGCTCCTCTTCTATTTTATTCACTAGCAACAATAAGAGCTGATCTTCAATTAATGTGGTTGTATAACTAAGGTATTCTGCTAGCTGATCAAAACTACTTGCCGATGTAGCAATTTGCTCCGCATAACGAGTAAAAGAGAAAAATTCATCAACATTAGCCGTTATAAAATCTCCTATCTCCTCAATAAATAAAGTCCCTAAGTGCTTGGCTTTATCAATTTCATCCAACTCAAAATAAGCAACATCTAATGCCAATTCTCTTCGGTGTGCTTTTGGTAAAAAATCTTCAACTAACAGTTGCTGTGCAGTTTCTAAATTTTGATTTCTTAAAAATCTCGTTACAACATCTACCCTTTCTACATATTGAGCTCTCTGCTTTCCAATCAACGGGAAGTTATTATTTTCAAACTCATCAGCCTCCAGAAATACTCTAGCAATAAATGTACTGGTAAAAACTTTGTTAAACAATCCGATACTTAAATCGTATTGAACAGTATCCATATTCTTGCTATCCAAAAACCCTTTTAGATAAGCGGTTGCTGGGTACGGAGTGTTTAACTGCGTAAATGGAGGGGTAACTAATAAGGTTTTTACTGACACTCCTCAAAAATACAATAAAACTAGTCACTAGTTACGAGTAAATCATAACAAGTAACTACCTTTGCAAAATGTCAAAATCAACCCAAGAGCAGATTCTTAACAAGTTGGATATCGCCAAACTAAATGCAATGCAGTTAGAAGCGATGAAAACTATACCTAAAAGCCCTAGCATTATTATACTTTCTCCAACAGGATCTGGTAAAACAGTTGCATTTTTATTACCAATTATCCAGCAGTTAGATCCTAAATGTGATGAGATTCAAGCTATGATTTTAGTTCCTTCAAGGGAGTTAGCCATTCAGATTGAGCAAGTAATGCGCAAAATGGGTTCTGGATACAAAGTAAATGCTATTTATGGTGGTCGTGCAGGATCTAAAGATAAAATGGAACTTAAACATCGCCCAGCAGTTTTAATAGGTACTCCTGGTAGAGTTGCATCTCACCTTGCTAAACAAAGTTTTGAGACAAAGTTTATTACCATTTTAGTATTGGATGAGTTTGATAAATCATTAGAAGTTGGTTTTGAAGTTGACATGAGGGAGATTATCGATGAATTACCCAACATCGACAAAAGAATCTTAACATCTGCGACTTTTGGAGTACAAATTCCAAAATTTATAGAATTAATTGATCCAATTACGATTGATTACTTAAAAAAGGAATCTTCTCAATTGGCATTAAAAACTGTTATTGCTTCTGACAAAACAAAGTTAGAAACATTAGTAAATACTTTAAGCCACATTGGAAACCAATCAGGAATTATCTTCTGTAATTTTAAAGATACCATTAATCAAGTAAGTGAATACTTGTGGCAACATAAAATTAGCCACGGTTGTTTTTATGGTGGTATGGAGCAAATTGATAGAGAAAAAACATTGATTAAGTTCCGTAATGGAACATATCAAATAATAATAGCTACAGATCTAGCTGCCAGAGGGATAGATATTCCTGAAATGAATTTTATCATTCACTTTCAACTACCAACTAAAGAGGATGAATTTACACATCGTAATGGTAGAACTGCCAGAATGAATGCCGCAGGAACCGCTTATATTTTAGTTTGGGACGGACATGTACCAAAATATGTAAATGCTCCCAAAGTTGAAAAATTATATCACGCTCCTGTTCCTGCACCTACAGGATGGCAAACACTATTTATTACTGGAGGAAGAAAAGACAAAATCTCTAAAGGAGATATTGCTGGATTATTTTTTAAACAAGGAAAACTAAGTAATGATGAAATTGGGATTATAGAGCTACAAATCAATTGTGCTTATGTTTCTGTAAAATCATCAAAAGCTAATGAATTAATTGAATTAGTTAATAATACTCGTTTAAAGAAGAAAAAAGTAAGAGTTAGTGTAGTTTAAACACTAATATGACTCTAATTAACTAAGTTTGAATTTTACTTCAAGATATGCCATTCAAGAAATTAAAACCACTACTTAAAGATATTTTAGAACACCATAATATCACAGAAGCAACACCTTTTCAAAAAAAGGCTATCCCTAAAATTAAAAGTGGCGCAAATGTTTGGGCGGTTGCACCAAATGGGAGTGGAAAAACAACTTCGCTGATTATAACAACTTTACAAAAAATAAAGCATTACGAAAAGCATGATAATCCTCGAGTAATCATTTTTGTAAAAGATAAAGCTGCGGCTTTAGAATTAGAAGCAAAATTTGAGCCTTACATAAAACACATGAATTTAACTTCATACAGTGTTTACGACGAACAATTAGTACAAGCTCAAAAAGACATTATTTATGAAGGTGTTGATATTGTTATTGGGACAGCCAGAAGAATTAACAAACTTTATTTAATGAACGGAATCAATCTAAATGATATGTCTACGGTAATTATTGAGGATGCTAACTTTTTGCCCCGTATTGATTTTGCAAAAGATATTGTTAGAATTAGTGAAGCTTTTGAGAAATGTCAATATGTAGTATTCTCTAACATTTATGATGAAAAGCTAAAATTATTAAAGAACTCTTTTATGTATAACGGTGTATTAGTTGAGGAATAAACCCTTACTCTATGAGTATGGAATCAAGTTGGATTATACTCCTACATAAAAAATAATTAGCAAAATGAATCCATAAGATTCTTTTATTTCTATTTTATAAGATGTAAAAAATGCGAATTAATAGACAAAAAGGAGTTTAAAAATATTTGCAAGTCTTATTTTTATTAGTCTATAAATGAAAGGTTATTTGATTAAGAGCAAACTCATACTTTTATTTTTAAACGTTTAAATCTAACAAATAGTTAATTAAACGTGATTTTCTGTTTTTTTTCAGTTCGAATGTTGCTGATTATTCTCTTCTAAATGAACTTCTAATATAAGCTCGTTTGTTAAAATATCACATAATTCTAAAAACTCTATAGTCTTAAATTGTTCAAGCATCTCTTTGGATAAAATAAAGGAACTTATATCCATATTCTTGGGGGTAATTTAATAGCCGAAATCTTACCTATTTATTTTTAATACCTAACTTCTAAGCCAAAACTGAAACTTTAATATAGAATACTATAAAATCAGAATAATAAGAGTTATTAATCTGCTTGTTCATTTAAAAAAATAGGGCTACTCGTTATAAAAAATATTCATAACAATAGCATGAGGAAGTGTGATAACAGATATAATCACCAGAGAAAGAAAAGGCATCGACAAATCTATAAAACCGAGATAAGAACTGCCTAAAATTAAGCCACTAAAAACGATACTTACAAGTGAATAAGGAAGCAAAATCTTTAAAAAATCAATCATAGTAAATTTTGGTTCGGCACACTTGAAGAAGTTAAACTCTTGATACATTACATGCAATGAGTGAAGCACTACAAAATAAAGTGTAAAACCAATAATGAATGGAAAAAGGAAAAAGGTAATGTGTATTAAAATAAATAAGAAAATTTCAGAACAAAAACGATCTATTTTTAATTTTTTGAGATAAAAAAAAATGGCTAAAAAAGTCAAGCTTACTAAATTTGTAACATAAAAGAAAAAACGAACTACAGGTAGATCATAAATAACTGTCAATCCCATTGTATCCTTAAAATATGAACTCAGATCAGTAAGCTCATCAAGATTATAAAAAATCAAACTAACCAAAATAGCGGAGCCCCAAAAGAAATAAAATAAATATTTAATTCCTTTTTTTAAGGACAAATCGTTAAACTGTGACTCACCAAAATGAAAGGCAGATATAATTAAAAATAATAATAAACTATAAACGGAAGAAAAATACCACAACAATAAAAAAAGTGCTATTAAACCTAGATATACAGCATAAAATTTGAACTGAGATAATTTTCTTTTTCTAAAAAAAAGGACATGGTCGATTGCACCATGAGGAATACCAAAAACTAAAATAAAAAATGAGGCATAAATCAATTGAATATCAAAATCAATAGCGTTAAAAGCATTAAAAAGGGTCAACAAAAAATAAATCCCAATAAGATATATGAAAGAAAAAACATTCATTTTCTGAGTTTAAAAAATAAAAGCAGAACATTTCTGTTCTGCTTTTATAATATTCTATATTAAGTTGAATTATTTTGATTCTTTAATCGCAATGCTATACACTACTAAACCAAATCCAATTTTGTTAATCGCATCAGCAATATTGTACCATAAATCAACATTACTTGATTCCCATCCAAATGCGGTATTCAACCAACCTCCGTCCATACACATGTAACCTATTGGATAAATTGACCATCCAACTAGTACAAACCATGCCAAAGTTCTTACTCCATTTTTCACTGCTAGTGAATCACTCTTCTCAGCCAATTGGGCAACTTCACCAAACCAAGCTGTGTAAAGGATGTAAATGTATCCTATTGTTGAAATAACTCCCCATTGAACAGAATGACCTGTTGATCCATCGCTAAATGCTTCTCCGATATAACCAGCAACAAGCATCCATGCTGAAGCAATTATTAATTTCCATAACAAAGATTTTTTTGCACCTGCTGCTTTTGTTAAGAGGTAGAACTCTACACACATTAATGGAACTGTTAAAGTCCAATCAATATATCTCAGAGCTGTAGGATTATCTCCCGTTGCCATGTAGTAATCTCGCATATAAAAATAATGCACTGCGGCTATACCCGTAATTAATCCCGAAATAAGTAAGGATAGTTTCCACTTTTTATCTACACTCCCTCTTTCAAAGAAGAAAAATACTGACGCTGCTAACATCGCCATGTAACCAGTAAAAAACGTAAACGCTACTGGATCGTCTTTTGGTATTGCTAAAATATTTAATAACATAGTTTAAAAAATTTAAGTTTATAATAGTCCAAATATATGAAAAATGTTTAACTATTAAGTTTAATGATTAAACAAATGATTATTAAATAATAATTAAAATATGTATTGCTTTAGCAACACCTTATTTTTGTGTTATTATTAAAACATTAACTATTTTTTAATTATACAAACTTGTCTAATAAAAAATAAATTCGATTAACTTGTTTTCAACCTTCTAAACTATTAATAATATTTTCTCCACCTTTTTGCCTCACGCTCCAATATCGATAAAAACTTATGAGGAATATCAATTTTAATAGATAAAAGTTCTCCTGTTATGGGATGCTTTAAGTTTAAAGATAGCGCAAATAAAAATAAGCCTTTGCCTATTAAAACATTTCCTTCTTCACCGTAAATCTTGTCTCCCAAAATAGGGAAACCAATACTAGACATATGAATTCTTAACTGATGCGTTCTACCTGTTTTTGGTGAAAGCTCTACCAAACTCAAATATTTACTTCTTAAAGATTTTACAGTTTGTAGTGTTTTATACTCACTTATTGACTCAAGTCCTTCAATTGCAGTATTAACAATACCACTTTCAGGAATCTTTCCCATAACAATAGCAGCATATTTCTTTTCAATTATCTTTTGTTCGAATTGTTGACCTAATTTAACCAGTGCTTTAAATGTTTTAGCTATAATTAGTAGACCACTCGTTTGGCTATCTAAACGATGTACAGGCTTTGGCCATCTTAAAGCATCTTCTTCCTTAGATAAACTTATGTTGCCAATAAGCGCATTTTGTATTGTTCTAAACTGATTACCGCTAACCGGAATGCCTGAAGGTTTATTAATAACAGCCATAAACTCATCCTCAAATACAATATCTAACTTAAGAATATATTCTTTTGGAGGATTAGCGCTTGACTCTAATAACTCAATTTTCTGTCCATATTTAACCCAATGTCCTGTAGACGATTTTTGTCCATCAACTAAAATTTCTTTTCTAGAGATTGCCTTTTTCACTCCTTTTCGAGAAGGGATAGTTGGAAAAATTTGCTGTACATAATCATACAATCTTATCTCTTCAACATCTTCAGGAACTATATGTATTTTTAAAACAGGCAAATCAGTTATTTTTCTCAAAGCTATTACAAATAAAAGAGAAAATCTGCTTTCCTTTGCAAAATGAATTCTGACTTAATAAACAAAACTATCCAATTTGTACAACTAGAGCTTAAAGATGCTGAGGGAGGACATGATTGGTTCCACATAGAAAGAGTTTGGCGAAATGCTAAGCTAATTGCACAATCTGAAGATATTGATATAGAAATTGTAGAAATAGCTGCATTATTACACGATATTGCTGATTCAAAGTTTAATAATGGTGATGAAAAAATTGGTCCGAAAAAGGCCTTAGATTTTTTAATTGATCAAGATGCGGACTATCGTACTATTGACCATGTAATTTCAATCATAGAAAATGTATCGTTTAAAGGCGGATCGCAAAATAGAAACTTTAATTCTATAGAATTAGATGTTGTACAGGATGCTGACAGACTAGATGCTATTGGAGCTATTGGTATTGCTAGAACATTTAATTATGGAGGTTTTAAAAATAAAGAAATTTATAATCCAGAAATTAAGCCTGATTTGAATATGACTAAAGAGCAATACAAAACGAGTACCGCTCCTACTGTAAACCATTTTTACGAAAAGCTATTGTTGTTAAAAGATACAATGAATACTACAACAGGTAAAGAATTAGCTGAAAATCGTCATCAATTTATGGAACAATATTTAAAGCAGTTTTATAAGGAGTGGCAAGGCTTAAACTAAAAAAATATTATGAGTGAAAAAAAAGTAACTATACTACACGCATTTAAAGAGTTTATTTGGCCACGTAGAGGGATTGTTCTTGTTGGACTTGTACTAATTGTAATAAGTCGTTTAGCAAGCCTTGTACTACCCTTAAAAAGTAAAGAACTCTTAGATGAGGTTATCCCTAACAAAGATATGGATGCGTTAATCTCTTTAGTGATAATGGTTGCTGGCTCTATTTTTATTTCAGCACTCACCTCTTTTGCTTTAACCAGATTATTAAGTGTAGAAGCACAATTGTTAATCTCAAAACTGAGAGCAAAAGTTCAAAAGCAAATTTTATCACTACCTATCTCCTATTTTGACAACAATAAATCTGGCGCATTGGTTTCTAGGATTATGAATGATGTTGAAGGCGTAAGAAATTTGATAGGTACTGGATTAGTGCAATTATTTGGAGGGACAATTACAGCTATTATCTCGTTGATTTTAT
>Ga0307996_1000215_pt1 | contig 15465 bp, 8 predicted proteins | sample Davwhametageno35_FD_203143 | JGI IMG/M metagenome (GOLD analysis project Ga0307996, IMG submission 203143) | Marine microbial communities from Davis Island wharf, Antarctic Ocean - #35 | ecosystem: Environmental > Aquatic > Marine > Unclassified | place: Antarctic Ocean: Davis Island wharf...
AGAAAATTACAGCTCTACAATTACAAGTGTATTTAATCCGCAGCCAACTCAGTCAATTAAATTATTTAAAACTATGTCGTATGAATCGACAACAACATCAATTGACAGTTCAAATGCTGCTTGGGCATGTACTAGATTAACTACTGATTTAACTGACGGTAGTCCAGGGTCAATGTTACGAACTTATTTTGAGCAGAAGGAAGGTGAGTGGTTTAGTTTTTTACGAAACAATTCAGGTACTGTTAACTGGAAGGCAAGATCAGCTAACGGTGTTGGTGTTTGTACTGCTATTACTAGTATAGCTGGTAATAGTACTGTAATTGATTTCTCAGTTCAAACAGGTTCAGTTGTTAGTATTGGTGACACATTATTTGGTATCACAATAAATAATGGGGTTGCTGTTGGTGTTCCTAAACTAGCTGGAGTAATTACAGCTGTCACATCAACAAGTATAACAATTCTAGATACGCCACCGCCAAATGGAGCAGTTCCTACGGTTGGACAATACATTGCATACATTAAAAGTGCTGTTGCTGAGTCGCATGGAGCGAGAGGTTATTACATGGAATTTACATTAACAAATAGTTCAACTGTAGCTGTTGAGTTGTTTTCTGTGGGTAGTAGTGTGATGAAAAGTAATCCATAGAAAATCAGTATATTTGTAATATGCAATTTGAAATAAGAAAATTAAACAATACAGATTACGAAGAAGTTTTGTGTAAGTGGTGGAAAGACTGGAGATGGACGCCACCAAGCAGAGATTTTTTACCTGAAAATGGAGAAGGAGGTTTTATTGTTTATGATAAAGATGTTCCTGTATGTGCAGGGTACGTTTATGTTACAAACTCTAAGGTGGGCTGGTGTGATTGGATTGTATCTAATTTTGAATACAAAGATAAAGTAAAACGAAAAGAAGCGTTAGACCTTTTGATAGGAACACTGACTAATACATTAAAATTAAATGGGTGTAAGTATTCATACGCCTTAATAAAATCTAAATCTTTAATATCAAATTATTTAAATAATGGATATACTGAGGCAGATAGTTATAACAAGGAAATGATTAAAAAATTATAATATGGCATTAATAACATCAGCGGTAATAGGTGCAACAACAGGACTTGCGGCAATGGGAATGAGTTTTAAGCAGGCATCCGATGCTGCTGAAATTGAGGCTGAAGGATTGGCTGCAACCGACAAGCTAATGGAAGAGGCTAAAAAAAAGGCTGAAATAGATTACGCGCAAACTTTAAACGTACCTCTGTCTGCTTTTGGAAAAGAGTTTAATCAAAATACAGCAAACCAAAACGCAATTATACAGTCACTACAAGAAGGAGATCCTCGTAACTTAGCGGCTGGAGGTGGAAGAGTTAATGTTGCTACTACAGATGCAAACGAAGATACTCGTAATGCTTTAGGAAATAAAATGTATGAAGTAGACAAGTATCAAGTAGAATCAAAGCAAGCTATAAATACCGATCAAAAAAATATGTTAGTTGGTGCAGCTGCTGATAAGTCACAAATGTCTCGTGATGCAGCTCAAGCTAAAACAAGTGCCATGCAAGGTGCTTTTCAAGGCTTAGGGCAGGTTGCAGGTGCAGTAAATTCTTTAGCTCCATTGTATGGTACTTCAGGAGCCGATAGGCGGGCAGACAAGTTTTTAGATGGACTCTCAAAAGATCAAATGGATAAAATAAAGGTTGAAACAAGAAATTCTAATCCAGATACAGATTTATATAAAAAATATATGACAAAAGGAGCAGACTATGATCCGCAAAAAGCTTCTTTGTTTGCTGAGACTATTTTTACACCAATGGGTAGGCCTGCAATGCGACAAAAATTATTAGATCAGAATTTTAGTAAAAATGATTACGCAGGATTTATAGATAATCCTTCTGGATTTGATTTTTCTATTTTTCAATAATAACGACTTATGGCAGAAAATAACAATATACCACAGGGTGCTAATAAATACTCTGTTTACGCTCAAAGAAATGTAGAAAGTACTCAAGTTGACTGGAATAAAATTGCCGGTGAATTAACAAAAGGCGCTGAAGCAATAAGAGACGAAAGGCAGGTCAGAAAAGACGCAATAGATACAGAAACTCAAAACTCAATGGAACAATTGAGTAAGGTTGAGGGAGCAAATAATCAAGACGCAGCAAGTTTACTTATTAATGGTTCTAGTATGTCTGTTGAGGCTTTAAGGGTTCAAACAGATATGTTAAAGCGTGGTTTAATTAAACCAAAGGACTACAAGCTTTTTATGCAGCAACAAAAAACTGGGTACGCTAATTTAAATACTGCCGTAAAAGGATGGGATAAATGGGCTACTGAGGCTAATGAAAGGTTAAAGACTGCTGAAGGTACTTTAGGTCCCAAAGCAGGTGGTTTAGAGATATATCAAAACAATTTAACAAGCGCTTTAGGTAATCTAAAAAACAAAAAATTATGGTCTAATCCTATTAATGGGCAACTTCAATTAGTTACCATGGGGAAAGACAAGGGTGGTTCATACAATGTTATGCCTGACTATTACAAAAATAAGGCTGCTTATCAGAACCCTAACACGATGAACGACCTGATGAAGTATCAGCAGGATAGGTTTGATTTAAAAAACGCAACAAAAGGCATTACGTCTAAGGTTGGTCAAATAATAAAAGCCTTTGTTAGTGGTCCTGAATATAATATTTTAACTGGTGGAGGTGCTATTAAGACCGTATCTGATTTTAGGCAGTTTGGAGAATTTGGATCAGATTTAAAAGGAAATAAAATAACTTATGATCAATGGAAGGAAAAACAAATTGACACCATTACTGGAAGGATAGGTGATGAATCAAATGAAAACGCTGGTCAAATTTTATTTAATAGCGGTGGGTATAAGTACGCACAAACAATAGAAGAGTTTAGGGAAGACAATCCAAATTTAGACGAGAGTTACTGGATAGAAACAGACAATAGTGGGTCAAGACCAGAAATAAAACTAAGTGACAAACAAATGAAAGAGGCTCGTAGTTTAGCTAATACTGAAATTGAGTCTCAGATATCTCACGTAGAAGGCTTAACTAAAGGAGCTTCAGGTCAACAAAAACAACAGCCTACCAATGCTGCAAATGCTGCAAATGCAAGAAACACGCAATTAATTGGGTTTATGGACGATACAAATGCACTTGCTTCTGATGATGAATCAACTTTTGAGGCTACAGCAAATGATCGTATTATAGCTTTAAACTCAAAAATTACAAATAAAGATGAAAGAATAGATAACATTAAAAGAGATAATAAAGAAATTGTATTTGAGTTAGCTAATGGTGCTAAAATACCTATTGAAAGGTTGGAAGATGATGGTACACCAAGGGCTATTAGAGATGTAGTAAAAGATATGTATAGACTTGTGGCTCCAACAAGCGAACAAAACTCATATAAAGAAGCTGCATTATTATACGAAAAAGAACCAGGTGGAGGATTTAGAGATGCTGATAGGGAGATGACTGATATTGAAAAAACTGTTTTAATTTCAGAACAAAAAGCTGTTTCTGAATTAAAAAGCAAAAATATAACACCAACAATAAACGACCCAAAGAATCCTAAAAAACAAATTACTAATCCAAATTACGAAAAAGAACTTAAAAACGAAATTATTGAGCAAACAAAAGGTGTATCTCAAGCTGAAAAAAATCAAATAAAAAAGAGAGTTCTTAAAAATATAACAGGTTCTAAGTACTCAGCTTTACCTCCTTTACCAAGAATTGTACAGCCAACAAAAGGGATTGTAAGTGTATTTAATGCGCAAGGAAAACCAGAAAAAATGAGTGGTACTGAAGTAATTGAAGATAAAATTGGAAATAGATTAGACGGATTAGGAGGTATGAGTCTGTCTGGTGATGACTCTGCGGAAGTAAATAAAGCACTTAGTGATGTGATGAATGGTTATTTACCAAAGGGAATAGAGGGTGGCGCTAAAGTTGAGTTTGCTGAAGATAAAATGGATAAAATAACAGACCCAAATAATGATAAGTTAAAAATTGATAATCCAAATTTTGGGAAATGGTCTTTAGCAATATCATATTTTGATAGATCAGGAACACAACAAACGTTACCTATACAGTACCCAGAAGTTGGAGATATTATTGGTACTGGTGGAGCAACTCCATCAGAATTAAATACAATGATACATGAAGCCGCAGAAAAAATATCAATAGAAGAAAGCGAAAGATTAGTAAATAGAAATCAAAGAAGCACAAGTAAAAACCGAATAAAATTTAATTAATGGATAAGTTTACAGAGTTATACAATTATTTGAAAAAAGAAGGTTTAACAGATTTATCTTCTGAAGAATTTAAAGTTCAATATGCGGCAGGAACTGCTAAAAATACAGAGCTATATTCTTATTTAAAAGATGAAAAGTTAACAGACTTAGATTCCGAGAATTTTAATGTTGAATATTTCTCTGGTGTAGAAAAAAAAAATCCAAACGAAACTTCTCAGTCAAATGTGGAGGAGGTTATTACGGACTCTACTATCGAAACTCCAGAGGGCGTAGATACTTCTGTGGTTTCTACCACAGTTGATCCTTCGTTAGACGATAATCCTATTTTTCCTTATTCAATTAACGGTAAAGAAGTTACAAAAGAAGAATTTGATGCATACAATTCTGACACTAATCCTAACATGGTTACCGAGTACCCTGCTTACGATCCTCGTGAGCAAGGTAAAGATATTAATGCCAACACAATTACCTACGATTCAACAGACTCGCAATTTGATCAATCTCTAGCTTTTGTTACAGCTGATTTAGTTGACAGAGAAGAGTCTGAAGTGGTTAACAGAATGAAATATCATTTTGAAGATTACGGATTTGATTTTGAGCAAGGTGGTAGTATGCTTGATGGGCTTGATGGAATGACTGTTACATCTAAAGATGATCCCAGTAAAAGCATTACTGTTAATTTAGATTCAGTATTAGGAGATTTAACAGGAGATCTTTTTGGTACTGAAAAAGCAGCAGCTTCAGAATTAAGAGAATTTTTAAAAGCCAATAGAAGGACTGACAGTAAAATGTCAGAACTAATTACTGGATATGATAGGAATAGAAAAAAATATTTTAGTCTTGAAGGAACAAAAGAAGATATAGCAAATATTGAAAATACAGCTAAGGGACTTAACAAAAAATACAAATCCTACTTAGAAGAAAAAACTACTCAACAGTCTGAAATGGATGTTTTGATGGGTCAGAGTCAGGAAATAAAAGCAACCCCTGAATGGCAGATGGAATATGAGTTAGCTTTATCTAATGGAAAAAGATTACAGCAAACAAGAAACGTATTAGGAGGTAATTTAAAGGAATACAAAAAACTTAAAACATTAGTTGACTCATCTGTCGGAAATTATATCGACATGAAAGAAGCTGATGATAGTACATATGCTGGAGGGTTGATTAACACTATTCTTGGTCCTGGTATTAGTGATGTCCTTGCAGGTGCTTGGGGTGGTGTGGTTGATGGGTTTTACAAGGCAGTCCAATCTGTAAATGAAGATTTTGGGATGACTCCTGAAGAAAAAAAAGATCGTTATATTGACATAGCAAGAGACCTTAAGTACCCAGTTCCTGAAAATATAGAGGATGAAGCTGTTTATAAAAAATGGTTAGATGGTTTGCAGGATCAAGGAATTGATGGTGAAGCAGATAATATTTCTAAAGATTTGTTTTCTAAAGAAACTTCAGAACGACTTGAAGCTGATGGATATGATTTAAATAAACCAACACTAAACGGTAAGTTCTTTAATAAAAATCAATCTGGATTAAATAAATTTATAAACGGTCAATACATTGACCTTCCTGATTATGCATATGATAAAACAAGAGGTGAAAGGCTAAAACGATTAGTCTTAGACCAAGAGGTTAAAGAAAATAAAAATCCACAAAAAGATTTTGTTAAAAAATACTTAAATGAAATTTTCTCTCAAGATGATATTTCAGATGAAAAGTTTGCAAAACAAAATAAAGATGGTGTTGCTGATTTCTTAGGTATCCCTGTAACTGAAGGGCTTACAGGTCTTGCTAAATCACTTCCATCTGTATTAGTTACATACTTATCAAGAGGTAAAATTGCTCCAGCTGTAGGATTTGGAGCAGCTAAAAGAAATTTAATAGCTAAAGCTTTAGGTTTAAGTACTAAAGGAGGGATAGCTCAAACTGTTTCGTTTTCATTATTACAGGCTGAAGCCATGAATGAAGAGATGAACAACGACCCTGACTTTAAGTATGTTACAGAGTCAGAAAGAAAAAATATTGTTATACCTACAGCTATTACAGTAGGTATATTAGAGCGTTTAGGTTTTAGACACTTAATAGGAAATAAGACTATAGTAACTGGTCTAATGAATACGGTAACTAATATGTTACCTAAAGGAGCAACCGCATTTATGTTTAAAAATACTATGAACAAGGTTGTTCAAAACAGAATTGCTAAAGGTCTTTTGTCTAATAAAGCAGTTAAAGCTACGATGGAGTTTACCACAAGAGTTGCAGGTGCTACATTAGGAGAGGCTGAAACTGGTGGTCTACAGCAAATTGCTGAAATGGGTTATAAAGATGTGTGGAATAACATGAATAATAAAGACATGTTTAAGCAACCTGAAATGTGGTCGTTAGAGTTTTTTAAAACTGTTGGACATGCAGCTGCGGCAGAAGCTGTTGGTGGTTTTGTTATGGGTGTTCCTGGAGCTGTAATTAACGCTGCTAAACGAGGTAGCGCAGATCTTATATCTGATGATATGGTAGAGCTTTTTGATCAGATTTCTAATGATGGATTAACAAGAGATGCTCATAAAACTCAATTAGACTTAGATGTAGCAGCAGGAACAAGAACTCAAAAAGATGTAGATCAAGAGATGTTAGACTTTGACACCTTAAGAGGTGCGCTAAAAGATCTTACAGGTGATTTAGATTTAAATTCAAGAAAGAAAGGATTAATATTAGTTTTTGAACAACAAAAGTTAGAAGCTGAAATGGCTAAAATGAATAAGAATTTAAATTCTTATAAAACCAAAGAAGCCAGAATTGAAGAAATAAAAAACGAAATTGGACAGTTAGGTACTAATCAAGCCAAAGCTAATACCAATTTAAAAAATGAGTCTGAAGGAATTCAAGAATCTGTTTTAGTTACAGAAGAAGATGCCACAAAATCTTTACAAGATAAGGGGGAGCAAAACCCTACAGTTGAACAAATTAAAACCGAACAAGATGCCTTACAAAAGCAAAGCACAGAGAGCCTGGATGCACAAGAATCTTCCACAGGTAGCGAAACGATGGGACAAGGAGTATCCAACGAGCAGTCTACCGAACAGAGTGAGTCCGAGAACGAAACTGAAGACAAAAAGAAGACCAAAGAGGAAGTAACGGAAGATGATCAAAATGATATTGATGACTTTTTTGGTGATACAGTTTTAGATGAGGTTGAAACTACCTCAGATAATTTATCTATAAACCGTAAACAAAAAGAAGGAAGTACAGAGATAGAAGACACGTCTTTAGCAGCTGCTGTAGTTAATAAAGCTAAGAAAGCTGCTCGTGCAATTGCAAAACTTGCTCCTAATGTAAAAATGGTATTACATGATACTCAAGCTGAGTATGAAAAGTATGGCACAAAAGGTAGTCGTGGTTACTACAATCCAAATAGTAAGGTTATACATATTAATTTAACTAAAGCTAAAGGGAATACGGTAGCACACGAAGTCTTTCATGCTGTGTTTTTAGAAAAAATATCAGGTGGGGATGTCCAAGCTCAATTAGCTGCTAAAAAATTAATAACATCTGTAAGAAAAACTCTACCAGCTGACTCCTTGTTAGCTAAAAGAATAGATAAGTTTGCACAAAATTATGATGCTAATTTAAAAGATGAGGAATATTTAGCTGAATTGTTTTCATTAATGTCTAATGAATATAAAACATTAAATAAACCAGCAAAAAACAAAATTATTGAATTTATAAGATCGATGGCTTCTAAGTTAGGGGTTACTATTCCTGGTGGATTTGGTAAAACAGACGAGTCAGTTATTGATTTTATGAACACATTTGCTCAAAAAGTTAGAACTGGTACTGAAGTAACTGAAGGTGATGTAGATATTTTAAATAAAATAGATGAAGAGTTAGATGTAGAGCAAGAACAAGGTGAGTCTGGTCAAGTTGGTACTTTTACTTTTGAAGGTAGAGAATCAAAAGCTCCTAACATTGATACCGATACCAGGGCTTATGCGAAAAATACTATTCAAAAAGATTTACAAGATTATGAGGGGCAAAACTTTGTAACTAACATGTATGACTTTACAAATGCTGGACCAACTGATATAGGTGCTGGTATTGTATTAGACTTATATGGAGGTAAAAATTACGTTGCTGACATGATGGAAAAAACAGGAGGTAAATTAGGAGAAGTTTCTAATCTTGCCGCTTTTAATAGTAAAGAAAATGCTGAAGGATTTATTAAAAATTCTATGGATGGTGATGCAAATTTATTTGCTCCACACGTAGGAACTAAAGAAGGTTCGTGGCAGTTTCAACAAAATATTTTTGCTCAATTAACTGAGAAATTATTAGATAACAATATTATAACCAATAAAGAGTTAATTGAAAGTTTTAATAGTGGTTTAACCAGTAAGGATGGTAAATCTGCTTTAAAGACATTTACTGAAGCATATTCAAAAGCACAATCAAAAGAAGGAAGTAACCTTCCTAAATTAAAAAATACAAACAACTTAAATGATTTTATAGAAAATCCTAAAAAATTAGTTGAACTGTTAGATATTGATAATAATTATTCACCAGATTTAAGAAAAATATTAAACGATAAAATAGCTGCTAATGATAAAGTCAAGAACGCTTTAGGTGTTAAAAATAAAATTCAATTTGCTGAAAAATTAGAAGACCCTATGAACGTAGGTAGTAAGCCTTTTGATTTAATTGGTGTTATAGAGTTTGATAATACTACTTTTGAAGCACCTTCAAGACCAAAAAAGGGAGATGCTGATTATCATCCGTCTTTTGCATGGACAGTAAGAGCAAAAATAAAAGCAATTGTTCAACCTACTAATTTTTATCAAAGTACTGAAGCTACGGATTCTTATACTAAGTTTAATAAAGATGAGGTAGTTGTTTCTACAAAAACAGATCGTAAAGACTCCAAAGGAAATTCTGTAGAGAAGTTATATAAAATAGCTCTTAAGGACACTAGAAAATACAGAACAAACAAACAAGGTAAAAAAGTAATAGCATCAGGTAAAGCTCCATTCTCTGGTACATTTGAAGATTTTCAGAAAAGTAGGTTTAAAAGTTCAAACGTAGCGAGTAGTGCAGGTTCAGGCCCTAAAGTAGCTACTGTAAAATCAGAAATAAGAGAAGGTAGAGAGCAATTAACCGCTTCTAAATTAGAGTCTAATTTAGAGAGTAAATACAATGCTACTTTAGATATATTTGAAAATAAAGGATTTTTAGAACTGGACAAAATTATTATTAGCGAGGACCAAAGAAATAAAGGTACTGGAACTAAAATGATGAACGAAGTTATTGCTTTTGCTGATAGTAGAGGATTAACAATAGCTTTAACTCCAAGTAAAAGTTACGGAGCTACATCTGTTGAAAGATTAAAATCATTTTATAAAGGTCTGGGGTTTGTAGAGAATAAAGGAAATAATAAAGATTTTTCTACAAAGCAAAGTATGTTAAAATCACCCTCAAGACAGGGTAGAGAGCAGTCTACTGAGCAACAAATAAAAGATCAAACTGGAATGCCAGCAAGCGGCTATTACAGCGCTCAAGCTATGGTCTCTGACATACAACGTCAGTTTAATAGAATTGGTCCAGGATACACAGCTAAAAGAGCTAAAAAAGGTGCTTATGGTGGTGGTGGCGGTGTTTTTGTGAATGGTCCTAAAGGGAGAGTTAAAAACCCTACTCGAACAGGTCGTCAGCAAGTAATGGATAATGAAAATGATTTATTAAGAATCATTGTAGCTGGTAGAGAGGAAGGTGGTTTCACTAATGATGCAATACTAGATTATTTAAGAAGAAGGAAAAAAACTGTTGATGGTAAAACTGTTGCTGCTTATAATATTAAAGAAATAAGAGGTGCGTTTAAAGTTTTAGAAAGTGAAGCGTTTGACTCTTACATGTTTAGAGAGTATCCTCAAAGTTTTAATGATATAAAAGGAGGTTTCTTAGCTGGTCTTAAATTAATGAAACAGGTTGACAACTACTATAAAAAATTAGTTGAAGACAACAATTTAATAAAGGACAGAGTAAAGAAAAACAAAAAAACAAAACAAATTCCTTTATCAGACGAGCAACTTAATTTAAAAGTTTTAGATTTCTTTATGGACCAAGCTGGTTATAAAAGCGCAGGTGTTAAAGGTAAAAGACAAACGTCTCAACAGCTTTCAATGGAACGTGATATGTTAGAAATACTTCTTCCAGACCCTTTAAAAGCTAATCCACAGCGTATTGCAGCTATTAACAGAAGAATTAGCAATATTAAATTTGATGAAAAAAATTTAAAAGGAGTTCAGAGAGCATTACGAAATTATATTCGTATGGTTCTTCCAAGAGACTTGTACACTAAAAAAGAAATTACTGATTTAATAGATAAAATAAACAGAGTTAATGCTACTAATTTTGATTCACTTAAGGATGAGGTTTTTAAAATAGTAACAATAAAGACTAATACTCGTCTTCAGACTATTCTTTTTGAAATATTAAAAAAAGATTACACTGTAGTTCAAAGCGGTAGGTTTAAAGGTGTTAAAATAGATAACAAAACACGTAAAAAACTAAACCGCATAAATAAATTAATAGTTAATCCAGAGGCGACTGAAAAAGAAATAACGAAAGCAAATAGTAAATTATTAGATAAATTTAATAAAATTGCAAAAGAAGAGGTTGAAGGTGAAAAAGGTGGAGATGTTGTTACAATTAATAAGAAAGATTTTTCTGAGAATGATTTAGAAACAATGGCTGAGATTACTTTAGCTATGCAGATAAACACTTCATTTACTCAAGAAATGAATGACCCTAATAAAACCACTCAATTAAATTCTGTAGTAAGTAGTCTTAATCAAATAGAGACAACTGGTAAAGCAAATCTTGAATACCAGTTATTACAGGATGCAATTAAATACAGAGAAAATGACAGAGCTGTATATAAAGACATGACAGGTGTTGATTTAGACGCTAAACAATCTCTTATTAATCAAGGAATTCCTGAAAATGAAATAACGGAATATATGATTAATAAAGAGTTTCGTGAAATGAGTAAAGATATTGCTCAAGACGCTAAGGAATCTGGAGGTTTAAAAGCTAAAAGTGTTCTTGCTAGATTTACAGGTTCTTTGGTTAGTGTAGCTAATAGTATTGAACAAGGCTTATTTGGAACAGCAGAGGATATGACCGGACTGATTGACAGAATTTCAACACAGCCAGGGGAAATATTTGAAGGAGCAACTCAAGAAATAACTCAGAAAGAAATACGTAAAGCTTCTAGAACTTTTAAAGGAAGAATGCTTAATCAACAGTTAGTTTTTTCTGAAAAAATGACTGAGTTGTTAGGAAAAAGATGGACTGCACAGAATAGAAAAAATTCTAGAGAAACAGAGACTATTGTTCGTAGTGTAGTAAAAGAAAAAATTTTACAAAATCAATTAAATGAGGTTCAAGGAATTATTACTAAAAAAAATAAATCAGAAGTAGCTGCTAAAGTAAAAGAGATACAAAAGAAAATAGATGCGAATACTATAAATATTAGTCAGAACCAATTACTTTATTATTACTCTCAAATGCAAGATCCTTCGCTAAATAAAAGTATGATAAATACTTTTAATGCTACAAGATTAGGTGATGTAAGTTTTGCGAATGAGTTTGATAGTCGTATAAAACAAGAGATTGCTGATAAATTAGATGACAAACTAATTAAATTATCAGAATGGATGATAGGAGAATACTTTCCAGAATCATACGATTATTATAATAGTACTTACAAAGAGGTGTACAGAACTGATATGCCATGGAATCAATTCTATGCTGGTAGGGTTTATAGACAAAACGAAAATGAAGCTGAAGGGTTAGATTTATTAGCAGATAGTCAGTCATGGATTACAAATGTTGGTGCTGCTAGTACTAAAGCAAGGAAAGCAAACACTAATCCAATAAATAAATCAGATGGTATAGATGCATTGTTGAATTATACCAAAGACATGGAGTATTTTGCTGCGTATGCAGTTCCAATTAGAAACATTAATAAAATATTTCAAAACCCATTAATTAAAGAAACTATTAAGGATAAGTTTGGTCCACAAATATGGAAATATATTAATGATTCTATTACAAAAATTGCTAATAAAGGAATACAAGCTCAAAACCAAACAGCAATAATAAATGCATTTAATAATACATTTTTATTATCTCGTTTAGGTTTAAATCCAACGCTTATTTTAAAGCAGATGACTTCATTTGTTACATATGGTAATGATATAGGGTATATTAATTGGGTAAAAAATGCTGCTATGAGTACGGTTAAAGCGCGTACATTAGTAAAAGAAGTTTTAGATAACTCTGTGGTTCTTAAAGATAGGTATGGTCAAAGCATTACTAGAACTGTAGAAAACTATAGTGACGATAAGTTTGAAAGAATGAATGGTGGATTACTCGAAAGATTTGGTTTAACTAATACGAAACAAGATCAAATTAGTAAAATACTAATGTGGTCTACAATGGCTGGTGATAAGGGAGCTATTTTAGTTGGAGGTGTGCCTAATTATTTATATTATAAAAATAAATTTAAAAAAGCAAATCCTAACGCTACAGAACAAGAAGCAATTGACCATGCTATTTTGAAATTTGAAGCTGACACTTTAAGAACTCAGCAATCATATGATTTACAAGATAAAGATTACTATCAAACTAAAGGAGCTTTTGTTAGAGCTTTTAATATGTTCCTAACAACTCCAAAACAGTATTTCCGTAGAGAAATTATTGCAGCGAGAAATATGTATCGTATTGTAAAAAGCGGTGGTAAGCAAGGTAAGGGAGTTTTAAAAGATAATGGAGAATTAGATTATTGGAGAAGCTTAGGTAAATCTGCAAGAAGTTTAGCAGTGTACCATGTGGTTATGCCAGTTATTTTTCAGTGGGTGTCTCAAGGTCTTCCAGGGCTTTTAAGAGGCTCTGATGATGATGATAAAGCAGACCTTGCAAGAGCAGCGCTTATGGGGAACTTAAATGCTTTATTTATTATTGGTAAAATTGGAGAAACAATTATGGACGCAGCTTCAGGAAAACCTTGGGCTGGAACTCCTTCTACCATACCGGTGTTAGGACAGACTGCATTATTAGCTACATTATATACTGACATAGGGAGAACTAAAGATCCAATTAAAAAAGAAGAAAAGGTTAATAAATTTATGGCTGAGGCAATTGCATTGACAGGTGTGCCAGCCGGACAACTTCGTAAAATGATGAAGAACTTTAGCACGATTGGTGACTCAAAAAATTTAGGGGAATTTATTTTAAAACTATTTAATTTTTCTGAATATGCTCAAGGTAAAAAAAATAAAAAAACTTTTAATTTAACTAAAAGAGAATTGAAAAAATATTTTCCTGAATTGTATCCAGATAATAAAGATGAAGATAATGAATTATTACAATTTCAAAATAAATATAAAAAAGAACAAAAAGAATTAAGAAAGCAAATTCTTGACGAAATGTATAATTAAATCTCATCAGATAAAGACTTAATAAGGTCGTTCATTATTACTACAATGTCCTTGGCCTTATTCTTTGCTGTTTCATGATCACGCTCCATGAGGTCTTCATATAAGTCGTTTGTAAGTGAATGAATGTTATTTGTTAAGTGATTAATATGACTTATAGCAATCAAGTCACTGTGTGTTACAGGTTTAGGCATGGGCGAAATATTATAATATTAGTAATATACAATTTTTATTTATTTAATATAACTTCGTAGCCTAAATTTATTTTTATATAAAGCGATTCGAGTGGAGTTATACTATCGTGTGAATGTATATTTTTACCCTCTTTTGTTAATTTTTTTTCTATACCATTGTCTGAAAACAAAAAGAAAGTGTTCTCTTCTGACATGCTCGGTGCGATTCCAAAATCGAAATAAGAAACTAAGCTTAAGTGGTATTCTTTAATAAATTTAGTAGTCCTCTCTTCAGTTGTTCCAGCCCTGTAAGCTATAGATTTAATAGATAGCTTGTGGTTTTCTGAGTATATCTTTAATACTGACTCGTTTAATAATTTTGTTTTTGATAATTCTGAGTTAATCTTTCCCATTGTATATTTCTGTTTTAAAACCGTATGACTGTAATTCTTTTAATCTATATTTTTGTAGTTCTGACACTACTCCCTTTGGTGTTTTTACTTCCGAAAATAAAACATCACAACCCTTTGGTAGTGCAATTAAATCAGGAATACCATTCTTGTTGGTTAGCTTCAGCTTTATTACGTAGTAGCCTTGCGCCTCAAGTTCGTCAATTCTTTTCTTCTGTATTTGTTGCTCTGTCATTCCATAAGTTGTTTTCTGTTAAATATGCTGGATTCATCATTGGAATCCACATAAGATGCGGCTCTCCAAATATCCAATTTGTTTGAGAATACTCTCCTAATGTTTCTTCTGTCATCTAATCATAGTTTTTAATCAAATGGTTCGTTACGTTTGTTTAGATTTAAAAATATCGCTGCGATGCAAATAATTACAGCGAAAATTGCAATTACATTTTCCATTATATTTTATTTAAATTTAACAAATCCCTTTCAAAGTGTCTAAGGGTGTAATTTTTTTTCTTAATTACTGACTGATAAATATCATGCTCAATACCTCCCTTAGAAAATATCCAATACACATCATTCTCAAGCCTATCCTTTGTAGTCATTCTGTCTCGTGACTGCCAATAGCTGGTTGCTGAGAAGTCAATGTTGTAATACACTAATATCTTAGCCTCCTTCAAACTTATTCCCTCCCTACCACTTACAATCTGTAGAGCAATACTTTTATCTGTTGACTTAAATGTTTCTAAGTCTGTGCATAATTGGTCTCCATAAATTTTCTGTAAAGCAACTAACTCTTGCTTGAACTTATAAAATATTCCAATCTTTATGTCTATGAAATTGTCGTGAATAAATTCAGCCTTACTGTAGTCAAGAACCATAGAGTTACCAGACTCGAACTTAACCGTTCCAGAATATATTTGATGAAGTTTCATCATTAGCTTTACCGGAGTGTCAGCCAATATCACATCATCCTTACCTTCTATCACTAAATTTTTAGTTAATTTTTTGGCTAACTGATAAGTTATGGGTAGCATATCCACCTCAATGACATGCTCAGTAGTCTTCACTTTAAATCCGGCTTCCTTTTGAGTGTAGGATAGCGTGTGTGGTTTCATTTCAGAAAT
>Ga0307996_1000217_pt1 | contig 15383 bp, 23 predicted proteins | sample Davwhametageno35_FD_203143 | JGI IMG/M metagenome (GOLD analysis project Ga0307996, IMG submission 203143) | Marine microbial communities from Davis Island wharf, Antarctic Ocean - #35 | ecosystem: Environmental > Aquatic > Marine > Unclassified | place: Antarctic Ocean: Davis Island wharf...
CAAAGACTATAGACCCCAAGCCTACCACATGGTTAGCCATTGATACCCCACTGTTTAGTAGGTACTCGTAGGCTTTCTGTGCCATAGGAGTGTTGATCTTTTCCACATCATGGAATCCAAACAGTACGCCATTGATAGGCACACTACCAAGACGCACTGCCCAGTATAGGTAGTCACGTTGAGTGCCAGACTTACAGGCATTGAAGTCATAGGATTCCACATACTCAGCAGATAGATCATTGAATGTTTTCATGCTTACCCCATGCCTTGTTAAGTTTACGATCATCTATTATGTGGAGAAACTTATCGCCAGCAATAGACTTGTACCATATGCATAAGTGAGGCTCATTACCATCAGGGATTAACCTAAGATAGATGTTATCCTCTAACACAAAGTTAACAGTGTTGGCGATCCACTTGTTACTTGATTCAACTTCCATTGCCTACCCCTTAACCTCATTCATTATGTTGTCCACTTCATTGAGGGTAAACATACCAGCCAAGGCACAACACTCTAACTGCACACGTATCTCCCCCCAATACTTTGAGTTCTTGTACTGACGCAGGTAACCTAATGGATTCCTACGTTTGGGGGACACCTCTGCTACCTTGACTGAGTTAACATACACTCGGACATAGCTATTGTTATCCTTAACACCATTGGTATTACTTACTTTTATGTTCATCACTACTACCTCTGTAAACCAGTATGGCCCCACGTTAATGGGGCATATTTTAATTAAGCGAATGCTAACTCTTTAAAAGCATCACTCTTAATGACAGATCCAATCTTGTCTTCCATTACCAACTGCTTCTTGGTAGCACAAGACCTAGACTCTACATGAGTAGACATGTGAGTAAGCACATTGTATAAGCGGTACGCATTGTTACCTAAGCGATAGCTATCATGAATTCCCATGATACGATCCAACATAGCCTTGTTTAGCGTCATACCAGTACGAGTCTTGTGGCTTGCAACATGATTTGAGTAGAATATTTGAGCCTTATCCCTAGACACCTTAACCTCCCTCATATGCTGCATCTTAGAGGCATCACCCAGTAATAGTTCGGGCCACTTAGATGCCACCTTACCTATACGCTCTGGATCTGCACCCAAAGTATGTAGCTGTGAGAGGCTAGTATTCTCTGCCATAGACACCATGCCATTGAGACAAGCAAGACGCATAATCATAGCCTTGATCTGCCTACGCTGTGACTGATCATGTGAGTCCACAATACGAATCTTCAAGCAACTAGGCTCACCCAATGCCTTAACAAAGTCATGATTGGGTAGGACAATCTCGGCTGTCATACCTGCATTGTTATTATAGGAATTAAATTTCGTAGTTGCAGAGTCCAACTGTAAACCAGAGTGGTACAGCCCCTCTCGTAGAGAATCCCACATGAGGGAGAAATTCTTAGGAGAATGATTGCGCTTACCATCACCGATAACTTCATCAGTGTTGGGATTTACAGTCCACCACTTGCCATCAACCACCACCCCATTGCGAGTCTGTTGCTCACGCTTAGGATCAAAGTCTAGGTACTCAGGTAGTGCTGGTAGTGTTGCGATATTAGTTAATGCGTTCATAGTTACTTCCTCAAATTAAAATTATACTTTAACAGTCTGGACACCCTTGTCACTACTGATAAGAAACACAGACCCCTTAGTCTTTTTTGCAATGTAAAAAGAGGTAAGCCCTACATGTATGCCACGAAAGCATGGGCCATTGGTTACTTCTGTACGCATCTTTTTAATACGTACATATGTATGGCAAGAACGCCCAAACAATCTAATAGGCTTAGCAGTCATTGCTTTGTTAATTGGTAAAACTTTTAATGCTAGATTTAAAATGTTCATGATTACTTCCCTAAGTTTAGTTACTCAACTGGTCGGGGACATCCCCAACCTATGTTTGGCAAGAACCCTTGCCCTGATTACTGATTACCATTCTACAGTGTACAACTCCACTTGTCAAGTGTAACACTGTATCACCCCATTAGATTGAACAGTACACAGGCTTGCACCCACCACCTCGCCACCCTCTGGAGTTACAAAGTGTGGAGCCTTGTATGGATTGTAACTTACCTTAGTAGTAGTACCCCCCACCATACTGCCTCGCTGTAGCCTACTATATATATCTGGTTCATAAGGTATATCATCATAAAGGGTCGCACCCCTACCCTTGAAGGGCTGGAAGTTAACAACATCGACAACCTCACCTCGTACAAAGGCATGTACATTCTTGCGCTTTTCTTTTATTACCTGCTGTCTACCTGCCTCCCTTACAATAAAGGTAGCCTCTTCCAGATCAACAGCATAAGCATGGCCTAGCACCAAGCCTGTACTCAGGTCTTGTATGCTGATCAGGCCGTTGTGTAGGTTACGATACACTTGAACTTTCATAATGTTCCCTCAATAAATTTCTTAAACTCAGGGACAGTACCACTAAATATGCTATCGTCCCACTCATACACTACCACCTTAATAACATCACCCTTAACCACAACGGCATAGGTGAAATTATTCTCAAACTCAACACCCACCATAGGAGGCTCAATATAAATACCACCTACCCCTACTTTGAAGTGTGTCACCATCTGTGCAGCCAGACAGCCTGCGCCATTGGCTTGCTTAATTTGGCTGTTAGTGAAGCCATTAACTACCTCAATAGGTTCAAGGAATTTCAGTAGCTCCATACCATGCCCCTCTGGATAGCCGTCCATCTGGCGATACATATTTAAAATCTGTACATCCTTGGTGCCTTCATAGCCAACGTCATATTCGCCAATGACAAGTGTGTTTGATCTAGTACCCATTACACCCACCCCTCACGCTTTAAGCGAATCAACATTAATTTATCTTCAATTTCATTACGCAAACGAACCTTATGCTTTGCTTTAACTTTCAGTGCAGCCGTCTTGATAATGCACCAGTTCTTAGCTTGTTTTTTGGTGTATACAATTTGTTCCATGACTACATCTCCACTGATTTGTAATGCTTCAAGTACAATTCCGAATGCTTAGGCGAATCGTTCCTATGCTTACGGACTTTGTTCATACCATCACTGCCCTTACGATAGGCCCAAGAGTCTTCTGACATTTGGTAAGTCCAATCTTGGTTGATAAGAACTGTCTTATACTCAGCTACAGTTAAAGTTTTCATACACACTACCTCTATATGCCTCTCAGACCTCATACAAAGCCGTCTAAGGCGTTTTTAATAGCCACCCCTAACTAGGGTATGCCTTTCGATATACAGTGTGGCACTAGTCCATTAATGCCACCTAATATATCTACGCTGCTTTTAGTGTAGGAATGAGTCCGTTCCTAGTATCTACTACAAACTCAGACTTTTTAATGTCAACCTTTGGTTCACCTTTCTTACGCTTCGCTACCTTGTAGGTCAGTGCCACTATCTTGTTCCGTTGGTACAAGTTGAGTATGTCGCTATCATCCCCATTTACTGTGCGTCTTCCAAGGAATACATCAGGTATAGGGCCAAGGAATACAACTGAGATAGGTACATCTGTTTTCAGTGCTTGCTCAACATACGTTTCATAATCCGCAGCTTTACTGTAGCTAAACATCAACTGATAGTTGGAGGGTAATTTGTGATGCAATCTCTTAGCAATTTTTGTATAGTCGTAAAAGTTTACGTTAGGAAAACGCTGAGGTATCGACCCGTTCTGTTTTAATTCCCATCGTACATCACTCAACACATTGAGTCGTATCCAACACTCTACCCCATTTTTTAGGCAGAGTTTCTCAAAGAGAGCAATCTCTTTCACAAGCTGTGCAATGAATGACTCACGATCCTCATGATACCAATCAGTCTTGGCTTGCCGAGCCATCTCAACAGCATCGAATATACCTCTACCTGAGAACCTCAAACATTCTAAGGCACAAGCTGCAATCCATCTCATGGCACAGACTATATCATCTGGCATCATGGACAACCCTGCCACTCGCAGCTTGACATCTTTATTATTTTTACGCAGCTTGTTATTGCCGCCACTAGTATCCAATAACTTTTTAAACCATCTCATACACTACTCCAAACTAGGTTAAACTCCGAGGTTTTCCCCGAAGCCATTACATTGTTACACTTATCAATTACACTTGTCAAGTCGAACCTTTTGACTAGCAACCTTTTGACTTAGGCTGGCAACCTTAGACTTCAACTCCCCTATTTCCTTGAGTTGTCTACGCATTACAACCTCACCCAAGTCTGTCAGGTGTTGCCATTCCTCAATGGTTTGGGGCATAGGTTCCCCCCATCCTGCCATGCCATACGTTCTTTCTATTGTCATAACGTCATACCTCCCTACTAGTAGGTGAATCCAACATACAGGATAGTGGACTTCTTCACCCATACCTCACGACTCACATCATCGGTGTCTACTAGAGAGTAACGCTTACTAGCCTTATCATATTCACCTCTAGTGTATACCTTTTGTGCATTAGCACTACGCTTGACAAATTCTCCAAGCCGAATAATCCCTACAGACCTCACTGATACATCCATACATCCTCCATTTACCCTAAAGGGTAGCTGGTCGGGGACATCCCCAACCAAAATTGTTAGCCTAATTTGTACTCAGCAGCACGTTCCAGCATAGCATCCCATGCATCCTCTATCACATGATGTAGCATGAAGGATTCTACCCTGCAAAATTCCTCCATGTTAGTAGATTCAAACATTATTTTTTCCTGATATGAGGCTGGATAACCATCAAAATGCTTTTTAATAGTCTCAGGTGTGGATATTGAAGTGTAAATATTGTCAGGGTAAAACCCTCCAAACATATTCGGTGCGCCTTTGTAAGATGTGCGAACTTTATACTTGCCATCCTTACGCTTTTTGCCAATTATTGTGATACGAACCATACTTATTCTCCTTACCCTAAAGGGTAGTTGGTTGGGGATATCCCCGACTAGAACTGAGACAACCTCAGTGCCATTACATAGTAATACTAAGTGGAACCTCTTGTCAAGGTAGCTTCCTAGTACATGGCTTAGGTGCAAGCACCTCTCTGTGCCAGATCATTTGCTGCTCACTCATTACATGTTCTGGGTATTCATAGGCATCATCCCCAACTTTAACGATGATACCATCCGCTATAGCCCATTCTAGCAACTGAGAATCAGTCGCTTGGAACAGGTATTTGGACGCATTTACGGCACAGAATTGTGCAGATGTGAAAGGTTCTCTCATAATTATTCCTTGCTTACTTTGTAAGCTGTTGGTTGGGGATATCCCCTACTAAAGTTGCCACTATCCCACTTGAAAAGTGACCTAAATCCCTGCTGACATGGCTATAGCCACAAGCACAAGCATAGACAGGATTCCTGTGAGTGCCAGCTTAGATACGATCCTACGCCAGCCCATCATAAGAAAATTACCAGTGGAATTGCCATTGCAAGCCACATTAATGTGACACCCATCATGAGAATTTTTAACTCATGTCTACGTTGCTTCTTTAGAAGCCGCTTTTGATGTGCTGTTACAAACGATGATCTGTATTTCATAATTATTCCTTTACCCTAAAGGGTAGTTGGTTGGGGATATCCCCGACTAAAATTCCCTAAAAAATTCATGTACTGTCACTTCAGTGTAAGACATATAGCACACACCAAAAAACCCGCAATTAAGCAGGTTAGATGGGTCATGCTATGTTGCTTACTTTGTAAGCTTCAACTCAGCTTGCAAGGCAGCAATCAACTGTTTCACAGTTATGTTATTATTATTGCACTCTGCAATGACACCTTTTGCGATATCTACGATATCTCGTTTTGGGTGATTGCCACTTTCAGTGGTTTGGCTGTCATTAGATGTTAAAGCTTCCTTGCCACCTTCGGTGTCTCCATCGACAATATTAAGCTTCGCTTCCTCTGCTTTTTTGTCGGCTTGTCTCATCTTCTTACGAAGATAATCAGGTGATGAGGATGTAATGTCATGGCTTTCCTTGAAAGCAGAGATTGCTTCTTTGTTGGCTGAAAGCCACATAAAGTCATTCCGATCTCTTGCACTTATCTTCGATAAGACGGTTTTCTTTATTGCATCGCCAAAGTCTTTGTCAGAGAGATGTTCATCTCGCAAGACATTGAGAATCGACCCAATTTTGATGAAAACCTTTAGGTTTCTGCTACGTTGCTTCGTGATTTTTTCATAGTCTGATGCAGCATCTTCGATGGTATAGACCTTCTTTTCGGTATTCCCTTTGGGAATCAACACAGTGCTGATCTTAGTCGAAGAAGCTGGGTTACCCTTTAGGGTAGTTGAAGTTGCGATTGCTTGATTTTTCATGGTATAACTCCGTTATTACTCGTTGTTGGGCTGAATTGCCCTGCCGTTTTGGCCATTACATAGTAATACTAAGTGGAAGCCGTTGTCAAGTTTTATTTTCCACTTATTTTCTACCCTAAAGGGTAAGGTCGGGGATATCCCCAACCAGATCGACCTTAACAATATCATTGTTCAATACATGTGTTGCATCTTCGATGACCGATGCCATTTGGGGGGTAGTATCTGTAACACCTTTGGTGGGGTCTATTTGTAGTCCCACAAATCTCAAATCTCTCTCACATGACACACGGCACCTTTGGTGCGGCACTGAATATGTTCCATGTTAGGTAATCACTTACCATATACAGAGTATATAGGGGCTGTGGAGCATATAAAGTGCAACATCTTCGATGTTTAATGCATGTGTATGCGATATCCTATGCATAATGCGCACGATATAGCGAGCGATCAGCCACCCGTGGGCAGGGGCCACCACCCCTACATGCGTTATTATATATGTGCTAATACACAGAAGGTGAAAAACAAGCTGTAAACCACTTTAGGTAAAACACAGGAGTTATACACATAGTTATCCACATACACACAGACTTATACACAGAGAAGCTACGATCATAGGAGGTTCACACGGGACATGTTCATACCTAAATGCGACATGCTAATAAATAGAGCTTGACAATTTCAATACCACATGATATAACTGATCTGTTAGTTTCACTTAAGGTGTTCATATAAGGAGATTACCTCCTAGCACTTAAATGCCTTTAACTAACTGCCCCTAGTAAAGGAAAAAGCACTTAAAGTACCTTCCTCTAAATGGCTTATCTGCCAAACACCTTAACTGGTAGCCTCTAGTTGGTTAAATCGCCAACACTTACAGTGCCACACTCAAAACCCTAGATCGCAAACACTTACAATGTATTGTAATTTGAACTAATTACTTTGAATTGTAAAATAATGCTTGACATTTAACTTAAAATGGATATAACTGTATAACATGATTGAATCAACAGATGTAATGGATATACGAACTGATGATCTTCTTCTTGAAAAGATGTACAAGATGCTCAATCAGAACAAATTGATGCAAGCTAACCTGCCTCACTCTACTACGTACTACGTAAGAGAAGCATTACATGAAAGGACAGGCAAACGCTACACATTCAAACAGATCACAATGGCTATTGCCCTATTTAACAAAAGAAAGAACGAGACTTTATGAGAACACTATCAGAACAGCAGCAGTTATTTCTACAGGTACTCTTTGAAGAGGCTAATGGATCTATTGTGGAAGCTAAGAAGCTGGCTGGCTACTCTGCTAGTACCTCTACCACTTCAATTGTTAAATCATTGAAGGATGAGATAGCAGAACATACTCAGATGTACATTGCCCGTAACGCACCTATGGCTGCAACAGCTATGGTGTCAGCACTACGAGATCCTACACAGCTAGGATTGAAAGATAAGATGAATGCTGCTAAAGATATGATGGATAGAGCAGGATTTGCCAAGACAGAGAAGGTGGAAGTTAAAACAACAGGGGGCATAATGCTCCTACCACCTAAACAAGATTAGCAGGAACACTAAGCACTTACGCCTAAGATAATATAACTATAATGAGTGGCCTATAGTGTTCCTGCTTCCCCTACAGGAAGTAATAACATGGAAGCAATAGCAATGCCCAGTGCAGGTGAGTACGAATTACCTGACATTGATATGGATTCATACGAATGGGTGCCTATACCTCGCATAGGTAGGACAATTCCATTTGGATACATGCTATGTGAAGATGATAACGATATACTTATACCTATACCCGATGAACTAGAGTTACTAGAGCAAGCTAAGAAGCATTTGAGGATGTACTCCTACCGAGAAGTATCGGCATGGCTAACAACTCAGGCAGGTCGTAGCATTTCACACATGGGTTTAAAGAAGAGAGTAGACAGTGACAGGAAAAACAAGACTAAAGCTAGAAGCGCAAACTACTGGGCCGAAAGGTACGCCAAAGCCAAAGCAATTGCGGAAAAGTACGAAGCGCACCGCAAAGGTGCAAGAAACTTTGCAGACAGACGATTCACCTAGCCCTATAGCCTTAGCAGAACAGCTAGAACAAGTAGATGTAGCTGATCAGAATATAATCTTCTCACCTAACAAAGGGCCACAGACAGATTTCTTGGCTGCTGGTGAGAGAGAAGTACTATATGGTGGTAGTGCTGGTGGTGGTAAGTCATACGCAATGTTAGCTGACCCACTACGTTACATTACACACCCACAGTTCTCAGGTTTAATACTACGTCACACTACAGAAGAACTACGAGAGTTAATCTGGAAGTCTCAGGAGTTATACCCTAAGATAATTCCAGGCATTAAATGGTCTGAACGTAAGATGACATGGACTGCACCATCAGGTGGTAGGCTATGGTTCTCCTACCTAGACAAAGATGATGACGTATCTCGTTACCAAGGTTTATCTTTCTCTTGGGTTGGCTTTGATGAGCTTACTCAATGGGGTACATCCTACGCATGGGATTACCTACGATCACGTTTACGTAGTACTGCAACTGATCTTCCGATTTACATGAGGGCATCTACAAACCCAGGAGGTCGTGGTCATGCTTGGGTAAAGAAAATGTTCATTGACCCTGCTCCATATGGGGAGCCGTTTGATGCAACAGATTCTGAAACTGGCAACCCAATGATATACCCATCGGGCCATTCCAAGGAAGGACAGGCTCTATTTCGTAGGAAATTCATTCCTGCAAAGTTATCCGACAATCCTTACTTGACTGAGACTGGCGATTATGAAGCAAACTTACTTTCACTACCTGAACAGCAGCGAAGACAACTGCTGGAAGGGGATTGGGATATTGCAGAAGGTGCAGCTTTCCCTGAGTTTAACCGCACTATACATGTGGTGGAACCTTTTGAAATACCCAATAACTGGACTAAGTTCAGGGCTGGAGACTATGGCTATGGCTCTTACTCCGCCATTGTTTGGTGCGCTGTAGCTCCTGATAATCAGATCATTGTATACAGAGAGATGTACGTTACTAAAGTATTAGCAGAAGATCTAGCTGACATGATACTAGAAGCAGAGCATGAGGATGGTGGCATACAGTATGGAGTACTAGACTCCTCATGCTGGCATAAACGAGGCGACACTGGCCCTAGTATAGCAGAACGAATGGTTGTTAGAGGATGTAGATGGCGACCTTCTGATAGGTCAAAGGGTACACGCATATCAGGTAAGAACGAATTACATAGAAGGTTACAGTTAGATGACTTCACTCAAGAGCCTCGTATGGTTATATTTAATACCTGCAATCATCTTATCTCTCAGCTACCTACTATACCTTTAGATAAAAAGAACGCAGAAGACATAGACACAAATTACGCACACGATCACTTGTATGATGCACTTAGGTATGGGCTTATGTCTCGTCCTAGATTTGGTGTATTTGATTATGATCCTGCAACAGCACGACCTAATGCACAGTATTTAGCTGACCCAGTAATGGGTTATTAACTTAACATTTTGTGAGTAGCAAATGGAAGAAGATAAAATCCCCGAACTAAGCAGTGAAACCGCAGCACTTGAAGATGTGTCAGAAGCGTCAGAAGAGAAGCTGTATGTAAGTCGTTTAGTTGATATAGTAACTACCAGATTCACTAGTGCAGAGACTTCACGTAGGCAGTACGAAGAACAGTGGTTACGCAACTACAGAAACTATCGTGGTGTTTACAGTGAAGCAGTTAAGTTCACTGAAGCTGAGAAGTCTCGTGTATTTATTAAAGTTACTAAGACTAAGGTGCTAGCTGCCTATGGTCAGATAACAGATGTACTATTCAGTGCAGGACGTTTTCCTTTGTCTGTAGATCCTACTGTGTTGCCTGAGGGTATTGCAGGTGATGTACATTATGATCCTATGGATAAAGAAATTGCAGGTGAGGAGGGCGAAGAATCTCCTTATGGCTTTGCTGGAGATGGCAAAGAGTTACCTGCTGGAGCTACAGAAACCTCACTACAACTGGGGCCACTAGAAAATAAACTAAAGAGTAAAGATGTTAAAGAAGGTATGGGTTCTTCTCCTACTTCAGTTAACTATAATCCTGCTATGCTTGCTGCTAAGCGTATGGAGAAGAAGATACATGACCAGCTAGACGAGTCAGAGGCTACTAAGCAACTACGCTCTGCTGCATTTGAGATGCCTTTGTTTGGTACGGGTATCATGAAAGGCCCAATGGCTGTAGACAAGGAGTACCCTAACTGGGATGCAGAAGGTAACTACATTCCTATTACTAAGACTGTACCTAAAGTATCTTACGTATCTGTCTGGGATTGGTATCCAGATCCTGATGCTGCCACTGTAAGTGATTGTCAATACTCTATCCAACGTCACAAACTAAATCGTAGCCAGCTACGTGATCTAAAGCGTAGACCTTTCTTTCGTAATGATGTCATTGAAGATGTTATCAATCAAGGTGAGAGTTACGTTAAGAAGTACTGGGAAGATGATTTAAAAGATTACCAGACAGACACAGGCGTTGATCGCTTTGAGGTACTAGAGTACTGGGGCGTGATGGATATGAAAACCATCGAAGAGCATGAGATTGAGATTCCAGAAGAACTAGAGTCTGCTGATGAACTTCAAGTTAATATATGGTTGTGTAATGATCGTATCATACGCTCCGTTCTTAATCCATTTAAGCCTGTACGTTTACCTTACTACGCTGTGCCATATGAGCATAACCCTTACTCTATCTTTGGCATTGCTTTAGCAGAGAACATGGATGATACCCAGACTCTTATGAATGGTTTCATGCGTATGGCTGTGGATAACGCTGTGTTGTCAGGCAACTTGATCTTTGAAGTTGACGAGACTAACTTAGTTCCTGGTCAAGACATGCAGCTATACCCAGGTAAAGTATTCCGTAGGCAAGGCGGTGCGCCAGGTCAAGCATTGTTTGGTACTAAGTATCCTAACGTATCTCAAGAAAACTTACAGCTATTTGATAAGGCACGACAACTAGCAGACGAGTCTACAGGCTTACCTTCTTTCTCACATGGACAGACAGGTGTTACAGGAGTAGGCCGTACCTCTAGTGGTATCAGTATGTTGATGAATGCTGCTGCTGGTGGTATCAAGACTGTTATTAAGAACATTGATGATTACCTTTTAGGGCCAATGGGTAAAAGCTTCTTCCATTTCAATATGCAGTTTGACTTTGATGAAAGCATTCGTGGTGACCTAGAAGTTAAGGCCCGTGGTACAGAGTCACTAATGGCTAATGAAATCCGTAGCCAGCGATTGATTCAGTTCTTACAAGTAGGTGCTAATCCTAACCTTGCACCTTGGATGAAATCACAATATATTATTCGTGAGATTGCTAAATCAATGGAGTTAGATCCTGACAAGGTTACCAATAACATTGAAGAAGCCCAAGAGCAAGCTATGATTATGCAGAAGCAACAAGCAGAAGCACAAGCACAAGCTGGCCCTCCACAGGGTGCGCCACCAGAAGGTGCGCCTATGGATACATCAGGAGTAGGTAACGCAAACATTGGAATAGGTATGGCACCAGTTCCAGGAGAAGAAGGATTTAGTGGCAATGAACCTGCACCTACTGAACCCCCTATGTAACAATAAAGAAACATGGGCTACATTCACAGAACACATGGATTACCTCATAGAACAGCAACATCGAAAGATGGAGCAGACTATTAATACTCAAGAACTGTTTCAATCACAAGGTGCGATACAAGCACTAAGATCATTAAAGTATTTACGAGAGCGAGTTAACAATGAAAAATAATGCAGATGGCGGTTTCTTAGATGATGGGTCTTCACAAGATCCTGTGTCAGGCAATGAAGTACCTACGGGTTCTCTTGCAGAAGAAGTTCGTGATGATATTCCAGCACAGCTTAGTGAAGGAGAGTTTGTAGTACCTGCTGACGTTGTACGTTTCATTGGCTTAGAAAAACTTATGAAGATGCGAGATGCTGCTAAAAACGGACTTGCGAGTATGGAAGCAGAAGGTCAGATAGGTGGATCATCTGCTCCTATGCAACAAGATATGGGCCTAGCACCAGAGATGGATGAAGCTATGGAGATGGACGCCCTTATTGATGGTATGGATAGTGATGATTTTGAAGGCGTTGCTCAGAACTACGCACATGGCGGTTCTGTTCACCTACCTTCCTACCAACAATACACAGGTAGAAAAGAAGCTACTCCTGATATAATCCAGCAAACTAAATATGTAAATGCTGCTGGTGATATTATAGTTATACCTACGTTAAAAGGTGATCCATTAAAGCTAGTACCCGAAGGTTATTTTTTATATGTAGAACCTGAAGACGGGTCTGATCCAGTACCTCAACCTATAGAAGATGGTGGAGTTGCTTATCAACAAGATACAAATAACCTCCAATCTGCCCAAGACAAAGAAGAACGTTTTAAGGATATAGTTACTTCTAATAGGCTTCATAGGGAACGAATTGGTTCTCTAACAGAGTTTGCTAGTTTTGATATGTCTCAAGAAGAATCAAATGCTATGTTTGCACAGTTAACTCCGCAAGCCAGAGAGATATATAATAGCCGATTTAAGGTAGAAGCAGATAGAGGATTAATAGACGGCTTTATGTCTAAGGGTAAGTCACCTGCGGATCTAATGATAGTAGCACAAAAAACTGCTGATGCCATGAACAACCAGCGTGGTATCATTGACTATGATCCTAACGCTAGTCATGTACCAGAGCCAGGGGCATTGGCTAGGGGGCTTAAGTATCTAGGCATGGGTCTTATTTCAGGAGCCATGGGGCCAATAGGTATAGCTTTAAAAGGTATGTCCGATGAAGAAAAAGAAACTGTAAAGAGTACGTTTGAAGCTTTGAAGGGAGTTATAACTCAGATTGGTGAGCCTTCTCCGTTTGGTAATTCAGATGGTGAAGGTAACTTACCTAGTGGGTCAACGGGTATTCCAGAAGGAGGGTATAACCAAGCCTACTGGGCAGAAAAGTTACAAAAAGGTACGTTGGCAGGAAATACAAATATACAGAAGGATTTATTTCTTGAGCAACAAACTGTAGCAGGTCGAACAGGTAAGGATATATATGGTAATACTATATCTGGCGTAAATCCTAGTAGTGCTACAGAAATTATAGCTAAGAAGTATCGTGCAGAAGAAGAAAAATTAAATACAATAAGACTAATGGCTGAAGAAAAGGCCGCTAAAAAAGCAGCCGCTAAAAAAGAAGCTGATAGGCAGGATGCTATAATACGAGATACAGCAAAGAAAGCAGATAATGATGCTGCCGATTCTACTCCTACTCCTCCTGTGACCGACCCCTACCCTGCAACCCAAACACTCAGCAACTCTACTGTTAATAATAATGATGGAGATGGAGATGGCCCTAAAGGAAATAACAGTGGGCCTGTGGGTGGTAGTACTAGTGGCCCTAAGAGTAGGGGTGGTAAACAAAGACAACAACGATCTAAACAGCAGAATAGTGGCAAGGAAGTCACCGCTGGTACTACTGGAAAAAATACAACAGGTAAATCGTTTAACTATGGTGGACTAGTATCTCCTAGCAAGCCTAAGATTAAAAAGATGCGTAAAGATCCTACCTCAGGACTAGCATCTAAGAAGATAGCAAAACAAAAAGCACAAGCTAAAAAGGGAGCTTTGGCAGCAAAACGCACTTAATACCCTTTATTGGCTACCTAAGATCGGGGGATACAATATCGTATCTTCCCCACTGTTAGCCCCAACAAGAGAGTAAAATCATGGAAGCAATGCAAGCAGGAAAGAAACAAGAAGTAAAAGGATTCATGCGAGTTAACACCAAGCAACAACGCATGGATGATGACGAAGCGGAGTTAGCTGAGTTAAAATTACAGAATGAAGATAAGGCTGAAGAAGTAGAAGAAGAATTACCTGACACCGCAGAAGAGCGTTCCTTTAAGAAAAGGTATGGTGACTTACGTAGACATCAGCAGGAACAAAAGAGTGACTTTGAGGAACAGATAAAATCTTTAAAGGGAGAACTTAAATCCTCTTCAACAGGAGACATGGAGTTACCTAGCACAGAAGATGAGATCGCAGAGTGGGCTGAAAAGTATCCTCAAGTGGCTAATATAATGCAGACAATGGCATTAAAAGCTGCAAAGGATCAAAGTGAAACATTAAGTACTCGTATGCAAGAAATTGACGAGATGCAAAATAATGCTAACAAGAGTAAAGCGGAAGCTCAGCTATTAAAGATACATCCTGATTTTGAAGAAATTCGTGCAGAAGATGCATTCCATGATTGGGTAGATACTCAGCCTAAGTGGGTACAGGATTCTTTGTATCACAATGAAGCAGACGCAACTAGTGCTGCCAGAGCCATTGACTTGTACAAGTTAGATGCAGGTATTACTAAGAAGAAGAAAGGTAAGAAGAGTGATAGCCGTAGTGCAGCACAAGACGTTACTACTTCAGGTAGCACAACACCTACTGAAGGATCAGGTCAGCAGCAGTATGTTGAATCTGATGTAGCTGCTATGTCTATGGCAGAGTACGAAGAGCATCAAGATGGTATTGCAAAAGCAATGCGTAGTGGTAACTTTGTATACGATGTGTCGGGTAAAGCACGTTAATATTAAATTAATGTGAAATAACCCTTGACATTTAATTAAAAATCAGTATAACTGTACAAAACCGCTAGTGTAACTGGATTGATCCTCTGGTTACATTGGCACGTTACACAAGCATAGGCTCCATTCGGCTACCCTATACTAAGTAACACAATATGTTCTGCAAATTCGTGTATAACATATAAGCAATCACAATAGTAAATAGACGAACCTGCTCAGCCAAGGCCCAGTTTTATAAAGGTCGATCAACCTAAGTATACTGCACCCTTTAATGACAGCCTCTATGATATTGTCATAGCTCCATACAATTTATATAGGAGTGTATATCATGGCTTTTGCAAAAGCGAGTGGTTATACCAACTTAAACTCAGGTAATTTTTCACCTGTAATTTATAGCAAACAAGTACAGATGGAATTTCGTAAGTCAGCAGTC
>Ga0307996_1000219_pt1 | contig 15261 bp, 17 predicted proteins | sample Davwhametageno35_FD_203143 | JGI IMG/M metagenome (GOLD analysis project Ga0307996, IMG submission 203143) | Marine microbial communities from Davis Island wharf, Antarctic Ocean - #35 | ecosystem: Environmental > Aquatic > Marine > Unclassified | place: Antarctic Ocean: Davis Island wharf...
AACCCGCGGATTTAGCCAGTACCAATTATTGCTCAGCATGCGCCGCGAGATGCGACAAGAAGAAAAAGAAAAAGCAAGGTTAAGCAAGCTTGCTGCTGAAGAGCGGATGCAGACTGTGCTGACTGGGCTGGCAATAGTCATGTTTATCATGGTCCTAATTGCTGCCTGTTTTGCATACTTATATTATCTCGGATGGCTTTGAAGCTAGAAGAAAACAACCGGCGCTGGACCTTAATTGATGATCGAGGCTTCATCATAGTCATCACCAGGAATAAGCGCGTGATCTACAACATCATGGAGGAGAACAAATGAACGAAATGGTCCCAGACAAAGCTGCTTACCAGGTCAACCGCCGCCAGATGTGTTGGTGCGCCCTGGCAATGATGGTTGTGGTTACAATAGCCACTATCGTGGACCCGGCCAGGATGAACCAGGCCTCAGCTCAGATTATGATGATGTACGGCTCACTAAGCGCACTAGTCGGCGCTTATTTTGCAGTAGGAGGACAAAAATGATCAGCATACTTACGTCTGCCATAGGCCTGGCAACGTCATACTTAGATGGCAAAGCCAAAGTCAAAACGGCAGAGGCAGAAACCAAAATGAAGATCGCCACAGGAGAGATATCGTGGGAACAGTCGGCAATTGAGGCGTCTAATAATAGCTGGAAAGATGAACTTTGGACCGTTGTCTTTGTTCTTATTTTGCTTGGGAATTTTATACCTGGCGCACAAGACATCATGGCAAAAGGATTTGCTAATCTTCAGAACACCCCCCCGTGGGTTCAAGCTGGAATGTACGCATCAATCGCTGCATCATTCGGCATTAGGACCTTAAAAGGCTTTGGGAAATGAGCCATGAAGACAATAATTATTATGATAGCACTGTTGGCGACGCCGGCAGATGGAGATGACACTTTGAAAGAGAACTTGCCCGAAAGTTTAAACAGGATCCTCGAGCACGAGGGCCTATTTTCCAATGATCCAAAAGACAACGGTGGGATGACCATGCGCGGTGTAACGCAAGCGGTGTATGAAAATTATGTTGATCGCCCTGTAACTGAAGCTGAAATGAAAGCTTTGACTGTGGGCGATGTCGCGCCAATATACAAAAAAGAATACTGGGATAGAATAAAAGGAGACGATTTGAGCCCTGGCTTAGACCTTTTACTATTTGACATGGCCGTTAACTCCGGAACCAGCCGCGCATCTCGTATCCTCCAGCAAGTGGTTGGAACAAAAGTAGATGGTGGGATAGGCCCAGTGACCCTTGCGGCGGTAGCGCGCATGGATCCGGTTGACATAATCCACGAGTACAGCGCCAGGCGCGAGGCATTCTATAAGCGCCTGGCACAGCCCAGGTTTGAGAAAGGCTGGCTGCGTCGAAACGAAAAAACACAGATCGCAGCTTTGAGAATGGCTGAGGCTGGATAACGTAAACTAGCACTGGTTGTGGGTCCTAATAAGCCCCGATCAGTGTTTTTTTAAGACAAACCATGAAAATGTGTAAATAATAGGGGGACTGGTAGTTGACACGGTATTTATCGATAGTTGATAGTAGAGTGGATACTTCGGTATCAACGGAGGTGGGGAAGATGCACTCAACATTCGTGGGCACCCCCTGCCTCCACCAACTTATCCCACCTTATCCTTGCGCAGAGTAAAATGCATCCCTTCGCCGCTTTCTAGAGATTTCACCAGGTCCAGCAGCTGCTGGTAGCTGAAAATGAGCAACTGGTATTCGTTTAGGTCTTCGGCCCACTGCCGCATGAAAACAGTGTTGTCCTCCTCTAGATACATCTCAACATCTTCGTGGGCCGCCTCTTCATCCAGGGCCACAACACGCGTGTGGTCTGTGTCTAATTCAACGGTAAACATTTTGTCCACTCCTGTAAGTTAAGAGGGCCCCGAAGGGCCCCCATGTTACTATTCGCAAGTCCGTTGCCCGGTGGATGGATCGTGGTAGCATGCGCCACCTTCCTTTTCGTCGATGAACTCGCTGACGCGTTCCACTTTTGGTGTTTCGACGACATCCTCTGAGGTTGAGGCGTTCAAAATTCCAAATCTCTTGCCGCTGGACCTAAAGGTAGTGCAGCCGCTGGCCCCTCCATCGTATGCCTCCATGTACACCGCTTTGAACTGGTCCCAGGTAACTTCATCGCCGGTGTTGCAAGTTTTTGAGCACGCACTGTCTACAAATTTACTGGCCAGATTGAGGACGCGGACGTGGTCGAACACTGACAGGGCATCCGCTGTCATGCCTTTGACCCCGAATTCACGAACGCCGAAATCCTCGATGCGCTCAACCCGCGGACCATCAAAAGTTTGGATTGTGCGGTCATAGTAGTGACTAAAGACTGGCTCGATGCCTGACGACACGTTGTCCGCAGACAGGCTGATGGTGCCCGTTGGTGCCACGGATAGTAAATGCGAGTTCCGGATGCCTTGCCGCAGTATGTCAGCGCGGATGTCGTGCGGTAAAGTTTTGGCGAAAGCACTATCCAAGTACTGGTGTTTAAACAGCGGGAACGGCCCTTTCTCCCGGCTGAGAGCAATAGAAGCTCTATAGCAGCCGTCACGAATTGTGGTCATAACCGTCTCGAGGATGTCCATGAATTCGGGGCTTCCGTATGGTGCCGATAGCGCTTCAATAGCATTTGCCACACCAGTGATCCCGAGGCCCATCCTCCGCTTGTCTTTTGCTTCCTTTTCCTGGGCCGGCAGTGGGTAGGTTGCCCTGTCACAAACATTGTCCATAGCGCGCACGACCAGAGGTATGTCTGCCTCGAGGCGGGCGTAGTCGAAGGATCGTTTCCCTTTGCCGTCGTCAATGATGTATTTAACCAGGTTAAAGCTTCCCAATAAGCATGCGCCATTCGGTGGAAGAGGCTGTTCGCCGCAAGGGTTAGTTGCTGCAATTGTCTCGCAGTAGTGGAGGTTGTTTTTCTTATTTATTCTATCGATGAAAAGGATGCCTGGTTCAGCCCAATCCCAAGTAGAGCGCAAGATGTCATCCCAAAGGGACCGGGCACTCACTGTCTTGTGTACCTGACCCTCGAAAACCAAATCAAATGGCTTGTCACTCTTTACGGCTTCCATGAAAGCATCGGTAACAGCGACACTCATGTTGAACTGTGTGAGCTCCGTGCTGTTATTTTTGGCTCGAATGAATTCCTCGATTGAGGGGTGGTCCACACGCAAGCAGGCCATTTGTGCTCCACGTCTGTGGCCTGCAGAAGAAATAGTTTGGCAAACGGCATTGAAGATGCCCATGAACGACATCGGGCCACTGGAGCGGCTATCGAGGCTCCTGATCAGAGCACCTCGAGGCCTTAGCGTCGAAAAGTCGTAGCCTATGCCTCCGCCAAGTTGCATGGTCCTGGCAGCGTTACCAGCGGCTTTCATAATGCCGGCCATGCTGTCTTCTATGGTGTCAGATACGAAGCAATTGTAAGGCGTCACGGTGCGCGGAGCACCCATGGCACTTTGAACACGGCCGGCGGGTAGAAAGCGCATGTTGTACAGCACGTCACGGAAGCTTTCAAAATGCTCCTCGTTGTCTTTGAGTGCATCAGCAACGCGCGTCATTGCTTCTTTGAAGCTTTCGCCTACTGACCTATACTTCATTGCGTGGATCTCTTCTGAGATTCCAATAGTTGGGCCGTAATGGCCAGCGCTGTTCTTCATAGTTCTCTTCCTTCCAAGGAATTAATTCTCATCTCGCAATAGCGGACTGCTTTTTTTAGATCAGTGATTTCGGATTGGACTTGGGTCTGATGCTCGTACTGCTTCAGCCCGCCTCTCATTACATATTTTATGATGTTCCCGCGCCAGAACTCCATCGAGTTGCCCATGATGAATGTTATTGGCTCAATCGCCCATCGAGTGTAATGGGCAGGCTTTGTGATCAGATCTTCATCCATCGAACAGGATCTCCTCGATTACCTTTACGTTTGCAGGCGTCTTTTTGTATTGGTAATATAAGCCCGAATTCGACTTCATCTGCTCAAGCGCCAGGCAGTCGATCAGCTTGTTGATTGTTTTTCTGATCTTATCCGTGTCCTGGCCCACATGTGACATATCCCTTGTCTTGAAGGGCACACCCACAGGCCATTTGTGGATTGCTTTGACAACTTTGTAGTGGTCCATTGAGATGTTTGGAAACGGCTTTACGGCCTCCCACCAGTTGTTGCTTGTCCGATCCTTCATGTAGCTTCTGTCAATCTTGGACTCGTGCGCAATCATACGCTTGCCTAAGTATTTTTCCTGTTCTGGTGTCATTTGTTTGGATCCCACAATATAACTTCACCGGCCTCATCATCCCAGTCGTCGTGACGTAGGATCCTAGCCAGACGCGCTTGTGTCAGCGCAGCGTCCTCGTTTAAGTTTTCCTTGGCATAAGCTGCTACAACAGCTCCCCAGCTTGGACGTGCTCCGAGAATTTTCTCCGCACCTTTAGGGCCGCAGCCTTTGAGACCGGCGTAACCATCGGTAACATCGCCCATCAACGTCTGCTTTAGAAAGAAGTTGTCTGCTTCAGTTTGGCTGATCGTTAGCCGTTCGTTGCCCTGGGGCCGATAAAGTTTGCCGGGGATCCCCATGAGGTCCTTGTCGTCGGAAATTATGACGGCCTTGGTGTCAGGTATCGACATCATAATGCCCATAACGTCATCCGCTTCCAGTATGTCCACGCAGATTGTGTTGTACTTTTCAGATGCCCAATCAACGAGAGCCGCGTATCCTACCGGCTTCCTGGTTTTCTTCCTGGATGCCTTGTACGTGGGCTCCACAGAGCGTCTGAAATTTTGAGAACCAGAAAACGTGAGTATAATCTGGTCAGTCATCAGCTCTTGCTTAAACGTCTCTATCATACCCTCGAAGACACGCTTGGCGGCCCCTACGTCAGATGAAAGGCTCCAAATAGTGTCTGACCACTGCACCTCTTGCTCGACTGAAACTGCCGCGCGGAACATGTACAAATCTGCATCAATGACAAGTGTAGTTTCGGGAAAACATTTCTTTAAGAACGCCATCCATTTCTCCTTTTATTTTCTGCCCGATACCTGTGACTTGCCAATGGCGGCCATAAATATCTTCGTCTACTTTTGTGCTGATCAAACCTTCAGATGCTGCAATACCAACGTGCATTGCTGAGGCCCTGGCGAAGTCCGATTTTACTGTGAAAGGCTGGCGCCACGCTCGGTCAACGACCACGTAAACGCACACCAAATTGGTTAACCACTCATCAACCTCAATGCGTAGAAAACCAATCTCGCCCCAGTTTATACTCTGCGGCGATGCTGATTTTAAGCGAGAGAGCACGGCCTGCTTCTGCCGCCATTCTAGTTGCAATTTCTCCGACTCCATTTGCTATCTCCTCCGTGCGGCAGGCGACCTGGATTTCGTCATGGATGAACCCAACCATGAACACGTCGTCGCCGTATATTTTGTGAATTTCGTCATAGGTGAAGACCACCCATTGCTTCGCAACAATGGCTCCCCCAGACTGCAAAATCTGGCTGAGGCAGCGGTGTTCGCTTCTTATCTTTAGTTTGCGCTGGTCTAGTGCTTTGACATAGCCGCGGGCGTATGCTTTCTTCAGCAGCCGCTTGAGCGTTGCAAAGGCTGGTATAGCTTTGTCGTAGTCTGCTTTTAGCTTCTTGCCCTTAGCAGCACCGCCACCGGCGACCTCACCTATGAGCCTGTCGCCTCCGCCATATATCATAGAATAAAGTAGTTTTTTTGAGGTCGGGCGATCCACACCAAAGGCCCTGGCGTTGTAGTCGTGTATGTCACCCTCGAGGATTTGCGAAGCATATTCACCGTTGTCAAATGGGTGTAAATAAGAGGCAAGTAGGCGAATTTCGATGCCACTTAAATCAGCGCCACAGAGCCACCATCCTTTAGGAACACCGAAGAGCTCCCGGCACTCCTTGCCGTACATTGACCCGGCGCTGGGCACCTGTTGTAAATTCGGGCCAGTAGCCGCAGATCTGCTTGAGATCGTTGCATTCGACATGAGCCTGTGCCGCAGGCGGCCATCGTCATCAACTTTTTTTAACCAGGCGCCCTGCCCCTCAGCCAACATCCCGATGCGCTTGGCCAGTAGAAAGAATTCCGAAAGGCGCTTTGTTTCGGGGTATGGGAGAGCTGCCAAAATAGCATCGTTTATGATCGGCTGCCCGCTTGGAGAATGCTCCTTTGGCTTCCAGGCGTACTTCTCTACCAGGCACCTGTGAATGTGCTGGCGGGAACCTGGGTTAAAGTGGACAATCTTGGATTTCATAAACACTTCACCGGCCACGTAGCCCAATGTCTTATTGTCGCGTTTTGGGATAAACGGCGTTAGGATTTCCCATGGTTCAAACAGATCCTTGAGTTCCTCCTCGATCACATGTCTTTTCTGAGCGAGAGTGGCATAAAGAGCGGTTGCTGCCTTGGTGTCAAACGTCCAGCCGTTGGAGCCTATTTCTTCGCAAATGGCAGCCATGCGGTGCTCGAGATCTACCGCCTGATGTGGAGGCTGGTGCTTCATCAGTGACTTGTAGAGGAGATCGGAAACAAAAGTGTCCTGGATGCAATAGCTTTCCATCTCCAAGGAATATTCCTCGAAGCCGCCGGTGTAGTCGTCTTTGAAATTGCCCAGGCGAATACCCCATGCCTTGAGGGAGTGAGATCCCCAAAGCTTTTTTGGGAGCATGTGATCGCCAGAATACTCACGCTCGGCGTCCTCGTTGTACAGATCGCCATGGATCAAACGTGAAAGGACCAGAGTATCAGTGACTTTCCCTTTTGGTGCAAAACCAGGATAGAGTTTCTTTAGTGCCAGAAGGTCATAGCCCAGGATGTTTTGCCCACAGATTTCAACGGCGTTCTGGAGGGTGAATAGGCCTGCCTTTATTTCGTCGGGCCTGTAGATCTGCACTTCGCCGGTGTCCATCTCACGACACACAATACAGTGCACTTTGGTCAATCCTGGCAGAAGGTTGTCTGCCTCGATGTCGAAGATCCACCGGCCGCTTAGGCCTGTATCATCCGCGCTCATCGGTGGTCACCGGAACCCTTAATCTTGCCTCGACTTTTCCGGTCCTCAAGCTTCCAGATGTTCATCGTCGCGACCTGGTTAAGGCTATAACCGATGTCCCTGCTGAGGGCGGCCACGTACCAAAGCACATCTCCCAGCTCTAGCGCGATATCCTGGCGCTGGGCGTGCGTCAGATCCTTGGCGCCGCCTGTGAAATCAATTTCGTTGTCTCGGATCAATTTTTTTATGCCGCCTAGGCACTCGCCAGCTTCTGATGCGAGGCCCAATGCTGGGTAAATTACTGGCCATTTGTAGATCGCGGTTTGTGCAGTCTCTGCCTGGTAGTCATTTAAGGTAAGTGTGAGTACATTTGTTTTAGTTATAGACATGGTTAGTCTCCTTGTTTTCTTTAGTTTTCTAAAAGGGGATGTCGTCGTAGGTGGCACGCAGCCGCCCAGTATCGATGTTGTATTGAAGGTCGTCTGCTGGCCCACAGGCACCAGAAAATCTATTTTTCAACACCACGAGTTCCCTGGCGTTTGGCGTTGGATCATCGGAGGGTATTTGGAGGGCTATGACAGCGTCAGAGAGAGTCGCCAGGCTGTGCGATCCACGCATTTGGGATAGTGAGACAGAAGCACCATTCTCGTGCCCCTTGTCGCCCTGCGGCCGTCTTAGGTGGCTTACCAATATGAGGGCCAGGTCGAGCTCAGAGCACAGCACACGTAGCCGGTGCATGATCCCATCGATCATCACGCGCTCGTTGCCCCCATCAGACCCAGACCCGCCCGAAAATCCACTTATTAATATGCTGATATGGTCCAGAAATATAACATCGCAACCAAGGGCGATCTTCATATACCTAATTTTTGTACAAATGGTCTCGATTGCCGTCGAGCCGAAGTGATCGAACAGGAAGATGTTGCGGCCGGCTGAAAGCAAATCGTCAAAGCCTGCGGTGATTTCATCCTCTGTCGCCGCTTCGGGATCCACAGTGATGTTTTTGCTGATATGTATGCCCACGAGACCCTGGGCCGTGCGCTTTGTGGACTCCTCCAGCATGAGCATTCCAGGCGTAAAACCGTCCTGGTGTAACTTGTACGCAAACTCACGAACTAAAGTGCTTTTGCCGACCCCAGAACCCGCGATGAGCGTCACAATGCCTGTCCTGATGCCCATAAGCTTTTCGTTTAACTTTGGGTAAGGGTATCGCATTGGGCTCTCAGCGTCCGGTACAGCGACTGTGGCGCGCATGTCCGACATAGACACAATGCCATCTGGTCGGTATTCGCTGGCCTCAAATATAGCACTAATGATGGCTGCGGGCCCTGATTTCACCAGTGTTTCGTTTGCATCCTTGTACGGCAGAACCGCTATGCGGACTTTGCCAACCGGCAGTGCCTCAGCACATGCCTGGGCTGCCTCGATACCGGCAGTGTCTTGGTCCATCATCAGCACGATGGTGTCGAAGCCGCAGAGGTAATCAAGATTAGCTAGGAGGTGCTTTTTTGCAGACTGAGCTCCATGGGGCACGGAAATTGCGCCGTAGCGTAGGCCATTTGCCTGGGCCACTGACATTGCATCGATTTCACCCTCGCAGACCACGATGCGCTTGCCTGAGTTATAAAGCCAGCTCCCGTATAGGAGCATCGCATCTGCATCGCCCACAACTGAAAATTTCTTGTCCCGTGTCCTTATCTTTTGGGCGACAGGGCGGCCCTTCATATCTTTGTAGGTGGCAATTTGCACCATCTGGCCGTTGTGGCGACCAACTGAGTATCCAAATTTGCGACAGGTCTTCTCTGTTAGGCCGCGGGATCTCAGATCGACATAGTCACCATCGATCAGTGCAGTGTTTATTTTAGTCCTGGTGGGCGCTGGGCCCTCCTGATCACCGGCGGTGTATGTCTCGCAAGAGAAGCACCACTGGCTCATGTCCGAATAGGTACTATTTGCATCACTGCTACCACAGGAACCACAGGGTCCGTGGGCCACAAAAGTGGCGTCTGTTTGAGCTTCCATAGATTTTCCTTTGATGTGTTCGACAATTTGAAAAAAAAGGGCCACCCGAAGGCAGCCCTTAGCTCTCACTTGTTATTTTCTGCCTCGAGGCACTCATCGATCCAGGACTGCGGCAGTACCTTGTGGCACCAACGAAAGTTGTGCTTGTCGGCCCAGTCCTGGTATCGACTTTTAGAGCCTTTGTAGATCTTAGCTCTAGAATTCTGGAACAAATACCGGATGTCGATTGTCGGGTGTTGTTGCTGAATTAATAAATGCTTCTGGCGATCATTTGATGTGAAAAGACCTTTTGTCTCAAGATACCAATGACCCCCGCGCTTTGGCAGCTTGAAGTCTGGGGTGTAGCGGCTGTGGCGCAGTGGCACATCGTATGCTATGCGGTCAGTCTCAAAAAGTACCTTGAGACCTTCGGCGGCAATAGCAGCGGCTATCTGATCCTCCAGGCCGCTGCGGTAGCCATTGGCCACTGCGATATTTCGAGGCCACTTCTTAGAAGTCATAGGTCTCATTATCGTCAGCACCAGCATTAACCTTAGATTTTGGCGCCGGTAGGTCTGGCTGGTGTTCCCCGCCTTCTGGCGAAACGTAGCCGCCTTCAATTGCATCAAAGTCATCGAGGCCAAAGGCGTTACTGATATCAACTAACTGCACACGGTTCAGAAGTAAGCTTACGCCGCGTGTGTTATTGTTGTTGTACGCAGAGATCACGCCCATGATCCTGACTGTGGATCCGCCGCCAATCTGGGGCAGCTTAGTAGGCAAGACGACCTCGCCAGCGCCGTCGAAAAACTCTGGTTGGTATTGGGTTTGAGCCTTAAAAGATATCTCGCCGGTCTCTTCGTCGGTCCGATAGGGCACTTTAAATTTAGCTGACCCATGTTCTGCGTTTCCAAGGTCAGTTATTTCCTGGATTAATGCGGCAGCTTCGGCCGGGGACATCAGCAGCTCTGTTTTGAACTTGGCCTGGTCGGGCCCAAATGCATTGTCCATCCGGTTGAGATGAGGGTATTTGCAGCGCCCCAAGGGGCTCGTGAATTTCTTTTTAGCCATTGTATGTGTTCCTAAGTTTAAAACAAAAAAAAAGGACCGCCGAAGCGGCCCCAGTGTGAGGGAGGTAAAAATGGATTGACGAGATTTAGCCTCGGGTCGTCCAAGGCGGGTGCAGAAGGTTAGGCAAAGCAGAACTCACTTTCCAGGACGCCGTTTATGTCCAATGTGCCTTTCGACGGGCGTTTGTGCTCCACGCCTTCCTGGTCCAAGAACGGTGTCTCTGGATCATCCAGCCTTTGGCGTACCTCTTCCTCGAGGCGCCCAAGAAGACAGTCGCCACTGTACTGGTCAACGAATGTTTCCCTTACGCCATCGAACAGATCACGGGTATCGCCGCTCACAGAAAAACTGTCGTGGATCATAAAGTAGTCAGTGTATCCCAGATCGGCCATGTGGCAGATGGTGTTCTGCATGTGGGCTGCATCAAAACTATGTACGATATTAGGTGACACGCCATTCTGCATACGCTTGGAACTACTTTTGTCCGTGTCGTATTCGATGTGACATTTGGTACGCACTCGCTTGCCTGCGGTCCTGTCGTAAAGCATGATTTGCACTGGCTTTGGCTTCCGAGACCTGTAGTCCTGGAAAGCAGGGAAGCCGGCGGGGGTAGTCCATGCCAAAGCTTTGTTCTCCTTTGAGACTGTGAGGGCCATTGCCTGCAAATAGTTCATTGCCTTGCTGATTGTTGGCAGGGTCTCTGTGATGCAGTCGTAGGACACCTGGCCCAGGAAACGTGCAGCCTCAAATTGGCCAGGCTCAGTATCAGCAATCGGGTGCCTGGCAATATCACCGTAGGCTACCAGCCGCTGCAATGGCTTCATAAGATCCTCGACAAATTGGTCAGCCATTCCCAGCGCTTTGGATGAGTAAGGCCACGTCATGCAGGGACGCTTCATAAGCTTCCTAGTGACGCCAAATTTTAGGAAGACACGGGCAAGCTGTGCTTTGGTTCGGCTGTATGGCTTGCCAGGGCTGTAAGGCTGTGCCGCCTTCTCCTTTTGTGCTTCGCTCGACCAACGCTGATCAATCACGCCTTCTTTGCGCATGCCCTCAAGTATGGATACCATACGACCCGCGTTGAGCTGGTAGATATCCTGGACAGTTGGGCTGGGTGTCAGGTTGACATAGCTGCCTTCTTTTTCAGCAAGGGTCAGCGCAGAATAGTGCTGGACGCCTGAGTTGCTCCCGTCGAGCGACTTGGGCACATAGCCAACAAAGTTGTCGCCTTCCTCGATGTACCTGGCATACTCGATACAGGCGGCCAGGAAAGTGAACGGCTTATCGGCACGGCTCCAGTCACCGTAGCCCTCCTTGTAATCCCTGGCGCATGCTAGGAGCTGATCGTGGTTGTCATCTACCCATTTCACCCGATGATCGAGGGGTGCTTTTGATATCTTGTCGAAGTCGCCACAGTTTGCCAGGTGCACCTTGAGGAAGTATGCGTCATTACCTTCAACACGGTAGCCATTGCGGTACAAGAAAAGTGACTTGATGTGCTCATCCTTGTGGTAGGAAAACGGGGTCAGCATGTACATTCTTGATCGCCAGTCCATGTTCCAGCCGATGTAGAACTCATCGTGGACAGCAAGCTCATGGGCCACCTGTAGGTCCTGTCGCATCACGGCAGCCGAGCCTTTCACCTGGCGCTCAAGCTTGAAGTGCCGGCGGATGTCAGCCTTGCGCGCCGAGATCTCATCTTGCATCATACTGTCTCGGTAGTTCTCTGGTAGCTTTGGCCTGGGAGGCAGCTTTGTTGTTGGAAACTTGCCTAAAGACTTCTGCTCATCCCAGCACCATTGGACAACCTCGAGCATGCCCTCATTGATCGCCAGAGGTGTCGCCTGGAGCAAGTTGATGGCACGAAGGTAGTTCGGAGTACCCTCTGAAAGCTGATGCTCTATGGCGCTCTGCTGGGCCCTGGTGACGCCTCTGACAAGCTTGTTTTTACTGGCCAGGAATGGATCCTTGTAGCAGCCAGTGTCGAATGAGGTCCAAGGTGTCGGTGGGCACAGCATTGGCTTTAATACGGGCTGCATCCAGCTCAAGTATTCCTCTGTTTCATCCAGCGCGGCCTGTGCTTCATCTGTAAATGCGTAGTGGCTACGGCTGCGCTTGGCCTTCACTTTGACGTGCTCTTTGTTGAACACATCGCAATACTTGAGGACAGCACTTGTCACGGCACTGGCCAGGTGTGCCCTGCGTGTCTCGATCACAAGTTGTTCTGCTGTGTTCTTGTAGGTGCCGAAGTTAACGGAGGTAAATCCATTCTTCTTGGCAATGATACGAAGTGACTTTACGCGCTGGGCGTAGCCACTGTTTGACTCCATTACCTGCTTGATGACCCGAGCATTCTGCGGCCTGTTGGGCTGTGGTTTTACACCAGCCTCCTTGGCTTCCTGTAGCTCTACTTGACGGCGTTGTTTGTCGTCCTCCAGCAGCTCCAACTTTAGCAGCTCTTGCTCTATCATGGTGCCTATGGTGAGCACCGTGTTGGTGACTGTAGTGTCTTTGAGGACTGAGTTGAACATGCACAACAGGCCTATGTATGCCAGGACATCGGGATCTAAGGTGGAGATTGGTTCTACCCACATTGGGATGCGACCTTTGGATGCTCTATATGTCTTTAGGTCTAAGATTATACCCTTGGATACTAAGGGGAGCGCTTCTTGTAGTTTGTTAAAGTGTGCTGGTCTTTCAGTGACGTGATCTGCACCGATCATACTTATGGAAAACTTCTCGTTACCTTCGCCAACCATGGTGGCCTCGTAGGCCTGGTTGGCTATCTCCTGGGCAGTCGGAGGTGCTTGTTTGTTGTTACACCAACTACTTTTGGGGATGCCAAAGAAGCCTACGCCCTCGGTGCCCTGGTCGCCCTGGTTATTGTTTTCGCCATATAGAGGCGCACTTCCCCGGCCCCCATACTTGATCGTTGTGTCACTTCTGTCCATGATTATCTCCCTGTTTTCTGTAGTTTCTGTGGTTTTCTGTTCGTTAGTATTCTTTGGTGTACAATTCATGTTTTTAATCGTCCGTGAATAAAAGTGAGAAGGGATCGCAATGTCAATACCGTAGTTCTACGGGTTTCCTCAAGGCGGGTGCAGAAGGTAACTGACCGCCTCAAGGTGCTGATGTTTAGGCGAACTGTGACGCTGCGGCCTGCAGTCCGCCACCAGTTGCTTTGATGTACTTGTGGGTGGTTTTGATATCACGGTGGCCTAACCACGTTGCGATCAGCTTAGAGTTAAGCTTCAGATTTGCAGCCAGGTGAGTGGCGCAAGTGTGGCGCAGGCAGTGGAACACATAATCTTTATTACCGTTCAATACGTGGTGGCGCATATGGCCCCAGGATCTGTAAAAGGCACTTTCAGTATAGTATGTGGCTGGGTGGTCATTGAGATCAGCCAAGGCCTGGCGGACCCTAGGGTTGATTGGCACGCGCCGGTCATCGCCGTTTTTGGTGTGCGTCAGCTCAACCCAGCAGCCATCGGCATCAGTAACAATAGAGCTAGGAGTGATTGTGACAATCTCACCATGGCGCATGCCAGTTTCCCAGCCAATGATGACCATTTGCTTCATCCAGCTCTCGGGGTGATTAGCAAAGAATGCCTCAGCGGCGTCGGTCTGGGCACGAGAGAAGTACACAATGCGACTACTGTCAGCCTTGTCTTTCCACTTAAACTTAGGCGCATGTGTGATTATCTCGCCCTCGACAGCGTGGGTGAATACCTTGGCTATCATAGCGGCGTAGTGGTTTGCGGTGTTGTCAGACAGCTTCAGAGTGTCTGTGAGGTAGTCTAGAAACTGGTGGATCTGCATAGGCTTGTAGTCACCTATGTGCCTGGTTGAGAAGTCAGCAAAGGCACCAAATTTGGCTGCTTTAGCCACAGATTTCTTATGGTGATCGCCCTTCCAAAGGCGGCGTGATTCGGAGGCAACGAATTGCTCAAATGTAATAACTTCAGTCATACTTCAGTCTCCCTATGTTTAGGAAAGCATCGTAGGTCTCTCGTTAACTCAGCTACCCTTAGTTTTCGGGTTGACGACCTATGGCAAATGTACCAGTCAGTGGCCTAGACTCTCTGGTTCAAGTGGGCGACAGGCCGCAAGGTGTGGCAGGGGACTGTAACTCCCTCGCGGAGACGCACGTCTGGTTCGATTCCAGGGTCGCCCACCACAGTATCTTTAGCCGTCGATTCACTATCCTTAGTATCATCGCTACTTGAGTTAACACAAAACTAAGTGCTTTCGTACCCGAAGGATATCACGCGCCGAGTTCCCCCGCAAGCACTAATGTAGCCGTTTTGACCTTCTGCACCCGCTTAGGAGAAGAGCGATCCTGGCCGCCGGCGGACGCTCCAAAGTAACACCAGAATGCCACCAATCCCCGAGCTTGACCATTGAGTGAGATGTGTCGCCAGGGATGGGGCTAGGTCATGGTCGATCACCAGCAGAACTGTCGATGATCCCATGACCGCCAATGCTACCTGTATATACATGTGTAGCCCCCGAATCATCAGCACCTAGGTAGCCTCGGTAAGTTGATGATGAGATCAACACCAACAGAAACCAGGGAAGGAAACGATGATGCCAAAGGGACCAGGAACTTATGGATCTAAGAAGGGCCGGCCACCAAAGAAGTAGTGGCACTATAGTAGACGACAACAACAACAGGACAGACATTGGATTATACGATGATACTAAGGATAGTGATCCGAAGGCTCAAAAGACTTGTGTTAACGATGCAAGCATATGAGTACCACCGACTGGCCAATAGGACGTGTGATCAACTCAGGATGCACAGCGACCGCAATCTCAAAGACCTGGGCTTGACCAGGGCCAGCATCAGATCTGCAGCCCATCATAAGTGTCCCAAGTGCCACGAAGACGTGTGGGACAAGTGGACCGAAGATGCATAGCATTCCCCCTGCTGGGAGAACCAGGCACGTAAGGTGTCAGTTCAATGCAGACTACAAGTTGGCAAGGATGCCAGAGCTGAATAGCCTCTCAAAACTGTTCAAGGAATACCAGCGGCACAACACTGCACCACCCAAGTAGGCAGATGGTGTCACCTGGTTCCTCAGACCAATGTTCGTTCGTTCACCACGGAGACGGTGGCCTAACCAGGTTGCGAGTTGGTCTGAGGCTAAATGTTGCGCAACTAAAT
>Ga0307996_1000221_pt1 | contig 15076 bp, 19 predicted proteins | sample Davwhametageno35_FD_203143 | JGI IMG/M metagenome (GOLD analysis project Ga0307996, IMG submission 203143) | Marine microbial communities from Davis Island wharf, Antarctic Ocean - #35 | ecosystem: Environmental > Aquatic > Marine > Unclassified | place: Antarctic Ocean: Davis Island wharf...
TGCGCTGCCACTCAACCCTTGTGAAAAGGTGTGCGTACCGGAAGCGCCGTCTCGTCTAATTTTAAACTTGTAAACAGTGTCGCTAACTCTTGTTTCATCCCCAGCGTAGTAAGAAAAATTACCTACTTGTTGGGAGGGGATTGACACACGGTAAGCCTCGAAGCTTTCAGCTAAGTAAATACCATTTCGGAAAGTTCTCCCAGTAGAAGTAACTTGTTCAGTGTTTACAGTGACCCCACCGAATACAATCTGAGTTGTAATCGAGGTAATGTTTACTATGTTATTACCCGACTGCCCTTCCTCAGTGAGGGGTTGCCCAGTTGTACCTGCTACTGTCACCTGTATGTAGTTGTTAGAATCTTGTATAAAACCAGAGCTAGAAGAAGCGTCTCCGGGCGCTGAGTAAACGAAATTACCTTTTGTTTTGTAGTCAGTAACAGCACTACCCACCATGTTCCGACCGTATAGTACCGGAAGGTTCATAATCTGGTCTTGTTTAGTTCCCTCGAAACCCTTACGAGCTTCAGCAGCAGCAGCACGAGCGGCGGCGGCGCTGGCTTGGGCCTTCTTCATTTTGTTTGCTTGATAAAGCTGGTAGCCTATCGATAGCGCTGTGGTTACTAGTGTAAAGGTACTAGCAGCCGCGATTGCGGCAATTGTTCCCGTAATGAACATTACGCTTTCCCCCACTTAAATTTTTCTGTTTTGTTAGCAATAATCTTATCAAAAGAAGTATCGTCTGAGTTAAACTGATCCATGCCATCAGGTGAGGTGATTAAGGTTTTTACCAAACCCAAGTCAGCCATCGGTGAAGAGCCTGTAAAGGTAACTACTGATTCTTCAAAATCAGAGTTATAAGATGAATCATCTATTACACCTTCATAAGCAACAACAAAGTTAGCGGGGACGAGATTCGCGCTGTTGTCTGCGTTGAAGAAACCGTTCCGGACACGAATGTAGCTACTTGCAACACCTGACATCATCTTTGACTTAAGGAACCCACTAGGGTCTGCAAAAGAGAAATTAAAAGTCTCACGGTCAACCGAAGTAGACTGGGAAGGTGGAGTATAGTCTACAATACCTGCATCAGAGGTAAAAGTCTTAGTTTCAACTGTGACGTTGTAAGGTAGTGTTGTGACGTAAAGAGAATAACCCGGAAGCTCAATCTCAATCAAGGCAAAGTAATTCAAAACGTCTGCGTAGATTTTGCTCTCTACAAAAGCGTTTACTTTTCTCATTTTACTGCCCTCGCTGAATATAAGTATTGTTTACGGATATATTTTTCGTCTAGTACATCTAAATCTGGTAAGTTTGAAGAAGAACACCACTGCCGGGGGCCTGTCTTTATAGCCAGTGAAAACGCACTACTATCTTGTTTATAAGTAAATGCCACCGCATCACCAACTTCGGTTTCTTCCAAAGGTACCTCAACCCATCCATTCCCTTTTATAAAGTCTATAGGGGAGGTGAATCCTTCTCCAAGGAGGGTGGCAAACCATTCTTCTTGCGACGTATAACCTAAGAATATGTTCTTAAGTTTTTGGTCGTTATCTCTTAGGAAATTATCATATTCGCAGAACTGAGTCCAGCAGTCAGAGATACCATAACAGTACCCCACCCTAGACCTCTTAATTCTTCGTATTTTCTTGATGGCCTTATTCAATGCCACTATTCGTTCTTCACTTGTAAAACTGTCCATGATGTATTATACAACCTCTTTAATAGTTACTGCCCCGATTGATACAAGTATACCGTCTGAGTAAGTAATACCTGATAGCTCACTATCGTCTCGCAGATAGCTTAGCTGGGGTTTAGTAGAAAAGTTCCCGTAATAAACCAGAGTACTACCGCTAACGTCTTGTTTAAGGGCAGGGTAGATTGCTAAAGAGCTACCGTTTGTTAAGTAGTCTGACTTAACCACATACACCTTTGTATGGTTAGCAAACTGGATAAAGGAACCTTTTGGGAGGACGCCTCCAGAGGTGTTGTTTGCTTGTATTGATGTAGCGCCTGCGACATAGTTAACTGACACAGAAAGACTTCCTGTCATAGTTGTAGTATCATCTACCTTTTTCAACTGTGGCATATCCATAGTCTTTACAGTATAGGCGTTTTCAAGCATAGCCAGAAAAATAGCATCTTCATTATCGTTGGTAACAATACCAAAGGACAAGTCCCAACGCTGTGCGTCAGTCTTGTGTATTAGTCGCTTAAGAGTTACTGTCTCAGAAGAAACAACAACATCTGTGGATTGGATAGTTAGAGGTGCCAGAATTGGGCTTCCCTCGAAATAGTATTTAGACATAGTTATCTCCTGATTAGTCTAGCTTCTACAGAGTGGCACAGAGAGCAACGATAGAGGGTCTTTGATAGGTAGTCCCATCAAACTCAACTAACATCACTCTCTGTGTCTCTTTACATATCTTCTTCGATGAATAATCTCACTAGTTCAGCTACAATATCGCTCCGAACAATATCGTCTACGCCGAACTCAATAATGGGCAAGTTAATGCCAGCTCCATTTACTTTACGTGCGAACTTAACCAAGTCCATACCATCACGAACATCAGACTGAGCAGGGTCGCCCATAAGCACTAGCTTAGAGTTTTCACCCAGACGTGTAGTAATAGCTTTTAGTTCGTCCATACATAGGTTCTGCGCTTCGTCAACTAGGACTAAAGCATTCTCATAAGAGCGACCCCGAATGGTCTCAATGGGTTGGATTTCAATCTCACCTTTAGCAAGCATATACTCATACTTGCCTTTACCGAAGGCTTTAGTAAGTACTTCAAGCATAGGCATAAGCCAAGGTGTCATCTTTTCTTCAATAGTTCCGGGGAAGTGCCCCAGCGATTTTCCAGTAGGAACGTTAGCTCGTGTCAATACAATCTTCTTGTATTTACCCTTCATAAAGAGTTGAGCAACCGTACCAGCAGAGCAGTAAGTCTTTCCCGTACCAGCACAACCCATAGTGACCGTAATTGGGCACTCCTTGATAGCATTAATCAAGTCATCTTGCTTTTCATTTTTAGGAAGCAAGTGAAAGGAAGTTGGAAAACGATGAACATTACCTCGGCGCTCTTCTTCTTTGAGCATGTATTTAGGTAGTTTAGCGTTTTGCTTAACGGAGTAACGAGACTGTTTCTTGGACATGAAGGATTCCTTGTTAGTGTTACGTTATTAGTTTAGCAGGGCTATTACAACCCCGCTGTTTTTGTTATTGTACGGGCTTTGCTATGGTTTAGTAGGCCATTCGATTGTGTCAGGGAAGTCAGACTGCTGTGGTACGTCTCGTAGTGCTTGACGGTAGGCTGTCATTCCAGACGACATAACTAGGTCACTGCCAGAAGCCCAGTCAGTTGCTGAGAGCAGGACGTCCCGCTCAGAACGTGCATTGCTGGCTAACTCCTCAGTAGACTGAGGGATAACGGGCAAGTCCTCGTTGATTACGTCCCATACTTGTGTCTCTTGATTAAAGACTTGTCTGCTCATCTTAGTAACTCCATGCTATGTTTGCTGTGCCGTTGTCAAAGGTCGCGCTTGCGATCCGTTCAACCCTTAACCGTATCTGAGTAAGTTCTGCGCCTAAGTTCTTAACACCACCCCCCAGAATCGAGTTAGAACCAGAGCTGGCTCCAGCTTTGCCATTTAAATGAACAGTTACTAACCAATAATGGCCCGAAGTAGTTAGGCGTTCTAGCCTTACCGCTCCTGTAAAAGTCTCCGCGTCAGCTTGGCATATAATGCCCTCTGAAAAGGTATTGATAAAGTTTTGACCGGATGCAGTAATGACCTGAGAGCTCATTGAATAACCAGACGCATTTATCCCAGCAGAAGTTCCCATCTGAATGTAAACTCCATAACCTGCCGACACACTGCAAGAATCGAATAAGACCGTAACCTCTTTGACACCAGCCGGAATACCCGTAAAGTCGAAAGCTGTTCCTGATGTGGTATTGGCTGGGGTTGCGTAGGTCCGTCCAGTTTCGATACCAGTAAGAGCAGAGCCATCAATAGCTGGTAAGGCCCCTGTAATCTCAGAAGCGGGGATTGCTGTAGCTAGGTCTGCTACTTCTCTTGCTTTAGTCATTATAAATCCTCCGGATTAGTGGGCCACACGATTGTGAGGGGAAAGCCAGCCTGCTCCGTCACGTCCCGTAACAAGGTACGGTAACTAGCCCAGATTACTCGGTCTACTGTAGAATCCGCCACCTGTGTCCAGTCGGAGGCCAAGAGCAGTTCCGTACGCTGTTCGCGCACTCTATCGGCAACGCCTGCATAGCCCGCCGCGAGTTCTTCGGCTGTCTTAGCACGAAGCGTACGACCGTATGTCCACCGCCCATTAACTTCCGTTGCTTCTGTGTTCACTGTGCACACCTGCGTGTCCGTAGAGTAGCTGGGACGCGCTGCCGTTACTACTGGATAAACCCCGTAGTCAGCCAAAAGATGGTCTGGGATGCGCTTTGGAAAGGATACGTTATTGTTATCACGGCGCAGTTTACCCACGGAGTAGGGTTCTGCGGTTCCGTTTGTGATCTTAATATAAGACATCTGTGTGTTCTCCTCTTATGTTACAACATACTGAGTGTTGGTTACGGTTGCCGCGCCGTCTGATAGGGTACGTCCAGGGGTTCCTTCTCCAAGGGTTCCTGTCCCATTCAACAGCCCTGTAGTGTTGATTGTAGGCGACAGCGTGGTTGGTGTAATTGTAAGGGCTGCAAAAGTAAGTGTGCCGTATGTCCCTTGGCCAGTACCATCTGGGGGTAGCTTAGCCATAAAACTATCAGCACTGCCGAATGCGCCAGTGGTGCCCGAAACAAAGATGCTGTTTGCTGCATTAGTGGTTACGTTATGCAACTCATCTACACCAATACTAGCGACGATAGTATTAGACCACTCGTAGCTCCCGGAGGAGTCTACTTTAATGACAACCATCTTGTTTGGTACGCTCGGAGGTGGGTCAAAGAACCCCGTACCGCCACCGTATGTAACACAAATAACATTACCTTCTGTATCTACCGTAGACATGGGGTAGGCGTAATCTCCTCCCCCTGGTTCTGGTAGAACTATATCCCATTGGTATGTGCCCGATGAGTTGAACTTGATTATTGCAATACTTAGTGTATAGTTGCTATCAGCGGGAGAACAAGATAAAATTAAATCGTCGCTTGGGTCTACAGAGATATTGCCTCGACCATAAATAAGGTATGCACCCTCAACTGTTCTTTGCCACTGTAGGGTGCCCGAAGTGTTGTACTTAACCAATCCCACAAGGTAGTTTTTAGTAGCATGCGCGATGTCCCCTGCCATAAAGATGTTGTCGTTAGAATCTACCGCCACACACTGTCCACGGTCATGATCAACGTTGCCGTATACATACCTGTCCCACAGTTTATTGCCAGAAGAGTCGCACTTTACCAAAAGCATCACGGTTTTTGTACGACCAGACGGTTTTGAAAACCCTGACATGATGATGTTATCTGAGGAATCTATGACCACATCAGTAGCATGTAGGAGATTAGTATCGAACAACGTATTTAACCACTGATATACACCGGAAGAGTTGTATTTAACTATCAAAATCCTCTCTAGGTTGTTTGTGTATCGGGGCACGGTTCCTATCATGATGACGTCATCATTAGAATCCAAAGCCAGCGCAACAGGTCGGAGAAATCCACCAACGTCCTGAGAAAAGAGTCTCTCCCAGAGCAAATTGCCGTCTGTATCGTACTTAATCAACAACATTTGAATTTCAGAAGCGCTTTGAATGTAGCGGCGTGACAGGGTAATGACATTACCCACAGAGTCCACTGCGATGTCGATGGCCATGCCCTCAGCATTGTCAACGTCAGCGGCGCTGAGCCAATAGGGTCTATCGTCAAGGCCTCCACTGCCACCAGCGCCTTGAATTTTTCTTACTGTAGTAACCATTACGATCCGTCTCCTACTAATGCTCCGTACAGAGTCGTTGAGACTTTCCACAGAGCTATAACTGTTTTGCCAGTGGTAGCCAGCGTAGGTGCTGCACCTGCGTTGTTAACCCACACCATAGTAGGCCAAGTGATTGTGTAGTCTGTGCCATCTTCGATCATCAGAGTCATGCTTTCCCCAGCGGCAAAGGTCTCCGTAGGAGTTGATGCAGCGCTTAGTGCCCACGTCTGAACGTTACCGTTGACAGGGTCTAAGGCAGGTGTTGTTCCTGTGATAGCAAACACTGTTTCTGTGTAGGAGGTAGCTGTGACTAAACCAAGCGTTGGGCTGTCATTAAGCTGCAAAGCAGAGTTTGCCAGAGTCACTGCACTTGTAACCGAAGAAGGTAGGATTTTATCAGATAAGTTAGCCATTACTATTCTCCTTCTGGTTTAGTAGGCCAAATGATTGTGTTAGGGAAACCAGCCTGTTGTGGTACATCTAAAAGGTTTGTACGGTAGGTAGCTACTTCAGTTTGTTTTGTAGTTGTCATTTCAGCCCAGCGAAGAGGGTTACTAGAGATAACGTCCACACCTTGCAAGAGTAAATTGCGTTCGCGTCGGACATCAGCGGCTAGTTCTACTTCAATCTCCTCCGGAGTGGGTGGAATGTAGGCCACAGCATTGCCATCGATAGCTAACAACAGTGCGTCGTTATCTACTGTGGTGTCAGTGTCAGCTGGGTCCAGTGTGTAGGGAATCCATCCGTAACTTGGATGATTTAACTCACAGTCGATACGACCACCTGAGATGTGTTTTGCGTTACGATAATCCATTAGGAAATCCTTAACCATAGTGTTACTGGGTAGTCGTTGGCCGAGACGACGTCGCTATAAGCCCCCATTATCCGCCACGTCCCCGATGGTGCACTGCCGCCGCCGTCCCGTGAGCCAGTGGACCTGACAAAACCGAACTTCATTGTTGAGCCAGCTACCGTGGTACCTCTTTCCCTATATGTTCTGTTGTTGCCATTTTCGGAAAGGAGGGCGTAAGAACCCACATCACCCACTGCGATGCCAGCTGTTGCTGTAGCCACTTGGGCAGTTGTGGGTGTTGTGGAAATGCTAGTAAGAGCAGAGCCGTCAATAGCTGGCAAAGCACCTGTAAGGTTAGCTGAAGCCAAGCTAGTAATGTTAGAACCGTTAATAGCAGCAGCGGTACCTGTTAGGTTGGCTGCATTTAAAGAGTCTGCGGGTTGAACAGCGGAGTTAGCTAAAGCGCCCTGTCCAGCAGTAGCAACGTTAGCTACATCAAAAGAACCCCAAGCAACGATTTCTACCAAGTCATTAACAGTTGCACCTGTAGCAAGGACTACATTTGTACCGTTAGTAGCTGTGTAGTCAGCAGCAGCAAGGCGAACACCGTTCAAGTAAACATCTACCAGACCAGCAGTATAAGCTGCTGCAAAGGTTGTTTGTGATGCTGTAGCGGTGAACTCGTTTTCAACACGGGTTGAGGCTGTTGTTACAAACCCTGTTTTAGAAAAGACATTCCAATCAGCACCATCATAGATAAAGTCTACTTTGGCACCCTCAACATCCATTACAAGGTTTTCAGCAGCACCGTCAATGGTCTCGCCATTGCGCGCAACTGTTAGGTTGTTTGTATCCCAAGTACCAGCACCGTCAGCGATGACTACAAGGTCACCTACTGTAGGGCTAGCTGGAAGGGTTACTGTGAAAACACCGCCGGAAGTATCTGTGATAACCCCTTCATCGGAGTTAGCTGTGTAGTTAGCTGTTTTAGCTACATAGGTGATACCTCCATTGGTATCCGCCCATTCGCCAGCATTACCGCCAGCGTTAATCTTAAGTACTTGGTTGGCCGAACCCAAAGCGTTTGGGATGACCGTAGCACCTGAAATTTTAATTGCCATCTTCGTAATTCCTTTACTATTGGCTAATTGTTAAGTAATAGTTGCGTTAGGAGTTACATTGCCAACTACCTCTAGATTTCCAGAAGCATCTAGTTTCATTTTGTTAGTTCCACTTGTAGCGAAGTACAAGGAACTTCCTGACTCTGTTATTGTCCAGTCGCCGAAGGTTATTGAGCCGTCCTCAACCCCCCCACCTGCATTGATAGTTTGTACAGTAGCACCAGAGGCATCTACTATGGTAATAATCAGGTCTCCGCTAGCGTTAACTTGTGCGTTAGAAACAGAGTTGCCTTTTGAACCTTGGCCACCAACTCTGCTAAGAGACAATGCCAACTCAGGACTAGTGAAGGCTAGATCATACGCCACTGGCTCCATTTTTAAGTTATAACTAGACATTAGGTTGCCTCTGTGGGGCTATAGATAACCTCAACAAGTCCTCGCAGGGGCTTCCAAACTTGCTTTGCGGTTCCCACACCACCATCATCTATCTCAACACCAATAAAACCATAAACAGGTTTATCGGGGAGAGGGGCTGTAGCCCACGCGGTAATGAGGTTTTCGGGAACTATAAACTTAAAGATATTGTCGGTATTGTCTACGTCTAGAACAGTCAGGGAGATTACCTGCCCACCTGCCTTCGCGGTAGATGGAACTGTCCCAGCCCCGTCATTGTTGCCTTCAACCACTTTTACAGAAATTGTAGCAGCAGCTAAGCTGGTCATCCAACCAACTGTAATTTGAATTTGAATTTGCTCACCGTGAACTACAGAAATTAGTGCTGTTCCGTTGTCCGTTACCGCGTCCTTAGAGGGGGAGCTAATTCGGCTCCGCCCCATTGCGGTAGAGTCATAAGCGGGTTTCGTTAATCTTGCCATATTCTTTTCCTTCTCAATCCTCAGATGGAGTTATAGGGTTATAAGTCTGTTGAGTGTGGGATTAGCTTAGAAGCCTTCTGAACCCCAGTGTTAATTATCGCTTGGTTAGCCAGCACGGTGGCTGTCTGTGTAACAAGTGATGTTATTTGAGTGTTAGCAGGAGTAATAGTATTAGCTCCATCTGTACCACGCATGTCGGTGTTAGTGGCAACAGTTCCTACGTTGACCACAGTATCGTTAGCGGCATCAAAAGTAGAGAAGCCTGTAGCTGTAGCGAAGTTACCTTGGTTCTCTTGGAGGTCAGCGGTATCAACAAGAATCGACCTAATCTTAGGTAGGGCAGACCCTGTAAAGGTTGTCAAGTCCGTTTGAACAGTATTGATGTTAGTAAGAGCAGTACCGATAGAAGTGTTATCAGGAGCAACAGTATTGGCTCCATCTGTACCTCTCATATCTGTGTTAGTAGTAGTGGTAGCTACTAGCGTAACGTTAGCTACAGCATCACTAGCGGGGTTAAAGGTTGAACGTGAAGAAACAAGAGCATCAAGGTTCTCAATCTTAAGGGCTTGTGCAGTAGTAAGCACAGGCTTATCCACTCGAATAACAACTGCTCGTGTAGAGACTTCTAACCTCAAGAAGGGGTTAAAGCCAGCTGTTTGTGAGAACATGTCTTGGCTAGGGTCTCTTGGAAAGAGGTTCCCAGAAATAACTATCTCACCACTAGCCGATGGCATCTTTACAGACCAACCTGTATCGTTTCTTACAAAGAAGTAAGGGGCAATCTCTTGACCACCTCCAACACTTTCACCACCTGAAGTGGAAAAAGCAGGAAGGTATTTTGCATTGTCAATTAGAGCAACCCATTCTTTCCAGTCGGAATACATTGCCTCAGCATCAAAATCACCTGCACTGTCTAGGGTGATGGTCTTGAGACCACCATTAATTGTTATACTACCCATTTGCGTATCCCCTATCGAAGCGTTGTTGGATTGGCAAAATCACACTATTGCTAGTGTTAACCCCTTCAATCTTCAAATACTCGTATGCGATGTTATGTACAACGATATCAACAGAGGTTTCAAAGATTGTTGAGTCTGAGAAAGTAGTTGCACTGTCCTCGATTCCTGCGATTTCTGTAGTTGTATTTGCTGTGTATACTCTTACCTCGGAGTTCGCTTGTAAACCTGTCAAGGTAAGCGTCCGTGGAGCTTGTTGAACTGTAATCCCACCATTGTTTGTTGTGATTGTAGTCCCAGAGATTGTTAACTTTACTACACCACCACTATCATTGTTGATTGTGTTTATAGTGCTGTCGTTTATAAAGTAGTCACCAGCCTGCTTAAAGTTCAAGACACCATCGACTATTATGTTGTTGTAAGTTCTGGTTGTGTTGCCTGACGCAAGAGTCAAGTCACTTTTTACAGTAATGCCGTCGATTGTTGCGCTGTGGCTAGAAACAACAGAGCCTGTGGCTAGGTCAAATGTACCTGTAGCTGTTACCGAACTACCCAAAGTAAAGTCACCCATTCCTGAGTAGCTACCACTTAGCGTGCAAGTAGCAAGAGGATTAGCTTGACTGAAATCCCAAGGTGCCGGAGAGCCCCAGTTATATGAGCCGGATAGAGTAACACTATCATTGGCAGTATTGTTTGTATCAAGATACACCCTTAAAGCATTGTCGCTTACTCTGAAATTTTCTTGTCCTGTTGCGTTTGAAGCTGGGCTAATAACACTCACACCATTGTCATTAAAGGCAGTAGTTGTAGTACCATCACCAAAACTAAACGGGCAAGGTATAAAGAAGGATGAACCCGCTTTAGTTATCCAGTTACCAATTTTGTCTGTATAGTCGGTCCCTTGAAGTAGGTTGTTAGCATCATCAAAGCTAGAAGTTCCCGTGAAGGTAGGAAGCCCTGCAGCGCCTTTTGTTGTTTCTAATAAGAAAGCACGTTGAAAGAAAAGGTCTCCTACTTGGTTACTAACCATGTTAAACCTTACGACTGCCATACCGTAGGCTTTTACTTCGGAAGGCTCGAAAACCCCTATCGTGTTTTCATTAGAGGTGTCTGATAGGTCAATACAAAGAGTAACAGGGCCAGCCTGTGAAGCAGCAAAGGGGGTATCGTTACCACCTACAAAAAACTCTTTGTAGTTAGAGGTGGGAGAGTTACCGGAGCCAATCCACATCCTTACACCGCCGTTAGCATGGTCTGATACCTGAATACGGTTAGGTGCGTTAAACTGCATACTCCAAATAAGTAGGCGAGGTTCTGAGGTTACATCTATAGTGGTTTTTACTGTTTGTCCACCTGTACCGAACATTGGACCTTCTGCAGGACCAGTTGCACTAGAAGTTGCGCTATATCCTACTCTTGAAGCACTGTTATTAACGGGTAAGTTACCGCCACTCTTGGACCTCAACTGTAGGGAGGAGCCAATAGTTCCTACGTTATCGTCAGCTGTTTGGTCATGTAGTGCAATTGGCGCTGGTAAGTTAAAAGCCATTGGTAGTTCCTTCCTTGTTATTATGTTGAATAGTTACGCTCAAGTGGAGCAACTAGTGAAATGTTTTGTCCTGTCGAACGACCGATAGTGGCCTCCGCAGCAACATATTGAGCGCCAGCAAGACCAATTGCAACTACTGTCACGAGTGCATCAGTGTTAGCTGTTCTACCTTGTTGTATGTTGTTCTCGTAATCAAAGTTAAATGGGATAGAGGCAACACCACCAACAGTGGCGGATATAGGGGTTGCGCTGTTATCATTGACCAGAGTGGCAGTACCAGTACCAAAGGTATCTGTAAAGAACATGCGATAAATAGAGCTACTATCGCTCACTAAGTTAGCATTGAAGTTTAGCGTACCAGAGGCCACGAAGGGGAACTGTACTACAGTACCTGAATTGTTTGTGAAGCTAATTCTGTTTGTGTCAACTGACTGGAAGCCATCGATGAAGACGCCAGTAGTAGTCTTAAGGTCGTTTCCTACAAAGTTAGTTAGGATTGCAGCGAGAGTACCAACTTCTGTACCAGCACCTGCGTCAATGTCAGAGTCTACTCGTAGCTTACGTTGTACAAACTCGTTAATTTGTTCTGCTGTACCACCGTTACCCTCGATTACAACTTTGAAGTCATGAGAGACGAGGTTAATAGTACGAGTGGTGGCTCCATAAGTAATAGACATACCTGAGTAAGGTGCAGTAGAATCAACAAGAGCATCACTAGTTGTAATCTTAGTGTCAGTAGCTTCAGCTAAAGGAAAACGGTTAGCAATGTAGTTTAGAGAAGTAAGGCCAATACTTGCTGTTGTAGCGGAGCCATAACTCTTCTCGAATACCCTAATGAAGACAGTTAGCCCAAGGGCGCGTTTGTCGAAGTTACCATTGGTAGAATCACCGAAGGTTTGAATACCTTGGTTCACTGTACCAGCAAAGCTAAAGTCTGTCTTTGATGTGTCTCCTTCAAAGGAGTAGTAAGCAGTATCTGTGGCATCAATGTTACCAAGCGAGATAATACCCATGTACTCTCTATTATCAACATTAGTATTGCTAATTTCTTTCCAACCACAAGAGCGCAGAAGGTTACGGGTAGGTTCCGACTTGGGTTTCCAACCTTCGATAAATTCAAATTGCTCTGGTGTAATAGATACCATAGGGAAAGGTAGAGGGATTAGGGTGGAGTCACTCTTCCATTCTTCTTTCAAGAAGCTATAGAGTGCCTGACCTGTTACACCATCATCACTTAAGTTGCCAGCAACGAGAAGCTCAATAGTGAGGTTAATCTTGTCTAGAATAATCTCCGTGGCTTGGTTTAGAGAATCGGGGTCTGTAATAAGAGTCATTATTAGCTTCCTTTAGGCCGTAATTGTTTGTTGTTTAGTTGCAAGTAAGCCTGTAAAAACAGCCCCATCAAACCCTGAATAGAATTCATCAGAAGTAGTGGTTATGTGCCTAAAGGTGGTTAGAGCATCCGCATTGTATTTGTAGGTATACACTTCATTACCAGCCAAGACCGTTAGCAAGGTTGGGTCACTAGAGAAGGAAGTAGCATAGTCCAGCCAACGAAAAGCAGCTGTACCATTGCTACCATCATTACCGTCAGTACCGGATACACCTTGAGCGCCTACTCGCGAGAGTGTTAAGTTATACAAAGGTGCCTCTGTGTTTAACTCGAAGTCATAAATAGCCATGCTGCCCCCCTTTCAAGGTCTGTTGTTAGACCAGAACTCTGCCATCTCACGTATGGCTTTAATGTTTTCGTCAATGCGAGCGATGCCCACTGCCTGTTGTTGCACCAAGGTTTCTAGTACCTTTATTTTAGATGCGTTATCAAACATACGTTCGCGGTTGTTATCCACGTCGTTACGTAGAGTAGTTATGAAGCCGATAACTGCTACTGTTTGTAAAGCAAGCGCAATAATCATGGAGATAGACACTTGCTTGCTTATTGAGAATTGTGTTTCAGATTGTTTAGTCATGTCTAAGCCACCTTATTTTTTTTATTAGACCGAGGGGTTGTCACGCAGCCCTCGGAAGGGCCACGTAATGTTTATGCTATGTCGTTACAACCAAGGCCGAGAGGGCGAGGTAGGTGTAACCCCATGAGATTCGTCGATTGATTCAACGATGGTTCTCTTTGTGTTGTTAAGTAAGCGGATGTTAACGTGCCAACCTGTTACAGCTACCATCTCTGGATACCTCATACCATCGTCGTCGGTAAGAGTAGTCCCTGTGGGCTCCTGTAGTACCCCTACAACGTCGATAGCGTAGTCAGCGGTGTTACCCACAAACTCGCCTTCATCGTCGTAAAAAGCAGAAAGGACTGTAGTCATAGCCGCTTCGCTTGTTAGCTTAAGGTAGAAGTCAGTCTTGATTATGTTGTGTTCTTCTATCATGTTGATACCTCCACAATACCAGAGTCTTCGAGGTCTACATCCCACATGCGGAACTGTCCGATTGTACCCATGAAATTAAACCCAAGGCGTAAGTTAGTGGCTGACAAGTCAGGGAGGATTGTAGGGGTTGTGTTGGCTATCAGGAGTGTACCATCAACTGAACCGTTGATGAACGTATCGCCGTGACGACTTGCGAAGTTGAATGGGACGTTGACAGCAGGGGAGTAGGTAGAAGTATGACCATTGACGAAATCATTACCTGAGGTCGTTTGCCTTTGTAGGAAGGAAGGTTGCCCTGTACGAAAACCTGTCGTACCAAGCCTAGTAATAATGTAGTTAGACCCATTTAGTGTCCAGAAGTAAAGCTGAACTTCGTTTATATTGCTAGTATCAGCATAAGTCATCTTGCCATCAATCTGGATAGACACGTTAGTGCTGTCATACGGCAGGTTAGCCGTAGGGACTGTTAGTAAGTCAGCAGCACGAGTAACTGTTGCACCTGCTGTTGAAATGTACGACGATGGGGTTGAACCTAGCTCAAACTGTGTACCAGCGATTAGAATTACATCACCTACGTTGCAAGTCCCTAGACCATCCCCGTTGGGAACCTCATATGACACACCACCAGAGCCAGAGGCTGCGGCGGCGGAAGCCCAGCAGAGCCACCAACCATCACCATAGTCAACCATTCCGTGGTCTATGATAAGGGCTTCTTTAGTGCCTACAACGCCATTCTGTAAGTCAAACCAAGCTTTTTCATTGCCTTTGCTTGTGTCATACATGTTCACATCAAACCAACCAGAACCAGCGGAAGACTTAACCAACGCCCAGCCAACATAAGTGGAGCCAGATGCAATGGCTTTACCGATTTGATACCGCTGTGCGCCACCCATGTTGGAACTAGTACTGACAGGTGAAATCTCCTGATAAGTGCCGAAGGGTGAACCAGAAACTACGGAGCTTGGTTTAAGTCCCCCTGCCCAACCCGCAGCAGATACATTACCACTGTTAGTCACTAGGTTAGTCCGAGCTTCACTCTCATGGAGGATGCCTTCGTTAACCCAAGCTGTACCATTGTAGATGTGGTGGCCTACACGAGGTCCATAAACAGCAGCAGTTGTAGTTGGGACGAAGCTATCACCTGTATCTGAGTTGTTAACCATACCACCGAGGTCACTGCGGTACATGTGTGCGCCATACATCTCCAAAGCACCGATTTGGGTGTTTACATTGTTAGGTTGCATATGCCCAAATACAAAGAACAGTCCAGTGTCAGTAGCTGGAACACTAGCTTCATATGTAACTAACGTCCAAGTGGGGGTTACATCTCGATTGGCAAAGGGGGTGTTGTTTGGTGACTGTGTCCTACCATTTAGGCATATCGTCAGAGAAGTTATGGTGTCACTGCGTACCCATACGGCAAAAGTTATCTTTTCTCCTTGAGTAACAGCGACTGTGGACAAG
>Ga0307996_1000223_pt1 | contig 14983 bp, 27 predicted proteins | sample Davwhametageno35_FD_203143 | JGI IMG/M metagenome (GOLD analysis project Ga0307996, IMG submission 203143) | Marine microbial communities from Davis Island wharf, Antarctic Ocean - #35 | ecosystem: Environmental > Aquatic > Marine > Unclassified | place: Antarctic Ocean: Davis Island wharf...
TTATATAACCTAGGGAGCGGTTGTTTTTGGTGTCTATTCTTTCTGATGTTAAGACACCAAAATCGTCCATCTCCTATTATATAACCGAAGGCGCGGCTGTTTTTGGTGTCTGTTTCTATTTCTTCTTGCCGCCCAGCGTCTTTGGTTCAACTGCGTCCAAACGTGCTTCGATTTCGTCAATCTTTTTCGTAATACGTGGATACTTTTTTCTCCACGCATCTTCTGGAACTTCCAACCAAGTAAGACCCCAACGATACACCATATAGTCTAATGCGTTGTCAATCTTACTGTAAGACCACAAACCAAGCTTAGTCTTGCCTATCCATGCCACAAAGATAGCACCCAATACAGAACCACCCAATGCTGTGTATATCCATAGACGATCACTCGCCATTTGTTGTATCATGTCAATCATTGTTCTTCTCCGTATATTTGCAGTAATGTGTCATGCTATGATCATAGGCTCCATCGAATGGCATGCCTTTTTTCAAGGCTCTCCATCTACCACGCCACTTGTCTTTAGTTCTTTGCCATCTTGTGCAGGCTCTAATATTTCCGTAGTAATTGATGTATCTAGGTGATGAGTTGTGTCTATATCCGAGCATAGCAAATGGTACACAAGTAACCATATCATTATTATTAACATGGCGATAATGAGTCGTTGTAATAGATGTGACAAATTTCTTAGTTCCTGTTCTTGGTGAGCCATAGGTATATAAAGCATCTACTTTACCTGACAAACGACTAGTGGCAATTGTTGCCATAGCCGCACCTAATGAATGTCCACATATGAAAAATTTCTTGCCTTCAAATTTAGAAGTGTTTGCTAGGACTTGATCCCAAACTTTATTTACTTCTTCTTGAAATCCGTTATGCACCAAACCAGCACCATTCTGCGCTTTATCTGGCAAAGCATTTAGGTCTGCTTTAATGTCAGAAAACTCACCTGGTTCTGTACCCCTAAAGCACAAGACATTTTCTTCTTTGTTTCCTATGATGTGTACTTGAGCGCCATCATTCTCAATGAACTTGTGTCTTGTGTAACCTAACTTCTTATATTCTTTTTTGGCTTCTTTTGCATCCATATAAGCTATCTGAGCGCATTTAGCCATTACTGCACATTTATCTATGAACATGTTTTCTATCCTTTAAAATATCTTTCAATACTCTTGATCCCGTATGTGTGAAAAATCTAGGCGCTATCGCATGGATTAATAGAACAGGGACTAGTAGTTGCAATTTAATGGCAGACTTTATAGCACCTATCATATGGCTCAAACCAGTCTCTCCGACTTCTTCTAAGTGTGTTTTGCACTGTTTACTAAACATTACTCATTCCTCTTAATTTATCTTTCATTAACTCTACTCCAGATAGCGTCTTGGCTTGGGGTTGTATTCTGGATTCAACTCCCCCCCTGCCAGAAGATATACTGGATTGTATTTCTTTTTTTCTTTTCTCACGTTTGGACTTGTTGCGCCCACCTTCAATACCAAAATATTCGATCTCTCTGCGAGGTCTGTATATTCTTCGTCTGAGTTAAAAGACTTTTTCATTTAGGTCTACTCCTACATTATTTAGTTGTCGCTCTGAAAATTCCATCCCAATGTGGTGGCAATTCTTGGGTTGCCATGTAATTACAACGTTCAATCCAAATATCGTAATATCCATCCATTTTGCCATTGAAACCTCCTTTTAGTTGCTCACACATAGTGACAACTTCTCCAAACTTTTGTTCTTTATAACACTTGTGCATGAATTTGTGGGACATTTGGTTTGCGCTATTACTAGCTTTGTCTATACCACTTAAGTCTAATGCTGTGTATATATCCAACCCAACTGTCTTTCCTTTTACTGCAAGGCAATCAAGTTGAAGGTAGAAAAAGTCTTTCTTAGTGGCTTGATATGTAGAAGGTCCGACAATCAATACGACACCATATCCTTTACAAGCACTTTCTAACCTAGCGGCTGTAGATACTGCATCTCCTAGAATATCGTAGCTATGTCTTGCGGTTGATCCCATCTCACCAATGTAACCTAATCCAGTGTTAATACCTGCGCCCATAGCAACAGGTGGTTTACCCGAAGCAACAAGCTTTTCGCTAAATTGGTCAACAGCCCTAAGCATACGAAAACATGTTTTAACACCATTTTTAGGATGTTCTGGATCATTGATAGGTGCGTTATGAATATGCATAGAGGCGTCACCAATGTACTTGATGATCATTCCGTTTGCATCTAAGACTGGCTTGGTAATTGCATCCATATAACCATTCATGACATCGGTAAGACCTTTAACGTCATCACCAAAGCTTTCTCCTAATGGAGTGAAGCCACGCAAATCGCTGAATACGATAGACACTTCTTTCTTGATGCCTTCTTTAATAAGAGAAGGATTTTCTTGTAGCAGACGTACTACTTCTGGCGAAGCATAACCTGCAAATTGTTTCTTGATTGCTTGCTTCTGTAGAAACTCATCTATAAACCTGAGTACATACTGTACAAGACCAACGAGCAAGAGCATAGCACTAATGGTAACGCCATCAATAAGAATATTCGAAGTAGTAAAGACATAAATGGAACCCCCAATAAGTCCAGTGATTGTAATGACAAAAACACCAAGACCTATGAAAGTCCAATATGATAATAAAATTATGATAAGCCCACCCACAACTAATGCGGCTAACTCGCCCCATGCTTTCGCATCTGCATCTCGTGTGATGTTACTTTCGTTAAATACAGTACCAAGCATTGCCGCCTGTATTTCGTGTGGGAAGACAGAACCCATCGCAGTAGCAAGAGGTTGTGTAATACCTGATGCAGTCGTACCTACAAAAACAACAGCACCACCGAAGTCATCTGGTAAATCAGAAAGGCTTGCTGAGTTGTATCCTTGTGACCAATCAATCCATACTTCGCCAGATTCGTTTGTTGGGATAATACCGAATTGAGGTATTCTTAACTCGTAAAACTTCCATTGTGACGTTTGGGTATAAAGTACCACCACTCTCAAAAACTAAAGGTGCGCGTCTAGTAACACCATCTATTTCTGGGAAGGTGTTGATGATTCCTGACCCCACTGCATTAGACTCAATGACATCGACGTTAGCTGTAATGCCAGATACGCTTGGGATAACATACATATAATCACTATTAATAATAGCGGCTCCCGGATTAATCGGCTCATTCTTATTCTCCTCAGTTCCTAGCATTGTTACTATGACAGGGTAGTTTTGCAAGGTTGTTGCAAGTAGGTCGTCTTGACCAGACCTATCTTCTTCACTCATGAGTACATTAAATACCACAAGCCCAGCGCCACGATTGTATAAATCTTCAATAATAGCACCGTATTCGCCACGAGGGAAAGGCCACTGACCATATTGGTTCAATGCTTCTTCATCTATATTAACTGCGTAAATGTTATTTGGGACAATTTCTTGGTTTACAATTAACTGATCGAAATAACGTAAACGCATGCTTTCAATAAAGGATGGGTTTGCAACATACAACCAAGCAAATAAACCTAGCATCATTACAGCCCATATTGGGGAAAATAATATTTTTCTCATTATTCTTTACACTCGCATTTATAGCAGACGTCATTCACACACTCTTTGCAATCTGGTTCGCAACAGTGACAACCATGACCGCATTTCTTACAGGTTCTTTCTGTACCGCGCATTCTTTACTCCTGAGTTTATTCTATTTATTATATCAATATTGTGTTACTGTTACTGCACATCCTCCTACAGTAGAACAACTGCCCGTTAGGCTGTAAGTTTGTGCATTTGCTGAATTTTGTATAGTTGATATATTGTAAGCACCACCAGCATTACTTAAGTCCATTGTTATGCTATGTGCGCCATACATGCCGCCACGTTGCTCACCGTATACAGTATGATCATCGCCAGTTAACACTATGTCTGTAAAGTGACCTGCGCTATTTTTTTGTTCAAGTGTAACATCGTTATCGTCACCTGTTATTTCAATGAAGCCATTCTTTTTGACATCAGCATATTGCAAGTGGCTTAAAGAGTTTCTGTTACCGTCTATGATATGTGCCATGTGATGTCCAGAATTTGTACCACTACTATTTACTTGAGATGTAATAATGTTATTATCGTCACCTGTTACAGTTATGTATTGTTCGAAGTTGCCGCTGTCGCTACCATCAACACTGCCATCTATCTTCTTGCCTTGACGTGCATCTATTGTATTGTCACTACCAACTATAACTCCCCTCATAAAACTATTGTCAGCACTGCCACCTTGGTATGTAATTATAGTATTATCATCACCGTATATGTATCCTTCAACAACCATATCATCTCCCAGTTGGGTCATTGTCATTGTATTGCCATCACCAGTAAGAGGTGTTGTACTGCCTGGTAGTCCCCCAATGGAATTATTCTCGCCATCTTGTACGATAGTCAGCGTGAAATCATCCCCAACTTGAGACATCCAAATTTCATTTGCATTACTGCTTTTGGGTAATGTTGATAGTGTTAGTACCAACACCAATCCGATAATCGTATATTGCACCGTTCTGTTGCTCCAAGTTTAAAGTATAACCGTAGTTGTTGTTTAGATACAAATCTACAGTATGGTTTAATGTCTGATCTACCCTTTGGAAGTGATAGTTCGGTTCTTCGTTCTCTAATAATATGCGTGTTGTAGGGTCGTACCCTAAACCTTTATCTCTAAAAAATTCCACATTCTGTTTATCTAATTCAGACTTCAACTGATTTGCCAGTGCTAGGCTTAACTCATCAAGGATATTATTCAGCAATTCATCAAGGTAATAGTCTACATCTTTGAGATCAGTATTCCAAATATCCTCAATACTATCTACAAGCGCATCAGCATCCAATCCATCAAATTTCAAGAAATCTACAGAAAGAACATCTACTTTTGCAATAGGCTCACCTTCCATTGGTGGTGCTTCATCATATGGTGTCCTTTCCCTTAGTATCAGTAAATTCGTTATGTCTCGTTCATTTAGGTCAAGTAGTCTAGGAGGTAATGGTGTGCTAAAGGAACTTCGCACCATCGTCGCTTGAAATGCTTGGTTCATTATAACGTAACCTACGTCAGTCTCCACAGATATTTCGCCAGTTACACAGTTACCACCAACATCACAACTTGGTAATAGAGTAACCATCGTACCACCAGCCTCATCAACAACCATAATAAAGTCAGTACCTCTAACACCAATCGTTGCTGCTGGAGTTTTAATACTTACGTTTCTTCTGTTTCTTTTGGCTATTTGCCCACTGGCATATCTAACCGTTCCTAACGTAGTTCTCAAACTTAATGCCCCAACACCCGCACTTGGGTCATAAACAAAATCGTCAATCAATAGACGTGTGTGAGCCTTAAGGTCAACAAGCGTATCATCAATGAAACTGATACGCATACTGCCTTTTCCTGTGATGGCAGTGTCCATAGACTCAACACCAACACCTTTGCCCCCATCAATAACATCATTAGCTCTTTCGAGAACACCTGACCCATTGAATTGGTCTATCCTACCTGCTTCTCCATAAATGGATGTTGGCATCAAGATTAACCATGTCACCATGAGCTTCTGTATAATGATACGCCATTTCATTTATAATATTAATCGCTTTGCGTAATATCGACATCTTGTCCATCACCTGTAAATGTTGCTTCAATTTTATTATCGTAAATACCAGATTGACTGATATCGTATGTAGAACCACCACCGACGATAGTTAAGTCGATTGCGTTTCCTGATATGTCACCGTTACCAGTAACATCAATATCTACGAAGTTTCCTTCATCTCCGTTTATACTTGATGTACTCAAGCTAGATGAGTTGTTTGCAACTACCGTAACAGTTGCATTTGTTCCGTCAATGTCAACGTCGTAGTCAGAGTAGTCACCAGTAACTGTAAAGTTAGCTATTAGTGTGTCTGAATCTGCTACTTCGCCTATGTGGAATGAAAAATCGTTATCGTCGCCAACTGTCGTAATATTCAGTGTGACATCTTCACAATTTAACCCACCTGTGCCATCGCATAGCATATCGACAGTATTAGTGTCGCCGGTGAAAGCCCAAGTACCAGTGTAATTGTTTCCTTTGATAACCGCCGCAATAGTATTAAAGTTTCCCTGTTGAGTAACGGAAAATGTCATACTATCACCAGTAAGGGTTACTCCTGTTGTGGAGTTACCAAATACGTTGTCTTGACCGTCTTGGGAAATATCCAAGTCCAATCCATCGCCCGATTGCGTTATGTAAATGTCGTTCGCCCAAGCGCTTGTACTCATAATGAAAATAGACGAAACCACATATATGAGTTTCTTATTAAACATCAGTTTTCTTCTTTCTCTTTAAATTTCCACAAATCCTTTTCAACACCTTCATATACCAATTCTATGATGCCTTGTTCTATAGCCGCCCTAACAGCATAGTTCACAGGTTCGTTCACTGAATAGCCATTTTCAATCTCTAATGCTTTAGTGCCTAAGTCCAAAAACTTGAACACATCAGCACTAGAGCGATAACTCGCCACTGTCTTTTCGGTAGCAATACTAATTAATACTTTACCAGAAGATACACTAACTAGGCGCATAACAACAGTTACTGTATCTATTCTATATTCTGTAGAAGCACCCAACCCCATAAATCTAACTCCAACACCACCAACGGCTGTGTTGCTATCATACCCAACAATACCACCTTCTAATATCAATCCTGCAAATATTAGTGGTTTTAAAGGTTCTGCTTCGCCATCTTCGCCTTTGTATATTTCTCTAGTGTTACGTATTAGCTGTCTTTCTTTTATTAAGTTGTCCATGCCAACACGCTCGACTACGTTAAACCAACCTCTATTACCTACATCTTGTAATGCTTGTATCACCCATGCCGCGCTACCCTGTGTGACCGCACTAGATAAGTTAGCAACTCCATCGCCAGGTTTTCTTTGCCCAGTCATGTCGTCAAAGTTATACAAAGCAATCGGTATCAATTCACCTTCTAAAGGTGGGACTGCTTCTAATCTACCTTCAATAGGGCTAGGTTGAATGATAGGAGACGTGTCTATCTGACCTAAAATATCAAGACTCTTTTGTGTTGCACATCCGCTTAATGCAAGAACTATACCAACTGATGCAATGACCATTTTCATCAGAAATTAAACTCCCCTAATCCTGGGATTGTTATCTCAGTGATACTTCCATCATCATCAGTAATCGTTAAGGTAATAGAACCTGTTGTGGTGTCTTTTGACCATGCAATTGTACTACCTTCAATATCAGCAATGCCACTTGTTGAACACGCCGATGCGTCAGTACAGTCAGCAAACATAGAGTCTACCAATTGTTTTGAAATCGTTGCGTATATTCTCGACTCAACGTTTCTCAAAAACTTGTTAAGTGTAGAGTTCTCAAGTTCGCGTTCAATACGGTCTGCCTCTGCGTCAGCCGCATCTTGTAAATCTTTTTTTCTGTTAAACGTAAGTTGTTCTATACTTAGAATATGTGTTGAATAACCTTGTCCGTTAAATGACGGACTTTTGAAACCCCATTGCAATGGGCTTGAAACTGCTATGTTACTTACTAGTATCAGCGCTATCGCTACTATTATCGTTTTCATCATCTGCCCGTCCTATTGAGTTGAAAGATTTACTTTCAGCTTTGTATTTGTTAACTAGTTTATTTAACTCATCTTCACGCTGAGGATTAAGCTTTGCTTTATATTCCAGTACCATACTTAGCTTACTGTTTAGCCTTATCATATCATTATCAAGCATTCTAACACGATCCACCAATTTAATTAAAGTGAACATTGTATCACCAATGACTGGATCAATTGTTTCCGTCACCCATTTCCAAATAAAGAATATGAAATAGCCCATGCCCATTGCCGCGATTATCGGAAACCCATATTCGCTGATAGCCTTGGCTAAATCAAATTCCATTTACTTCCCTTTGCTAATCCCTACCGGCTCCATCAGCCGAAGAAATCTTAACTAACCAACCCCTCTCGTTCACACGAAAGACATCGCCTGGCTGATACAGCCAATAATCCTTTTCAGTGCCATCTTCTTTGACACCCATGACTTCACCTTCCCAATTACCTTCAATTCGAAAGTTCTCACCAGCTTGGTTAATGTTGTATTCCATCCAAATCATAATTTAATCCTCATTCGCATAAATTATAGAGGCATACGATTGATCTTCTGCAACCCCATTTATTTGCTCAAAGTATCCATTAGGACCCACTCTGAATTCATCACCGATTTTAAGCTTTACATCGTCAATAACGAAGAACTTATCATCTGTGTTCTTTCCATTGAGAATGCGAAACCCATTACTAAACTTAGATAGTACCAAATCTTTCCATAACATTAGTCTCTCCTTGCGTCATCCTTGCCTTCGTTAGCCGCAATACGATCAATGTTTGGTTTTACGTTTAGAGCATAACTAAGTAGGGCATCAATTTTCACTAAATCATTATTCATAGTCTGAACTCTATTATCCAAACCAGTCATAATATTCTTTAAAGAAGTAACAGAATCTGTAACACTCGCTAAAATAAACTTAAGCGTTATGAAAACGAATAACCCAGCAGCAAGCGCACCTGCAATTGGAAATCCTACGTCTCCGACTAGTGTTAAAAAGTCCATCTTTTCTCCTTCGTCTAATATTTATAATAAATAGAACGACAAAGACAAAAAAAAGGGGAATACCATGTACGAATACAGAGCGCAGATTATGAGAGTTGTTGATGGAGATACAGTTGATTGTGACATCGAATTAGGTTTTGGTGTGGTTTTGGCTGATGAACGTGTGAGAATTATGGGTATCGATACCCCTGAGTCGCGCACAAGCGACAAAGTTGAGAAGGTTTTTGGTCTAGCCGCAAAGCAAAGACTTAAAGAGTTGCTTGGAAAAGAGTGTATTCTTAAAACACAAATCGCAAAGAATGGCGAAGACATGAAGGGTAAGTTTGGTCGTATCCTTGGAGACTTCATTATGGACGATGATCGTATGGTCACCGAAGTAATGGCTGAGGAAGGTCATTGTGTTCCATATTTTGGTGGTGCTAAAGCTGAAACGCAAGCCGCTCACCTAGTGAACAGAAACAAACTATTGGCTGAAGGTGTCGTGTCAAAAGCAGACTACGATAAAGCTGTTTTAATTATGGAGAAAAAGAATGGATAATTTTACTTTAGAAGAACTAAATGCAATGGTAATTGAGGCAGGGGAAAGCCAAGTTATTGTAGAAGCTAATTGGATAGGCTACAACGCATCTAATGAAGGTGTGTATTATGCTACTGATACCGATGGAGACGCTGGACACATTTACATCAACATGCGTTATGGGGAACATGTCATTAATGTAAACTCATTAGTTACTGCCAACGACGTTATTACTGATTACACACCAGCAGACGTAGTACCAGAAGATACAGAATAATTTAATTTAAGTGTTGACAACTTTTTCGTGATTCGCTATAAGTTAATAGTAGAAAGAATCAAACGAAAGAGAAATCAAATGCTTTATCAAATCTTCCAAATTCAGTTTTCAGATCAAGACATCGCAGAAGTTAACTCAGATCAGCCTAACGCTAAGTATAGCGCTAAGCGTAATATTGATTTTGACTTCGGAAATGTTGGCATCGCTACTCTTGCTTCTGAAGCTTTTGATAGCAATCTCTACACTCACGTTGCTAACATCACTGGTAATGATCTTGAGCATGTCTTCGAAATCAGCAACCTTTGCATTGAAAGCAACATCGAGCGTTTAGGTCGTAAGTCTTCTTTGTCTGTTGGTGACATCATTGTTGACGGTAACGGTATCGTTTGGGTGTGTGCTAATTTTGGCTTTGATGAAATTAAAGTTCTTGACAGCGTAGCCGCTTAGTGCTACAAAAGTGAGTAATGAGAATCGGAGAGGATTCGAAATGATCTACAAACACACCGCCGTAGTTGCCAAAACAAAAAGTGCTGAGACATACGCCATGGGGCGGTCTGATGTGCTTGACGGCAAACCACCTGAGTGGGGTGGCTACTATGTGTGGGTACGCAAGGGTAGCTACATGTCTCACGCTAAAGGTGGCATCGGCTACACTTGGCGGTACGTTAAAAAAGACTTGTCTTATAACGAGGCTGTTACTTTGATGAACAAACGTGTTAAGTTTAAAGCCTTCGAAAAAAACGAAGCTTACGGATAAAAATTAAATGGTTGAAACAGAACCCAAAAAGGGTAGATGATCTTCTGAAATGATTTAGCTTGGAATTAGGGGGTTGACAGCCCCCTTTTTTGATTCTATAACAAATTTGTAATCAGTCTTGAAAGGACGAAATCATGTTTGAAGTTGGTATGGGTATTATTCGCCAGTATGCAAAGCACACCGCAGAAGGTGAGATCACTTCGATCCACGATGATGAGGATGGCGTAACACTGATCTCTGTGTTGTACACAGACGGAGCGGTAAAAATATATTCTGAGGACTGCGTTATCGCAAATCTTGGAAACCGAATGATCGTAACAGAAAGAGTTGTCTGGTAATGATAAACGCGGGGAACAACGAAGCCGAAGCTAAAGCAAATGCCCTACAGGCATCTATCGCTAACAAGGGACAGTACGTGACCCTCTACTCTTGCTTTGGCATATTCATGAAGGTTTCCAAGTCACTTCACGTCTTCGAACCTAGTGACAGTCTTTTCGGGGTCTATTGGCTAAATGGTAAAGAGAAGCCTTTTACTATGGCTCAGCAAATAAAAGATGAACAATCGACACCTAGTATGATTTAGGTGTTGACAACATCAGAATGATTCTCTATAAAGTAAGAGTAAGTTAAAAAGAAAGAGATCAAATGCTAGTTCAAACAAAAAACGAAAACAACAAAATGTGCTACAGCTTCGAAGCACGTGGCACTAAGTATGACGTTGTTGAAGATCGTGATGATTTCTATGCTGTTTGGTCTAAGCGTAATACGCTAACACATCCTAGTTTAGTTCTCATGACTTTGAAAGAAATGAAGGCTCGTTCAAAGGCACTTAGCCACCTCGCAACTCTTATCGAAATGGAAGTATAATATGACTTTTGCTCCTGACTCAGTTGGCTTCACATATGGTGATGGCAGTATTCAAGGATGTTTTCGTTTGAAAGAGAACGATAATTATTTCGAATATAGTCGCAACAATGATCCACTGTCATGGTGCGAAGACCTTCCACACAAGGTATGGGTGAACGATGTTGTAGGGCAAGGCTACCGTTATGCGATAATCAAGAAAACTGTCGCTTATGTGGCTGTGGATGAAGATGAGTTTGGCTTGCCTGTACTTGAGAAGTGGGACTTAAAACAAAGTCGAGTTTATAGTTGACAAGTACAAATAGATTCGCTATAAAGTAAGAGTAATTAGAATCACTTGAAAGGGGTTCCCAATGAAACCAGAATTTGTAAGTCTACAGTCTCTCTATTGGATGGTCTTTGACCAAGCATCAGATTTGATGGCAGTAGCAGAAGGTCTTGAACCAACGTCAGCATTAAAGCAATGCGCGTATGACAATGGCATTACTGAGGGTTCTGAGATGGGTACTTTCATCAAGTGGGCGCATGACGTCATCGACGGAAAAATTTAATAAGAATAGGCACATCCCAAAGCAATCACGTTGCCTACCAATCGACAGAGCTAAGACTCGGATTAACAATGGGTGTCACAAGAGCCTTCTTAGGAAGGATGGAAGGGAGAGTTTCGACTCTCCCTTTTTTGTTTTATTTTTTATTCTTGATTGCGTCTGCACCAAAGAATGCCGCTACTAAGGCTGAAATCGCAATGAAATACGTGGGTGCGATATCACCAACAATACCTGCGGCTTCATCTAGCCCAAGGAATGATGTCATGACGATTGCGAAGGGATATAGCAACATCCCGAACAATGCGAACCATGTCATCTTTCTCATCGCATCTCTTTGCGAGTCCTGATCTTCAAGTGCTTTTCTTTTGAATTCTAACGCCATGTCCATTTCAGCTTTTGAAATATGCCCGTCTCCATTGGCATCCATGCCTTCGAGTGCGTCTGCGTCAATTGTTTTTTTATCTGTCATGTTAGCTCCTATCATAAAGTTTTCATCACAAATAATTCAAATACAAATCTATTTATGTTATAAATACACTAAGAAGCCTAGTCAAATTAGCAAAGGAGATGAACATGGCAATTAAAGTAAACACCACAACGGTGATCGATAACGCTTTAGCGTTGCAAAACATTGCATCTTTAGATGGTTCAACTACAAATACAATTAAAGCTATGCTTGTAGCTGTTGACCACAAATTAATCATACGTGATTCTGCTGGAAACGAAACTTTTAGAATTTATGGATTACCAAGTTAATGGCAGGTTGGTTATTACAAGGTGATTTAACTGGCTCTGGCACAGTTTCAATTAACATGCCAGACCCAGAGGATGATCCATATGAAGATCAAGTTTTGAGAAGAGTTGCTTATTTGTATTCATTAAATCCTACAGTAACATTAAGTGTGGTTAATTCTGGTGGGAACTTGGGTACTATAGGCTCAGACACGAGAATGATTGCTGGGGCTAGTACATCTACCACTGCCGCCCAAGGTGGTTTTACTGGTGAAGGCGGTACGCCTAACATATCGTCAATCACTGGTGGTACATATGCTCGTATTTCCCAAACAGTAAGTGGTACACCACCCGCATTACCTACTAACACCAATGGGCTTAGGTTTCCGTTAACATTTAATGAAACTAACGGTGACCTTCAAGTTATGGACACTGTCGACATGTTGGAGTTTTTCATTGCACCAGCAGTTGCTTACATAGCAAGCGGAGCAGCAAATGTCCAAGCAGGTGGAGCCTATCATATATCTACATCAAGTAGTGTGTCTGGCTCAGCGTTGGTATCGTCAACTCCTGTGTTCATTGACACAAGAGCAAATGCCTCCCTCTATACTGCTGGTGGTATTGGTGAAACTTTAGACCAACCTACGACAGCTAATAATTATTACTTGCACAGAGTTACGCCAGCATCTAACACTCCCCAATTTATGCCACTATATTGGGACGCGGTAAGCGGCGAGATAAGAGAAATGTCATTAGCTATATTTGATGCCATATTAGGACCTATGATACGAAACTATGTGGTCAATGGTGCTGGTACAGTAGAGTTTAATACGGTATTACGATATAACATAAATGGTGCTGGTAATACAATGGGTACTGTGATGGCAGACACATATTTGAGTGGTTCATCAGCTTCTGGTTATACACAACGATTTGTAAGTACATCAGATTATCGAACACAAGAATTTCCAAACGGTACACCAGCAACACAATCATCCTATACACTAAAAAGTACAGTAGTTAATTAAAGGGACATATCATGGCAGAATTTAGCGGAAAAATTGACACGGCATATTACGTGAATGAAGAACACACCTTGATCGAAGTTGTGTATACTAATGAAGAAGATATGCAAATTAATTACATGATCGAAGCAGAGGATAATGCAGATTATCGGGCTTTGGTTTCCGAAGGTTATGATGAAGAAACCCTTTTAGACCGAACCTCTGAATATAAAAGAGTACATGCTAGAGCCATTGGCGAATTAATTAACACGCAAGCACAATATTTAGCAGAAGAAATGATGGGTATGCGCTTTCTGATAAATCAGAAAAAGCACCTTGAGGATCAGAAAAAGCACCTTGAGGACCAAAAGGATATACTTAATAAAGAGTCTACGGATTTAAGCGAAAAAGCTGAGAACCAAAAGAAAACGTTAGCAAGCCTCGACCAAGATGTTAAAATAAAAACAAATAAAATTGATCATGCTTTGTACGATTTTTTTCGTGATAATAACGAAAATAAAGAAGAACTGTTTAAGTTCAAGCTTTGGGCGTTAGAACAAGACGTGGTTAAAAAAGCCGACAAATCTGTAAAGTCTTCTATACGTAAGGCAACACGCATCACATCTGTTATGGCGATTTACGACTCTTTAATTTAATAGGGTGTTTTTATTATGAAATGTATGGTTCCCGAAACAGGGATTACAATTAATCCTATTGGTGAGATGGTTATATGTTGTGCAGGTGACAACGTTGCGCTTTCGCACATTAAAGACGTAGACAACCTCACTGAGTTCTTCAACGGAGAAGTCTATGAGAAGCTTCGCTCCGACTTTAAGGAAAAGTCGTTTCCAAAACAATGTGACGTTTGTTGGAAGCATTGGGACGCAGGGCGTATTGCTAGGTTTGACTCATACAACCGATTTGACTTCCCTACATACGAAGAAGATTTAGCATCTGACGTTATTCCTATTAGGTTTCTTGAGATCACAACAAGTAACATATGCAATCAAATGTGTGTTTCTTGTTCTGGTAAGTATTCTTCTAAGTGGTCGCCATATGAAAAGATGGCTGTTGAATCGGGGCTGACTTGGCGTAACGAGAATCATAAGTTCCATACCGAAATGTATAAGATGACTAAGGCTGATGTTGATAAAGTTCTTGACATAGTTCCTAACCTACAACATCTAACCATCAAGGGTGGCGAACCCTTTGCCGATCCTAACAACATCAAGATATTAAAGAAGTTGGCTGAGACTAATCCTAGCTGTAGGTTAGAAATATGCACTAACATGCAACTCGTGACTAACACTGTTATTGAAATATTACATCAGATAGATGAAGTACACATCCAAGCAAGTATTGATGGTGTACACGAAATGTATGATTGGATACGTGGTGGTAACTTTAAGAAGACAGTAAACAACATTAAGCGATACCACGAACACTCTGGTCGTAAAGTAGTTATCGTATCAACAGTATCTGTATATAATTGGATGCACCTTCCAGAACTTATTGAATATTGGAAAGGTGTTGAAGGTGTAGATAGAATTAGTATGGCTAACCTTGTTACATTCCCCAAATATTGTAGCCCATGTTACCTAGACGAACACCACATAGAAGAAGGCAGAGACA
>Ga0307996_1000224_pt1 | contig 14923 bp, 8 predicted proteins | sample Davwhametageno35_FD_203143 | JGI IMG/M metagenome (GOLD analysis project Ga0307996, IMG submission 203143) | Marine microbial communities from Davis Island wharf, Antarctic Ocean - #35 | ecosystem: Environmental > Aquatic > Marine > Unclassified | place: Antarctic Ocean: Davis Island wharf...
CTAGACGGAGATTTAGTTGCTTACTCCTTAAATGAAAACCCTAACAGAAGAAAACCTGAAGGAAGGATAGAAAGAGTAGTAAAAAGAAAAAAAACAGAATTTGTAGGAACGCTAGATATTTCCAAAAAATTTGCTTTCGTAATTACGGATAATAGAAAAGTACACATTGATTTTTTTATTGATTTAAAACACCTAGGAAAAGCAAAAGATGGAGACAAAGTCGTTGTTCAATTATTGAATTGGCCAGAGAAGTTAAACTCCCCTTTTGGAAAAATTATAAAAATACTAGGTAAATCTGGAGATACAGACACTGAGATTAATGCAATAATGGAAGATTTTGAACTTCCTTATGAGTTTCCTGCTGCTGTTTTACAAGCTGCAGAAGATGTAGATACCACAATTTCGGATAAAGAAATTGCAAAACGAAGAGATTTTAGAGAGGTCAACACACTAACTATAGATCCATTTGACGCCAAAGATTTTGATGATGCTATTTCTTACCGTGAATTAGGAAACGGAAATATAGAGGTGGGAGTTCACATTGCAGATGTGTCACATTACGTTACTAAAGGAACTATAATTGATGATGAAGCAATATTGAGAGCAACATCTGTTTATTTGGTAGACAGAGTAGTTCCAATGCTTCCAGAAGTTTTATCGAACCAAGTGTGTTCGCTAAGACCTAACGAAGAAAAATTAACTTTCTCAGCAGTATTTGAATTGGATAAAGAGGCAAAAATTCAAAACAGTTGGTTTGGAAGAACAGTAATAAACTCGAACAGAAGGTTTACTTACGAAGAGGCTCAAGAAAGAATTGAAACCAAAGAAGGAGATTACCAGAAAGAGATAAATACTTTGAATGATTTGGCTCAAATACTAAGAGCAGGAAGAATGGATCAAGGTGCTCTTAACATAGAAACAACTGAAGTAAAATTCATAGTAGAAAACGGAAAACCGGTAGGAGTAAAACTTAAAGTATCGAAAGAAGCGAATAAGTTGGTAGAAGAATTTATGTTAATGGCTAACAAAAATGTTTCTAAATTTATTGGAATTCCTAAAAAAGGACAAGCTAAATATCCAAATATTTACAGAATTCACGACCAGCCAAGCGAAGAAAAAATTGCTGACTTACATAGATTTGTAACTGATAATGGTTACGAAATAAAAGAAGTAAAAGACAAGCCACTTTCATTTGCCTTGAATAATTTGTTGACTGAAGCAAAAGAAAACAGAGAAGTCGAATTCATAGGACCTATGGTCATTAGATCTATGGCAAAAGCTGTTTATTCGGCAGAAAACATTGGCCATTATGGACTTGCTTTTGATTATTATTCTCACTTTACTTCGCCAATTAGAAGATATCCTGATTTGATGTTGCACAGGATTTTACAAAACTTTCTGGATAAAAAAGATCCACATTTGAGTGCTACAGAAATTGAGCAACAAGCAAAATATTTCTCTACTCAAGAAAAGAAAGCTACAGATGCCGAAAGAGCTTCTACTAAGTTTATGCAAGTTGTATTTATGAAAGATAAAGTAGGAGTAGAATTCGCAGGAACTATTTCTGGAGTTACTAGCTTTGGTATTTTTGTAGAAGTAAACGAAAACAAATGCGAAGGTCTTATTAAAACTAACGCTATTTCTCAAGATAGATTCTTCTTTGAAGAAGATGGAAAAAAACTCGTAGGTAAGAACTACGGAGATGAACTAAAAATGGGCTCGAAAGTAACCATTGAAGTAACCAAAGTTGATATGGTAAATCGTAACATTGATTTTGAATTGGTGGATTACGAAAAGCAGTAATTTTCAAATCGGTTAAATAATCCATTCCCGCGAAAGCCTTACAAATCAAATTGATAAGATAATTATTAACTTTTTCTATTATCAAATTATTGATTGTTAATTATCAATTATCAATTAATAACTACCTTTGTAAATACAATTAAAACGCAAAGAATAGTTAAATGGAATATAACCACAGTGAAATAGAGAAAAGATGGCAAAAAGAATGGGCAGACAAAAAGACGTTTGCTGCACAAGAAAACTCTGAAAAGCCAAAGTTTTACTCTTTGGATATGTTTCCTTATCCTTCGGGAGCAGGACTGCATGTAGGACATCCACTGGGTTACATTGCCTCTGATATTTATTCCCGTTACAAAAGATTAACGGGTTATAATGTATTGCACCCAATGGGATACGATTCTTTTGGATTACCTGCTGAACAATATGCTATCCAAACTGGTCAACATCCTGCGGTTACTACCAAAACTAACGTAGAGAGATACCGCCAGCAAATGGATCAAATTGGTTTTTCATTTGATTGGGACAGAGAAGTGAGAACTTCTTCGCCTGAGTATTACAAATGGACACAATGGATTTTCAAACAAATATTTGATTCTTGGTACAACAAAGCGACCAATAAAGCTGAAAAAATTGAAACTCTTATTGCTGTTTTTGAATCGGAAGGAAATGCTACTGTAAAAGCAGCTTGCTCAGAAACTGAATTTTTTACAGCTGACCAATGGAGTAAATTTACGGAGAAAGGACAGAGCGATATCCTAATGAATTACAGATTGGCTTTTATTTCTGACTCCATGGTAAACTGGTGCCCAGCTTTGGGGACAGTATTGGCAAATGACGAAATAAAAGACGGAGTTTCAGAAAGAGGAGGACATCCTGTAGTTCAAAAACTAATGCGCCAATGGAGTATGCGAATTACTGCTTATGCAGATAGATTGATTCAAGGTTTGGATACAATAGACTGGAGTGATTCCATTAAAGAACAACAAAAGAACTGGATTGGAAAATCAAAAGGAGCTTCTCTGTTTTTTGATTTAGAAAACTCAGATAAAAAGATTGAAGTTTTTACAACAAGACCTGATACTATTTTTGGTGTGAATTTTATGGTGCTTGCACCAGAGCACGAATTGGTAGCAGAAATTACAACTGCAGATCAAAAACAAGCTATTGAAGATTACATTCACCAAGCTAGTTTGAAAACAGAACGTGACAGACAAGCTGATGTAAAAAACATTACGGGTGTAAACACAGGTGCTTTTGCAATTCACCCTTTCACGGGAGATAAAGTACAAATTTGGATTGGAGATTATGTATTGGCTGGTTACGGAACTGGAGCTGTAATGGCTGTTCCTGCAGGTGACCAAAGAGATTGGAGTTTTGCCAATCATTTTGGTATTGAAATAAAAAATATATTTGAAAACATAGATATTTCTGAAGCAGCTTGTGAAGATAAATCGGCTTTGTTGTGTAACTCAGATTTCTTGGATGGATTAAATGCCAAGAAAGGAATAGGAGCAGCAATAAAAGCGATTCAAGACAAAGGATGTGGAAAAGGAATGACCAATTTTAGATTGAGAGATGCTATTTTCTCGAGACAAAGGTATTGGGGAGAACCGTTTCCTGTTTATTTCGAAAATGAAATCCCTAAAGTAATTGAAGATGAGTTTTTACCGATTGAATTACCAGAAGTAGAAAAGTATTTACCAACTGAAGATGGAGATCCACCTTTGGGGAATGCAAACACTTGGAGCTGGTGTAGAAATAAAAAGATCCTGAAAACGAACGACAAACAAAATGGTTCTTGCACTTGGCCAATGGAATTGAACACCATGCCAGGTTGGGCAGGAAGTTCTTGGTATTTCTTGAGGTATATGGATGCTAATAATCCTAATGAATTTGTTTCTAAAGAAAATGCAGATTACTGGGGACAAGTTGATTTATACATTGGAGGAGCAGAACACGCAACAGGACATTTATTGTACTCCCGTTTTTGGACTAAGTTCTTGTATGATAGGAATTATATTTCTTTTGAAGAGCCTTTCAAGAAATTGATAAACCAAGGAATGATTGTTGGAAATAGTGCAATTGCATACTCTCTGTCTCCAAATGTTGGGATTTTTGGAGAGTCAATGGATAATTCAATTATTGAAAAAGAACTTCTTCCACAAGAATTAATCACAACATTATTCATTTCTTATGATGATGTTAATACACTTAAAAAAGAGAAGGAATTTAAAAATAAAAATTCTTTAGAATACAATGAAATTAGCGATAAAGCAGATTTAATAAGAGAATCTATCAGAAATAAAGAGAATAAAATATCTCAAGATTTAGAAAAAAGACATCCAGAGTATAAAGTTTCTTTTGAATATGATATTGACTCTGGTTACTTCCGTACCATAAATGTTGATGTGAATTTTGTTAAAAATGACATTTTGGATGTTAAAGAATTTCTAAAAACAAATAAAAGATTAGAATTTAAAAATTCTGAATTCATCACTAATGAAAACGGAGAATATATTTGCGGAAGCGAAGTAGAAAAAATGAGTAAATCCAAATATAACGTTCAAACTCCAGATGAGTTGGTCGAGAAATTTGGTGCTGATACATTAAGGTGTTACGAAATGTTCTTGGGACCTTTGGAGCAAGCAAAACCTTGGGATACCAACGGAATTAGTGGTGTAAATGGATTCTTGAAAAAATTATGGCGATTATTTCACCAAGGAGAAACATTTACGTTAACAGAAGGGGAGGCAGATAAAAAATCTTTGAAAACATTGCACACTGCAATCAAAAAAATTACGGAAGATTTAGAAAGATATTCTTTCAATACGATTGTAAGTAACTTAATGATTTGTGTGAATGAATTGCAAGCTCAAAAATGCAACAACAAACAAGTATTGAGTGAGTTATTGCTGCTAGCCTCTCCTTACGCTCCGCATATTTGCGAAGAGTTATGGAATAAGTTAGGAAATAGAGAGAGTATTTCTTTTGCTGCTTGGCCCCTATTTAACCCTGAGTTTTTGGTAGAAGCAAATCACAATTATCCTGTTTCATTTAACGGGAAAATGAGATTTATGTTAGAATTACCTTCTACCATGCAAAAAGATGACATAGAAAAAGCAGTAATGGCACATGAAAAAACAGCTGGTTATTTGGACGGAAAAGCACCTAAAAAGGTAATTATTGTACCTAAGAAGATTGTGAACATTGTAATTTAATCACTAATCTCTTTTAATGTTTTTGTGCAATTATTAAGAGCTAAAAAATAGAATTAGAAAACCTTTTTTAAGGTTATTTGAAAGAACAAAGGATGTTGCCTTTAAAAGTAATTATTCTAATCTAGAATGTATCGAAGCCACTAACCTTTCTAATTAGTGGCTTTTTTTTGCTCTTTATTAGCATATATAATTCTATATTTGTCCTTTATTAGCAGTAAACCATGCAATATTTACTAAAAAAGTAACGTATTACGATACAATGAAAAATATACTGACCGTTTGTTTAATAATGTTATTTTGCCATTCCAATTTTTCGCAAAGCGAAGAATTTGGGCTTTGGTTAGGTACTTCTTTCTACTTGGGTGATTTGAATCCTTCTCCCAACAAAAATTTTCATAAAAACATAAACCCAGCTTTGGGAATTATTTACAAAAGAAACCACAGAAACTTAAGGTATTCTTACAGGCTGCATTTCATGTATGGAAAAGTAGAAGCTTATGATTTTCAAAGTGAAGATCCTTGGCAACAAAATAGAAGCCTTAATTTCCAAACTACAATCCTTGAGTTGGGTGCAATAATAGAAGTAAACTTCGTAAAATACAAAGTCGGAGAAATGAATAAATTGAATCAAACACCTTTTTTATTCTTTGGATTAGCGGGTTATAATTTTAAACCAAAAGGGCTTTATAACGACAGTTGGTATGATTTGCAAGCATTATCTACAGAAGGGCAAGAAACAAGCTTAAATACCACTAAAAAATATAAATTAAACCAGCTTGCAATTCCTATTGGAATTGGATACAAAGTGAACGTTTCTACAAATTTATCTTTTGCATTTGAAGCAGGTGCAAGACTACTATTTACAGATTACTTAGATGATGTAAGCAAAAAATATGTAGATCCAGGAGTCCTTGCAGAAGAAGCAGGTATTCTATCTCCTATTCTTGCCGATAAATCCAACAACCAAGTAGGCGATAGAAATGTGGGACACGAAAGAGGGAATTCCGAACTAAAAGATTGGTATTTCTTTTCTGGACTAACTTTCACTTATACTTTTAATAAAAAAAGTGAATGTGAACAAAGGTTTATGAGAAAATAGTTGATATTATGCTTGAATCCATACTACAATTTGATACTGATTTATTTTTATTTCTAAATGAAATAAATAGTCCTTTTTGGGATGCAATCATGTATTGGATAAGTCACAAATTCTTCTGGATTCCTTTTTATGGTTTTCTTGTTTTTTTACTTTACAAAAAATATGGATTACAAAAAGCAATTGTTCTCACTTTACTAATCTTAGTAACATTTGCACTTTGTAATACGCTTTCTGTAGAAGCTTTCAAAAATGTATTTCATAGATTAAGACCTTGCCATAACGAAGAAATCTCGGGACTGGTTCATTTGGTAAATGATCACTGTGGCGGACAATGGGGATTTGTTTCTTCTCACGCAACCAATGTATTTGGGTTGGCAACAATCACCTCCTTTTTTCTTTCCAAAAAAATTAAATACTTTTCAGTCTTAATTTTCTTTTGGGCAGGCTTGGTTAGTTACAGTAGGATATATTTGGGTGTGCACTACCCTCTTGATATTACTTGTGGTGCTTTATTGGGGATTTCTATTGGTTCATTAGTTTATGGAATTTCAATATTAGCTGGGTTGAAATTAAAATAATATACTGCATCTTAACCAAAAGTCATTGTTCATTTTTTTTCATTGCCAAAAAAAACGAACCAAAAAAAGGCTAGGCTTAATTCTAATCCGCAATTTTAACTTGTATTTTTCGATTCAGTCAGTGATTTCCTCCGTAAACTCCGGAACTTCCTCCTTCATTCACAAAAAATAAAGCTTTAAAATCACTACTTAGAGTCAGACCGAAACTAAAAAGTATTAATTTACTTTAAAAATACCCTTTCCGAAGTTTAGAGATAAGATTTAAATAGCCGTTTCAAATAACTTCACTTTCTTCATCAATTCAGCTTTCAATTCCTCGTTCACCAATTCGTTATTCTTGAAATTATCGTAAAAAGAAGGGAGACTGAAATTTTCAACTACAGTCGCTCCATGCCTAGGAAATCTATCTAATGCTGTATCCATAACCGATTTTCCTGCTCTAGCTCCAGGCGAAGTAGACAATAATAACATAGGGGTTGTTTCAAAAACTTTGGCATCTATTCTAGATATCCAATCAAATGCATTTTTGAAAACTGCCGAATAAGAACCATTGTGCTCAGCTAGTGATAATATTATTCCATCTGCAATACGAATTAGCTTTGTTAGCTTTTTCGCTTCCTCAGGCATTCCGTCTTCATTCTCTCTATCTACTCCAAACATTGGCATAGGGAAATCATTCATGTCTAAATAAATCACATCTGCATCTGCCGTATTTCTGGCTGTATAATGTGCCAATTCTTTATTAATAGACTCTTTGCTATTACTTCCTCCTAAGGCTATTATTTTTTTCATAACTAAAATTTAATCTTCTCTCATTTCAAATCCCGTTGGATTATTCATTGCAATTACTCCTGGCAATTGTTTTCCTTCTAAGTATTCTAGCATGGCTCCTCCTCCTGTAGATACATAACTCACTTCATTTCCTAAACCATATTTATTAATTGCCGCTACAGAATCTCCTCCACCAATTAATGAATAACATCCATTTTTTGTTGCTTCCACTAAACTGTAGGCTATTGATTTAGTCCCTTTCTCAAAGTTTTCCATTTCAAAAACTCCCATGGGTCCGTTCCACAAAATAGTAGACGAATTCATTACCACTTCCTTAAACTGTTCTATTGAATTTCTTCCAATGTCAAGTCCCATACATCCCTCAGGGACTTCAAAAATATCACATTCGTCAATCTCTGCATCATTGCTAAACTTATTAGCAATTACAGTATCGGTAGGAATATGTAAATTTACTCCTTTAGCTTTAGCTTTTTCTATAATCTTAAGAGCTGTTGCCATTTGATTGTCTTCTACCAAAGAGCTTCCTACATTTCCTCCTTGTGCTTTAATAAAGGTATAACTCATACCACCTCCAATGATAATATCAGTTACTTTATCCATCAAATTTTCTATCACATTTATTTTTCCAGATACTTTAGCTCCTCCAATAATTGCTGTAAACGGTTCTTTAGGGTTTTTCAAAACCTTCTCTAAGCTGTTGATTTCATTTTCTAACAGCATCCCAAAAGATTTATTTCCACTAAAAAAATTAGCAACCATTGTGGTTGAAGCGTGAGCTCTGTGAGCTGTTCCAAATGCATCATTTACATAAAAATCTGCCAGTTTAGATAATTCTTCCGCAAAGTATAAGTCCCCAGCAGTTTCGTGTTTGTAAAACCTGAGATTTTCTAGTAACATTACTTCTCCTTTTTTCAAATCATTAGACATTTTTTGTGCTTCTTCGCCAATGCTATCTTTACAGAATTTCACTTCTTTTCCTAACAAATCACTAAGGTGCGAAACAATGTGTTTGAGAGAAAATTTATCTTCAAACCCCAACTTTGGACGACCAAGGTGAGACATAACGATTACACTTCCTCCATCTGCTATTATCTTGTTTAGGGTTGGTAAAGCTGCTTTTATTCTAGTATCATCTGTTATTTCTAACGTCTCTTTATCAAGAGGAACATTAAAATCTACTCTCACTAGTACTTTCTTTCCTGCAAAATTGTAATCTTTAAAACTCATATTTGGTGATTTTTAGTTTTTTAAAAATATATTAGTCATAAAAAAAGGCGTCCGCTTTGCGAACACCTTTATCATTTAATTTGTCAATTAAGGACAACCTGATTTTTCTGGAGATCCAGCTTGTTGCGGACATTTGTCGACATAATCACTTACACCGTCTTTGTCATAATCTGGCATAAACATTGGCACAGCATCCGAATAAAAAGCTGGAGAGAAAATCCCTGATCTTCTTGTTCTTCCCATGTTTGCAATATCATTTCTCAAAATTTGACCAAACTTTGGATTTACATTATCCAAGGCAGCTTCTTGTATTTTTAATGCCAATTTACTATACCCTTCTGGATTGAAGTTTTTAAGATCAAATTTCTCATCACTACTTCCTTGCTTCAATGCTTCAAAATAATTAACAAAATCGGCAATTTCTTGGTACTGAACCGTTATGTAATCCTTGTTTTGATTAGCAAAATAAGTGATATTCTCACTGTAATAATTAGCAACCTCGCTACATCTAAGGTCTCCTTTAGTTGTATCTCCTGCTCTGTAATACATCATTGCAATGTAGTTCACCAACTCATCTATCTTACATGATTTTATTGGAAATACTTCGTACTGTTTATCCAATACATTAATCGCTTTTTCTCTGTATTCTTTAGCCAAGGTACCATTTGTAGAAGTAGAATCTAAGCCAGCATTTCTTTCTAGAGATAAAGCTGCATTTACGTAAGATTCTGCCAGTTGCATGTAATGCATTCTTGCTGATCTTATCATTCTCAAGGTATAATAATCTGCAAACACTTCTTCTTTCTCAATGTTCCCCCAGTTGTATCCATCAATGATTCCATCTCCATTCAAATCCTTCTGTTCTCCCATCAATAAAGAATACATTTTTTCTCTGTTGATAGCAGGCTTAATGATTGGTACAAACTTAGCAGTCATTCCTTCTCTTTGAAGGTATTTACTTAAGCCTCTGTTTGCTCCTTGAATTGCAGTTGAAGTAAAACACAAAGGTCTTTTCCATTCGTAACCGGCCAAAATATCTATAATTGCTAAATCAGCTTTAGTTAAGAATCTTCCACCTAGCGTCCATTCAATTTTATCTACCAATAGATTTCTTTGGTCTTCTCTTACTAATCCATTTCTTACACAAGCATCTTTGTCTACATTCACATAGATTTTATTGTAAGGAACTCTTCCGTATCCAAACTTAGCATCTTGAGGTGATTGATCTCTCCCTTTTTTCATGTAATCCATAAATGCTCTTGCAGATATAGCTTGATTATTAGCCGAGAAAATAATTATATCCCTTGTCCCAGCTCTAAAGTCAGGCTCGTCTAATATGGTATTGATTGGTGCTGCTTCGTAAGTTTGTTTTTTCAGTTGGTTATAATGCCAATCGGAACTCAATAAACTATAGTTCATCACTTTCATGTCGGTTCTTATTCCTTCTACCTCCTGAGCATACCATAATGGGAAGGTATCGTTATCCCCAAAACAGAATAGAATAGCATCTTTATCACAAGTATTTAAGTAGTTTTTGGCTATTTCCCTAGCAAAATATCTATCACTTCTGTCGTGGTCATCCCAATTCTGGACCCCCATGAGAATAGGAGCAAAAAGCGCAATGACTGTTGCGGAAATAGCTAATGATTTATCATTCTTTAATGCCTTATTAAGGAAAAATGGAACAACTATCATTAAGATTCCAATTACTGACATAAACAAAACAGAGTAAGATAATTCATGACTGCTTCCGTTCATTATCTCAATTAAGTAAAAGAAAACTCCTGCGCCAAGTACAGCCAGAATTCCAACTTTTAGTTCTCCTAGGTTTTTAGCTTTTGCCCATTTATATATGGCAATAACTCCAAACCCAATCCATATAGAAAAAGCATAAAATGAAGCTGCTACAGAATAATCTCTTTCTCTAGGTTCGTAGGGTCTAGGGTTCAGATATAACATAATTGCTATTCCAGTAAAGAAGAATAATAAGAAAATTGAAAATGCATCTTTAGGCATTTTAACAATCATAAATATTAAACCTATAAGCCCAAGAATAAGTGGAAGATAATAATATGTGTTGTATGCTTCATATGATTTCATTGTTTGTGGTAGGTTATTTTGAGTACCTACCCTTTCTTTATCAATAAAATTCACTCCAGACAACCAGTTACCTCTGGACAATGCCCCTTTGTAAATCATACCATCTCCTTGGTAGTATTGGTTATGTCCCTGAAGATCATTCTGTCTTCCTGCAAAGTTCCACATGAAATAACGGAAATACATCCACCCCATTTGGTAATCTTTAAAGTATTTAAAATTTTCTCCATTAGTTGGAATATATGCATCCGCAAAGCTACCATCACTGTTCTTAATTTTAGGATCTTTTGCTCTTATTCTCATGTATTTTGCTCTGTCCGGATTTGCCGTTCTATTATAGGTATAATCCGTCCAATACATGTATCCTTTAATCTTGTCTTTTCTCGTATCAAACATTCTTGGTAAAAGTGTGTATTGATCTTTATTACCATCAGGAAATTGTAATTTATATTTATCTCCAGTAATAATATATTCTTCCTTTGGTTCTAAAGAAGCCATTTTAGTTTTAGCAATAAATTCATCAGCTGCAAATTTTGTTTGGAATGAATATTTTTTTCCTTTAAAAGTCACTGAAAAAGCTTTGAAATATTTATGCCCAGACACTTGACCTGTATTTACTTTACCAGGAGAATTCCAATATTCACCATTTACTAAAGCCCAATCTCCATATTGTTCCCTTCCAAAATATGACATTAATGAAGGCATTGTTTCTGGATTGTTTTCATCCAATGGTGGGTTAGCATTGGAACGAACAACAACCATTGCAAATGTTGAGAAACCAATAATCATTACAATCAATGACATAGTAATGGTATGCATTAATCGTAAATCATTTTTGTAAGAATACCAAATTAGTCCACCCAAAATGGCACCTAAAAATAGAAAGAATATCATAGTTCCTACATTGAATCCCATTCCAATAAAAAATCTTTCGAAAAAATCGGCAATTGCCAATGTTTTTGGAAAGAAAACAGAATTTAATAATCCTAGAATCAACACAGAAACTACTCCAGTTAATAAAAATCCTTTGATCGTAAATTTATATTTCTTGAAATAATACACAAAACCTGCTGCTGGTATTACTAGTAAGTTAAGTAAATGGACCCCTACCGAAATTCCAACTAAAAAGAAAATCAAAATAATCCATCTGTCAGAAGATACTTTTTCATAATTAACTTCCCATTTTAGAATTGCCCAAAACGTAAGTGCAGTAAAAAAAGATGACATGGCATACACCTCTCCTTCCTCGGCCGAAAACCAGAAAGAATCACTAAACATATAGGCAAAAGAACCAACAAGTCCTGCCCCCATAATTGCAATGATTGCTCCTGTGGTTTCTTCTTCATCTTTTAACACTATTTTTCTTGCCAAATGTGTGATTGTCCAAAACAAAAATAATATCGTTAAAGCACTACTAAGTGCAGATATTGAATTTATCATATAGGCCGCATTTTCTTGCGAAACAAATGATGAAAAAATTCTACCAATCATCATAAAAGTAGGTGCTCCTGGTGGGTGACCTACCTCTAGTTTGTTGGAAGTTGTAATGTATTCACCGCAATCCCAAAGACTCGTAGAAGGCTCTACGGTTGAGATAAAAACAAAAGATGCTATGACTAGCACTGCAATTCCAACCCAATTATTAATTTTTCTATAATTCATACTTTCAATATTTATGGAGCAAATATAAAAATTAATAGCATCATTCCTTAATGTGGCAATATAAATTATGTTAAAGGTTTTATTATGATACATATTTAGTTGTTGGGAAATACTTATATTTGTAAGATTTTATAATAAATACAATTAAAATGTCAAACAATACTGCCGAAAGAGCGAACCTTGAAGACGAAAACAACTATGTTTATCAAAGGTGTTTAAAAGCATACTACGAAGCAAAAAACATTGTGAAAGGTAATGTTTTGGAAATAGGAACAGGAGAGGGGTATGGAGTAAAAGAAATTGCACCTTTGGTAGATAAATTAACTACGATTGATCAATTTGAAAGCAATGTTGATTTTTCTAAATTTGACAATGCAGAATTTGTAAAAATGACTGTTCCAAAACTAGACTTCGAAGACAACACTTTTGATACTGTATTTTCTTTTCAAGTTATAGAGCACATTGATAATGACTCTGAATATTTAAAAGAAATAAGTAGGGTTCTTAAAACAGGAGGGAAATTTATTTGCACCACTCCAAACATTAAAACTACTTTAAGCAGAAATCCTTGGCATTATAGAGAATATACTAAAGATGAGTTAAAAGATTTGATGTTAAATTTCTTTTCTTCAGTAGATGCTAAAGGTGTTCATGGAAATGAAAAGGTGATGGAATATTATGAAATTAACAAAGCGAATATTCATAAAATTATGCGTTTTGATATTTTTAATTTACAATACAACCTACCGAGAAAGTCTTTGCAATGGGCATATGACTTTATGAACAAAAGAAATAGAAACAAAATGCACAAAGAAGACAACACTTTGTCTGCTTCTATTACTAAAGATGACTTTTTTATACAGGATGTAAATGATGATAGTTTAGATTTGTTTTATATAGCAGAAAAATAGTAGAATGAAAAACATTACTTCTTGTCCGATTTGTGAAAGCACTAAAAATAAAACATTTCTAAAAAGTAGAAATTTCAGGATAAATGAACAGGCTTTTGATGTAATGGAGTGTGACTCTTGTACTTTCCGCTATACCTCCCCTTTGCCTGAAGTAAATGAAATTGGCGAATATTATGACCCTGAAAATTATGTTTCACACACAGGAACAAAAAAAGGGATAGTTAATAAATTATTTCACGCAATAAGAAAAATCACTTTAAATAATAAGTTTAAACTTCTTTCAAAAATATCAAATGGGAAAAAACATCTTGATATAGGTGCTGGTAACGGAATTTTTCTTGGTTACATGAAAGAAAAAGGATGGAACGTATCTGGAGTTGAATTGGATGACGTATCTAGAGCTTCTATCGAAAAAAATACTGGATTAAACATTGCAAAAACTGTTCACGATAATAATGAAACTGAAGAGTTTGATGTGATTACAATGTGGCATGTACTGGAACATGTTTATGATCTTAGGAAAGACCTTAATACTATAAAACAGAAATTGAAAAAAGATGGGTCATTAATAGTTGCAGTACCAAACTGTGATTCTTATGATGCTGAAAAATACAAGAAATTTTGGGCGGCATATGATTTACCTATTCATTTATACCACTTTAGACCTCAAAACATCAAAGACTTATTTGACCAATACGACATGAAAATTATAGATATGAAGCCAATGAAGTTTGATTCTTATTATATTAGCCTAATAAGTGAACAATATAAAAACAATCAAAAAAGTGGGATTGGCGTTATGCTTAGAGGGTTTTATTATGGATTGGTATCCAACTTAAAAGCTAAAAAAGGTGAATACTCAAGTCAAATTTACATCATTAAAAACAAATAAATTTATTCAATTTATTGTCTATTCAAATCTTTGGATATCAATAGGCTCTGCTCTTCTTTGTTGGCAGGTTTTTTACTTAAATAAGCTAGAATTCAATCTTAATTACTTTCTTTTTGTTTTGTTTTCCACCCTAGTGTCTTATACATTTCAAAGGTTATTCAGACTAAAAAGCATTGCAAAATTTAACAATAAAGCTTGGGTTGTACTAAACAAAAAAACAGCTATCATTCTTACTGTAATTGGAGTCATTGGCGCACTATGCACATTGCCTCAATTTCTCTCTTTTTCAATCCTTTGGTGGCTTATTCCCTCAGGAATTATTTCACTTTTGTATTCGTTAAAAAGACTAAGAGACACCCCTTATGTTAAGATTTTTTTAATCTCTATAAGTTGGGGGGTTATTTGTGGAGTTATTCCATTTATCCTTGCAGAAAATTACGACACCAAAAAAATTCTATTCAATTTCATTATTATAACCTGTTATATCATGGCAATAACTATCCCTTTTGATATTAGAGATCTAGGGCTAGACGAAGACAAGAAAAGAACTATTCCTCAAGTAATGGGAGTTACTAATGCTAAAACATCCGCCTTGGTTATTTTAGGAATAAGCCTTGTTTTATTTCAATCAATTTTTAACCCCT
>Ga0307996_1000226_pt1 | contig 14883 bp, 1 predicted proteins | sample Davwhametageno35_FD_203143 | JGI IMG/M metagenome (GOLD analysis project Ga0307996, IMG submission 203143) | Marine microbial communities from Davis Island wharf, Antarctic Ocean - #35 | ecosystem: Environmental > Aquatic > Marine > Unclassified | place: Antarctic Ocean: Davis Island wharf...
TTTTGCTTCGGGATCTTGTCACGATGGGCGGCATTGAACTTGTGCGGCAATTACAGAATCCTGAATAAAACAGAAACCTTCCGTATCAGACGTAAGCCGATCCATGAAACAACGCCCGGATGACCGAATTTGGCCACCCCAACCTCGAACGCATCCCATAAATTCCGTCTCGGGTAGGGCGCGTTCCGCGCCGCACCTGATCCATGCAACACGGCCGTGGCAACCCAATAGGATCGCCACCTGAATGTTCACTGGATCGTATGGCCTTCCCCGGAATTTTCAGCAACTTTTTTGCCCAAAGTATCGATGTTGTTGAACGACTGAAGGTGCACATGGCACAGCTCAAGTTCGTCGTTTTGAAACATTTCCGAAAGTACTTCGGGGTCGATTTCTTTAAGCTTAACGCGGTCAATACGGAAGAAGCCCGACAAGCGACGCGGCTTACTGTCATCGCCGGTAAAGTTGGCAACTGCCGGTTCAAGCAATCCTAGTTTTAGCAAGCGGTCACAAAACATCTTAGTGCGCAAAAACTGGTTTTGGTATTCAGCTGCAAAGGTCAATTGGCCTGACAGATACTGGCTGCGTTCGCCATCGCTATCGAAAAGCTGTTCGCCTTTGCCTTCAGTGTTCAGGCCTTCAAAGCTTTCGTCAATGCAAAGTGTCAGTTGATCGTTCTCACCGCCCTCGGCAAAAATGAAGGGATAGCGGCGCAAAAATGCAGGAACATAGCGACCCGTCCATGCGCCTTCGGCATCAATGTAATCGTTGCGATCATTTTTAACGCCCAAAAGAACCGTTGGAAAAACAGCTTTTTCGGAGCCTGCAAAAACGATTACGCAATCCGCGGCCGCCGCCATGAATTCAGCAGCCACGATCGGAACCGAGTTTACGACTTTTGCAAACCCGTAAGATCCGCTCATTTTTACAGAGGTGTCTTTGTGAGTTTCAGCGTTTACTGGAACCGCCTTATCGTAAATTAACAGTTGTTTGGTCATTTTAAATCCGCTCCTTAACCGTACTTGGACGTAGAAAGCCCTAGGAGGCCTAGACGTCAAAGTCCAGAAAACAATAATCTTATTCTGAAATCGCCCGCTCAAAATTCCCACGGTCACCCGGCGTTGTTAGCTGGGATGGGCTTGAAATGCTCGATTGTTCCTGTGCCCATTAAGCTGCTGTTTGGACATTTTTCGCTGCGAACGCTGCATTGGCGCGAATATTATCGCCAGAAGGGAAAAGAATCTTTATTTTTGCAGACTTAGACGAATTTTGTATCGGCAACGCAAAACTTAAAGTACTGCAGAAGTTAGTCTTACTATGATACTAAGTGTTTTAGTTTGCGGTCGTTTTTTGACCATCTAAGATTTTTAGGTTTTGCCACGCCCAGGAAGTATTCAATGACCAAAATACCAGAAGACTGCAAGTCATCGCGCAAGCCTGATGTTCCCGCTGACATAAACGATGATATTCCGGGCTTTGGTCTCGAGACGTTAGAGCAACGTATCCTGCTTTCCGGCGATTTGCCCGTTTTCGGAACCGACGGATCTAGCCCCACGACGGCCGACCAAGTTGACGTTGTACAGGATATCACTCCTGAGCCGGACGTGGACACACCGGCCGTTGTTGCTGATCCGGATCTGACCCTTACAAGTAGCACAGGGTCCCGTGATCTTGATCCGGCGCAGTTGGACGTAGCGCCGTTGATCGTGGATCAGGGGCAAACTCTTAGCGGACGCGGTGCGATGGGGCAGGGTTTGGTCAACACCGGAACTGTTTCACCGGGTAATTCGCCGGGTGTGTTGCAGGTCACGGACTACACCCAAGATGCATCTGCGACGCTGATCAGCGAAATCGGTGGCACGACTCCTGGCTCTGCTGGACCGACGGGTCTAGACGGATACGACCAATTGGTTGTCGATGGTCAGGCTTCGCTTGCTGGCACGCTTGATCTGGACTTCATCAATGACTTCCGCCCCGTGGCAGGGCAGGTCTATGATGTTATGCGCTGGACCAATCGTATTGGATCTTTCACCAATTATTCCGGCCTGTATGCAGGCAACGGCGTGTTCATGCGCCCAACCTATATGCCGGACCGTTTGCGCCTTGAGGCTGTGCAAATCCCTGGCTTGGCGCAACTGAACCTCGGGGATGTTCCCGAAGCGCAGGCTGCTGTTGACGAATGGATGACGGCGCTGGCCAACAAGGTCACGCAAACGTCGATTTTGCTAAGTGCGTCATTGGATATTCAAGGGATGCGTTTGGCTGGCGATTGGGCGATCGCTGTTGCGCCAACGTCTTTTGGCGTTGAGACGACACTGACGTTGACTAATGGTGCGGCGACATGGCTGACTGGCGGCTTGTCCGGTGGTCTGACAGATGTCAGCGGTACGTATGCGTTTGGCGGTAGTACGAAGGCTACGATCGCGATGGCGGGCACCGGTACGGTTGCGGGCTTTGGTGGCTCCGCCCTCGCGGGTGATTTTTCGATTGCCTATGATGCGGCCGAAAGCGCTGTAACTGTTACGGCAACGTCTGTTTCTGCACGTCTTGGCGATCCATCTTTGGGCGCGGCCGTCTTGTTGCAAAACGGTAACCTTGATTTGCGCATGACTGCTGGCAACTTTGAGCTGACGACACTGGGTACTGGCCTGATCGACGGCATCGCAGGGTCGTCCTTTGTGGGCACGCTTGCGCTGGAGGCAAGCACCGCAACCAACGCAGCGCGTTTTGTCGCCCGTGGTGCGACTGTCACTTTGGCTGACGTTGGTGCCTTGCAGGGGGATTTTGTATTTGCCGCGCAGCAATCCGTTACAGATGGTGTCCGTCTTCAAGAGCTGAAAATCGGCGCTGACAATGTCACAGGGCAACTGGCCCTTGGCCAGACAAACGTCACTGCGGCGGGTGGCCGCCTGGGCGTTGTACTGCAAACTCGTGGCCCTGAATCTGGCCTTGGTGTTTTAGAGACTACCAGCGCGATCGTTGGTAAGATTGATCTGAGTCTTGATGTTGATGATGCCTTAAGCCTGAGCGGTACAGGCATTACACTGGCCTATAACGCTAGCGCGTTTGACGTCAGCCATCAGATCGCCATGGCCGACGGGTCTGTCGTGTTCCTTGATGTCGACGCCTCCACGACCACATTGAGCGGCGTCTTTGCCGCGTCGATCGATGGCATCTTTACGTTCTCTGGTGCGCTTGAATTGGACATCAGCACGACTACACGCGTCCTTTCTGACGCCACGCAGGTTAAACTAACGGAATACGCCCTGACGGGTTTGAATATCGCTGCTAGCTTTGGCGGCGCAAATGGTCTTTCGGCCAGCGGTTCGGATTTCGCGCTGGTCTATGCCCGCGAAGTCGACGGTCCCCGCTCTTGGGTGACATCCCAAGGGTCGATGGAGCAGGCCGAAGTTGGCGGCTATCTACTAGATAACCTAGACGTTGCGCGCTGGTCAGTGAATCGCGCGGTTTCAGGGTTTACTGGCGTGCCAGATGCGCCGACGCTGAACTGGTCCGACGTCAGGACCTTTAATCTGTCCAGCGGCGTCGACTTTGTGTTTGACCAAGTTGGTGATGTTTTCAGCTTGCCGATCACGGGCGATGTTGAGCTTGGCGGCAGCAGCCTTTCGGGCAGCATGGTACTTGGATATGACCGCAGCCAGAATGCTTGGAATATCGCGCTTGAGGATGTGTCTTGGGTTATGGCCGCAGGACCAGTGGCGTTGCGCATGGCGCGTGCTGCAGGTTCGATGCGTATAGATAGTGACGGCAAACGGTCGGGCAACTTGTCCGGCGTTGTTGAGTTGACGGGCATTGATGGCGTCATGCTGGCGGCGGATGGTCAGGTTGCTTTTGATTCAAACGACACTTCTGTTTCTGTGGGCGCAACGGGTGTTCTGGGCATTGATGGCTTTGCCACGGTTTCTGGCGCGTTCACCATTTCTAAGGCCACCACTGTCGATGGTCCGACGCTGATCATCGGAGCGGCGGATGCCGAAGTAACAGTAGGCCCCGATGCGGGCAATCAGGTTGTCGTGTCTGGCGCTAACCTGGGTCTTGTCGCGCGCACTGACGCGCTTGGAGAAACGGGCTTTGCTTTGATTGCAAGCGGCGCTGTTGGCCTGAAGGGCTTTGATAGCGCGATCGACTTCACGGCTGTGAACGCCAAGGTGGCGGTCAATCGTTTGGGCACAACGCTTAGCGAAAACATCCAAGTAGGCACGCAAACAATTGCCATTGATTTCGACTCGGCGCGCGATAGTCAATCCGTCTCTATTGAAGGCGCGCAACTGACGTTGGGTGGCGAAGTGACCTTGTTTGGCGATGTGCGCATCGACAGTAAAGAGGTTGCATTGGGCGGCGCGACGCGTCAGCAAATGGAATTTGGGTTTGAAAACCTAGGCGTTTCAGGCGTCACATTGGGCGGTGCCACAGCCACGCTTTCTGATGGCAAAGGCGCAGTTTTACTGCTGCGCAATGCCGATGGAACGACAGGCTATGCTGTCCAAGCCAGCGGGAACGCGGCTCTTTACGGCCTAAGTGGTGTCTCACTTGATGCCCGCAATATGGCCTTTAGCCTGAACCAAACCGGTGCCGCACTTGACCTCGAAATTGCGACGGCCACGGGCCTTATCACGCTGGCTCAAACCGCAGGCGAAAAACGCCTGACTGGTACAGCCAGCGCGACGGTCGACGGTGTTGTTAATCTGTCCGGCAGCTTGTTCCTTGAGGCGCGCGAAGCGCAGGATGTTCAAGTCAAAACCACAGCCGTTGGTGACACCAAAACCTTCGAAACCGTGAGCGTTGATATGCTGCTTTTGGGTGGTGCAAATCTAAGCGTGGGCCTGCATGCGGGTGACGCATCTGTCACGCTGGGGGATGTGAATCTTGGGCTTGTCTTGTCATCAGAAGCGGATGGGACACGACGCTGGATTACCACCACCGCCGACGTTGGCACCGCATCTGTCGAAGCGGTTGCTGAGGCGAATGTTACAATGGCAATGCTTGATATCAACCGCGCGCTTGGCACCGCGGGTGCCTTGTTGCCTAGCGGTACGCCGATCATTGACTGGTCGGGCGACAACGCAGAATTGCTGTCGATCAGCGAAGGCGTTGCAGTGCCGTTGTCGATAGGCGCAGACTGTTTTGCAACTGGAATCACCGGTAGCCTAAGCCTTGGCGGTGCCTTGGTCGAAGGCGTGTTCCAAGTGCACGAATATCGCGATGGCACCTCCGACACGACCGGTTGGGAAATTGTAATGGCGGACGCATTTTTGTCGGTCATGGCAGGTGGCGCAAAGGCAAGTATCGCGGGCGCAACTGGATCGTTTATTGTGACGGATAGCGTTGTTACAGGCTCTGTTTCTGGTGTTGGTAGCGTCACAGGTGTTGACGGTTTGACCGCGTCTGGATCGCTAAGCGCGTCCTTTGAAGACGGCGTTATTGCCCTTGCGGGGACCCTTGATTTGGCGGTTGTCGGCGTTGGCAGCTTGAACGGGAATTTTGCGATTGTGCATCAATCTGCCGTCACAGGTTTGGCGGTTGAAACGTTGAATGTCGCGGGCGCTGCAACCGGCAGAGCTAGCATCGAAACCGAAAAAGGTGGCATTAAAACCAACGCACGCCTTGGGTTCAATTTGACGAATTCCGGCAGCACACAGGCCCGTGAAGGCCAGTATTATTTTGAGCTGGATGGCGTGCGCCAAGGCGTCACAACTTTGGCAGCAGATGGTCGCCCGGTCGAAGATGCAACTCTGCGTCAGCGCCTGCAATCCGCCCTTGCTGCGATCCCGAAAATTGGTCTTGGCAATGTCACCGTTTCGGGTACGCGTGCAGACGGGTTTACGTTTGAATTTATCGGCGCGCTTGCGGGCAAACCGATGTCACTTGCGACCGCTTCTGGTGGTGCTGGGCTGTGGGTTGAGCAACCCGTGGAAACGCTTGCGTCCAACGATTGGGCCGTTGTTAATAAATTTACTGCCGCTTCGACGGGTGTAAATGCACAGTCGCTATTGACGCTCCAGCATGCCGGCGTTGTCGGCGCTGCGGACAGCTTTACCCTAAGCCTTGGCGATGTGACCACACAGCCGATTTCGTTGGTCACGGACACGACGCCAATCAACGCGATCCAGACTGTTACAATCACGTCGGATGCCGATGCCATCGGTCTGGTCTGGCTTTCCCATGACGGCCAGCGCACCGACAAAGTTCGTCTTTCGGATGATCCTGCCACACTTGCCGCGTCGATCCAGTCCATCCTTGAAGATCGTTTGGGCACCGGGAATGTTGCTGTCGCGTTTGACGATGCGTTCACTTCGGCGGGCGACGTTGACTATAGTATTACGTTCCAAGGCGCACTTGCGGGCCAGAACGTTGCCATGCTGTCTGTGTTTTCGTCGAACAGTGCGGTTGAACTGGCGGTTGTCAAAACCCAGACCGGTCGCGCAGGGTTTGGCCTTGCTGAACAAGCTGACCGGATTGCCAGTGCTTTGAACGAAAGTCATGGCGCAGGCAGCGTTAGCGTCAGCCATGTCGCGGGCACAACGTTGGCCGATGCCAGTTTCCGCATTGATTTCAAAGGTGCGCTTGGTCTGTCCGAACAGTCCACGATTGTTGGCGCGACAGGCGTTGCTGACCTGACCGTTGATGCCACGCAAAGCGTTGCCGGATCTGGGGCTTCGGGTACTGTTCAGTTTGTGTATGTGCCGCAAGGTGCAAATACTGACCGCGTTACGCTGCGCGTGAACGACGGCACCACGGAATATGTTACGTCTGCCATCGCACTTGATGCGGCGGCGTCTGTTGTGCAAACGACCATTTTGGCAGCGGTTGACTCCGAGGGTACGCGTTTTGGCGCAACAGGTGCTGAGGTGCGTGTGACCCTGAGGGGGACTGGAGCTGATGTGGCTTGGCAGATCGCTTACGAGGGCAGCCTCGCCGGTCAAAACAGCGAGACAATTCAGGCACAAATTTTTGGGGCATTCACAGCACCAGAGGCCGCGCTAAGCACTCAGGTTATCGGGTCCGTTCGCAGTGAAACGCAAACCCTTGATCTGTCGCAATCTACAAACGTGCGCTTGTCGGTCGAAGGCCGCGAAGACCAAACGCCCGTTTTGGATGCAGCCACTGTCACAGCGGACGAACTGAAAGCCGCCCTTGGCGCATTGGCGGGCATTCGCGGTGCTGGTAACATCGAAGTTACAGCGCTTGCGCAAGCGGGCCAATTCCAAGTGACATATATGGCCGGGTTGGGTGCGCAGAATGTTGCGCCTTTGCTGGTTTCTCCGGTTCAGACAGTTGCGTTGATCGCAGCTGGTGACGCGCGTCCAACGTCGGTTTCCTTGCGGATCGGCGATGGAGACTGGAGCGTTGAACAGGATATTTCTGGCCTAGAAAACGCAGCCCTTGCAGGTGCGTTGGCAGATCTGATCGCCGCACAGCCGGGCATGAGCCGCGATGCGATTTCCGTGACATTGTGTGATGCTGAAACGCTTGCGTTTGATGTGACATACATTGGCGCACTTGCGGGTATTGATGCCGAGAACCTGACGGTTCTGACAGCCACAGCACGTGAAGTCGAAGCTGGCAAATTGTTGATTGGCGCGACCAATGTGGAGGGCCAAATGGGCGACACGTCCAGCGCCAGCTTTGCGCTTTCTAACGGTGCGCTTGCGGTTCTGGTCACGACTGGCGCAGATGGCACTCCGGGCTTCGCCCTCGAGGCGAGCGGTGATGTGTCTTTGACAGGCTTCGGCAGTGCCGTCAGCTTTAGCGCCACAGGTGCGTTGCGTGTTAACGGCTTGGGCGAAGCGGTCGCCGAAACGATCACCACGGGCCCGACAACTGACTTTGATCTGGCGTTTGCGTCAGGTCTTGCCCAGCAGACGCTTGAAATTACAACCGGTTCGATCATGGTTGATGGTCTTGGCGAACTGACAGGTGGTATGATCATCGAACGGACGCAAAGCGTGCTGGCTGGTGTGACCAAAACAGACATTCGCATTGGTGTGGATCAGGCGAGCGGTGATTTGACCCTTGGCCCTGCCACCGCCACCCTAAGCGATGGACGCGGTGCCATTTTGCTGCGCCACGAAATTGATGCGAGCGGCGCGATCAAGATACGCCACGCCGTGCAGGCCGAAGGCAGCGTTGCCGTCACAGGCATCAGCGGCATCAGTCTGTCTGCGAGTAATCTGTCGATCGCATACAACCGTTGGGGCACTACGGTTGACGCAAGCGTTGCCACACCAGACGCTGATTACGTTGTGTCGTTGCTGGCTGGCGAAACCCGCCTGCGTGGCGAGGCGACAGCCACTCTAGACGGTATCCTTGAAATCAGCGGTGACCTGTTCATTGAAAACTTAAGCGATCAGACGGTTATCTTGTCGGATGGTAGTTCTATCGTGGTTGATCAGTTGATCGTTGGCGGCGCTGACATCAACACCAATCTTTTGGCAGGCGGAACTGCGGCCAACCCGCTGGTTGCGCTAAGCGATGTGGACATCGCGATGGTGTATTCTACAGAAGCCAATGCCACTGTCACGGCCCGCAATTGGATCACCACACAGGCGAATATGGGCGGGCTTTCCGTCAAGGGCTACGACATTTCTGATCTCAGCACAGCCGTCTTGACGTTGAACAAATCGCTGGACCTTTCCGGCGGGCTTGCCGTCACCAGCCCTGTTGTCATTGACTGGGCTGCGAATTCACAAACCATCAGTCTGTCTGACACCCAAGACCTGATACTTGATGCCGAAGCTGAAATCGTTGATATCGAAATCATCGGTTCTATGGAATTGGGCGGCGCCGTTTTAACGGGTGCCTTCAATGTGCACCTTGACCAATCAGGCGGCGCAGATGTGTGGACTGTGTCCGCCACGGCGGCTGATCTGGGGTATCGCAGCGGCGGTGCTTATGTGGGTCTTGAGGCCGTCACGGGCAGCATCACCTTCGGCGACGGTATTGCGACAAAGGGCAGCCTAAGCGGGAATGCCGTGGTCGAAGGAGTCGACGGCTTTGCCTTTAACGGCAACATGAGTGCATCTTTGGATGCCTCGGGCGCAATGTCCTTTAATGGCACTGCGGCGCTTGAAGTCGATGGCTTTGGCACTCTAGCAGGTGCGCTGAGCGTGACCAAATCAGCCACAGGCGAAATCCTTGTTGGTGCCAGCAACGTGACCGGCAATGTTGGGTCTGCGTCGGGTGGAATCGCGCTGACTGGCGGGACATTGGGCGTTTATCTGCAAGGTCGCTCTGCGACATCAGCGGGCTTTGCGTTGGTTGCGAATGGTACCGCGAACCTGACGGGCTTTCCTGATGTTTCGATGTCGGCTGCCGCGTCGGTACGGATCAACACATTGGGCCGTATCCTGAACGAAACAGTTGGCGGTGTTGCGCTGGACTTTGCCACGGGTGATCGTCTTGAAGAAGTTACAATTTCGTCTGGTACGCTTGCGATTACTGGCGTTGGTAGCCTCACAGGCGCGTTGGCCTTTACCAATACGACCAGCACCGATGCTGGTATTGTCACAGTAGATACGCGCATCGGCTTGCAAGATGTTTCTGGTAACCTGGACCTTGGTGCCCTTGACGCCGCATTGACCGACGGGACTGGTGCAATCTTACTGAAGAAGGTTGGGACTGCCGACGGTAATTTCGCGGTGCAAGTTGAAGGGAATGTTGCACTAACTGGGGCCGAGGGCATCGCGCTGACTGCCAGCAACATGAAAGTGTCCTATAACAATCTTGGCAAAGCGGTCATTGATCTGCCCGTGAACACGGGCAACGGTTCGTATTTAGTTAGCTTGCTAAACGGCGAAACTCGCGCAAGCGGCACAGCGACAGCAGTTGTAGGCGGCCTATCGCTTAGCGGTGATATCTTTGTCGAGGCGCGCACAAATGTGTCCGTGCCTTTGATAAATGCCGGAGGTGGTGCTTCGTCCGCCACGGTCAATCAAACGATCATCGGCGGCAGCGCGTTGTCGTTGGCGATCAGCCAGAGCGGCAACAGCCTTGCCAATCTGGACGACGCCAACCTTGCGTTGGTGGTTTCGACCGACACGACTGATCCGACGCAACGCTGGGTCACGGCGGCTGGGGGGATCGGTGCCCTTGATGTTTTCGGCACGCAGATGGCCGATATCACAACTGCTAGCTTTAGCCTGAACCAAGCACTCAGCGCAGGTGGAGACTTTGCCGATGCCGCAACTGCTACTGTTATCGACTGGAGTGGTGCCACTGAAGAAACTGTTGCGTTGTCCCCGACAAACATAGCGCTGGTCGCTGTGTTCGATGATGCGGATCGCCGCCTTGAGATTGTCGTTGACGGCATTGTTGATTTTGGTCCGGCCCGTGTTGCGGGTGCGTTTGACCTTATTTTGACCGAAGACGGCGCGGGCGCATCGATCTGGAACATGAACGCCAACAACGTCGAAGTCAGCCTGACAGCGGCAGATGCTGCGGTTTCACTGACGGGCGGCACTGGGACTTTGATCCTGTCTGCGACACAAAAAACCGGCTCCTTGTCGGGCGACGTCGCCGTAACGGGCGTTCCTAATCTGACGCTTAGCGGCACAATAGGGGCTAGCTTTGATGGCACCGACCTGACCCTTAGCGGCACTGGCGTGGACGTTGGCATTGACGGCTTTGGCGCACTTAGCGGCAACTTTGCGATTGAAAAAACCGGCACTGGCGCGGACGCGACCCTTTTGGTTGGCCTTGACCAAGTCACGGCCGATCTTGGCAGCGTGGCGCTGCGTGACGGCCAGTTGGGTCTGTATATTGCGCAGAATGATGTGGGCGCTATGGGCTTTGCCCTTGAGGCCAGCGGCAAGGGCGCGTTTGACGGCTTTAATGGCCTGACAATGGACGCCGACGCAAGCGTGCGCGTCAACCGGATGCAAGAGGTAGTAACCGCGTCGATCGATGTTAACGGAACGCCTGTCGATGTTATCTTTGATACAGCTGCGAATGCCCAAGAACTGGTAATACAGTCTGGCACGATCACGGTTGCCGATCTTGGTACGATCACCGGAACGTTTGCGATGGTGCCGACAACGGTGACCGATGTCGCTGGCGTGACCACGCAAACGCTGCGCGTTGGGCTTTCGGGCGTGACGGGGAACCTTACACCTGGTGGTGTTGGCGCGGACTTGACGCAGGGCGATGGGGCGCTGATCCTTGAACGCGTGCTCGACACCGCAGGGACAGTTGTAACCAGCGGGTACGGTTTGCAAATGCGCGGTTCTGTTGCGCTAAGCGGGATCGACGGCCTTGACCTACAGGCTAACCAGATAGACATCCGTTACAACCGCATGGGTCGTGTGATTGAAAATGAACGCATCCTGACGGGCGGCGAAGACTTTGTCCTAAGCCTTGCTGACAACGAAACCCGCCTGACGGGGGCTATGGTTGCTGGTGTGACTGATATTGTGGAAATTAGTGGCCAGATGGCGCTGGAAAGCCGCACAGGTGCCAACGCGGCGACAGTCACATTGTCGGACGGTACGTCCGTTGTTGTCGATCAGTTGATCATCGGGGGCGCGGGGGTTCGCGCCGCAGTCGGTACAGCTGGTGCGGGCGCGCAAATTGGGGATCTGGATGTCGCGTTGATCGTGTCCACCGAACAAGTCGGCGCAGGTCAAACGGCCCGTCGCTGGATCACAACGCAATCCGTCATCGGTGAGGCCAGCATTAATGGCTACGCCTTGGCGAACTTGAACGAAGCATCGCTGCAAATCAACAGTGAGATCAAAGCAGGTGCCGTTGTCCTAGGCAGCACCGATCCAGTGATTGACTGGAACGGTGCAAATAACGACGAACAGACCGATATAGTTGTGTCTTCGACGCGGTCTTTGGCCGTTGATCTTGGCGAACGCGTTCTGGAAATCGGCGTTGACGGTGGGCTGACGCTTGGCGACGCAGAGATGCGCGGCATTTTTGTAATCGCCTTGGAAGAGTCGGCAACGGGCCAACGTGCATGGCGCATCAATGCCAGCGATGTGGCCGTAAGTATGAAAGCCAGTGGCGCAGAAGTTGGCCTAAGCGATGGGACGGGCGAATTGTGGTTGGGCAAAAACGATATTACCGGTGTCTATGGTTCCGATCAGGTCAGCGGCTTTGTTCAAGGCACCGCAAGCCTTACAGGCGTCAAGGATTTGACCTTGTCTGGCACGTTCAGAACCGAATTTGATAGCACGGGCAACATGGTGTTTGCCGGTGCAGTTGACGTTGACGTTGCGGGCTATGCCAAAGTTAGTGGTGAAGTCGCTGTCGAAATCTCAAGCGTTCAAACTGCGGGTCCGACAAAGGTTGTCACGACACTGGGGGACAGTGGAACCGCGACGATCCAAGAGGTCGTTCAGGGCGGCGTCAAAGAAAGCAGCCGCTTTGCTTTGGTCGTGTCCGAGATGACAGATGCGGGACGCAAAACCCGCGTTGGCGATTACAGCTTTAGCCACAACGGCGCGACAGCCACCGTCAGCATTGACGCGGGAGACAGCGCGGCGGTTTGGCGTTCCAAACTGACACAGGGCCTTCAATCGCTGTTCGGATTCGGCACGATCGAAGTCACAGGCACCATCGCGACCGACTTTGAAATCGCACTGACAGGCATCCGAAAGGGCGTCGCAATCACCGATTTGGTCATGGTCCAGCCGGACGATCCTGCGGATCGCGATGACTGGGGCTCGAACTTTGTGTCCCAAGAAGCAACCGCTACCACAGGCTCCGTTCATCGTCTGGATATGTTGCCAGAAAGCACCGAGGGTATGATTGCCTTCACTTTTGATTTTGACGCTGCCAGCAACGCGAGCTTTAAGCTGACCGCATCTGACGGGGCAGGGACGCCTTTCCGTGAAGGCGCATATACCTTCACATATGACGGCGAAACAGCCACTGCCAGCACCCAAAGCAGCCGCGGCGTGGCGCTGACAGACTCTGGAGTGCGGGGCAAATTGACCACCGCATTTGAGACGTTGTTTGGCACCGGATCGGTTGTCGTGGAGGGCAACCGCGATGACGGCTTCGACATTAAACTTCAAAGCGACATGGCGGGTATTCCCGTTGGCGTCGATTCCGGAGTCGGGGGTCGTGGCCTGCACATGCGGCCGCCCGTTGATCCGAATGCGAACACTCCCGGCAACGACCAAAGCGTCATTATTGCGCAAGCGATCCAAAGCACGGCCAGCACGGCGTATGACTTGCAGATCGCTTTTCCAACGGATTTCAACCCCAGCTCGGATGCGTTTCAGCTAGGCTTTGAAAATTCGGCGCGCACGGCTGACGTGCAGTTGCGCGTAGGTGTTCCAACGGTTCAGACCCAACAGATTTTCGACGCCATCGACAAATTTTTTGATGTCGGCACATCGCAAACGACTGTTTACACGAGCGGCTCAGTTCTGGCTCAAACCGCGTCCGGATCTGTGCGGATTCAAGCCTTGCAAGAGGGTCAGAACGAACAAACCTTTAACATCACCTTCCTTGGCGACGCGGCTGATCGCGCGCTACAGTTGGGCGCTTTGGGCGCGTCGAATATTGGTGTGACCCCTGCGATTACCTATGACCTTACAGCGTCAGGTGCCGCCGCGGCGACGACCGGATCTACTCACACCCTTAGCCGTTTTGACAGCAAAGCCGAGGGTACGTTTACCCTGACATTTGATTACCAGGGAACGACATATACCACGGGCGATATCGATATGCAGGGCAGCGCCGTTGTGCTGCGCACTGCGCTGTTGGCCGCAAAGAATACGGCCAACATTCGCTTTGACGAAGAAGGCGCAACCGTGTCGGTCACCAAGGACAGCGCAAGCCAGTGGCGCATCGCATTTGCGGGCAACACACTTGGGAAACCAATTTCCAACTTGCTACGCTCGAACGGTGTTGAAGCTGCGCCAGACGCAGAATTGACAGCGATCACAACAGGGCTGACGAACGCTAGTGGTACCTATTCCACTAATGATATCACGTTCGCGGATTTCAACAGCGATGGCACTGTTTTGCAAAGCGCGATCGAAACCGCTTTGCGGGCCGACGGAGCTGCGTTCATAGATAGCAACGCGACAGTAGAGGTGACGTTTGACAGCGATGCCCGCCAGTGGGTTGTCAGCTTTGGCGGGCTTGCCATCGGTCAAGACGTTGGCGTTATGCGCTCTGATCTCGCGCCGACCCGCGCCCCCGAAGCAACGCTTCAACAAACAGCGACGGGCCGGACAACGGATGAACAACAGCGGATTGACCTAACGGGGGCCGCGGGTGGCATCCAGTTTGGGTTCAAGGGATCGTATTCGGATGTCTTGGCGGCTGACGCGCTTGACGCCGATGCCTTAAGTTCCGCGCTTGTGGGTCTGGGCCAGCTGACCGCAACTGATTTCACTGTTACCCAAACATCCGAAGGCGTCTTTGACGTAACCTTTGGCGATACGTTTGCCGGACGTAACGTGCCGATGATTGATTGGGTTGGCGTTGCCACGCTTGATTTGACACTGAGCACAGACGACGCCTTGGCCGATGTGGTTTACCTGCGTGCTGCGGGTGAAACAGACTGGGCGCGGACTGTCGAAATTCCTGAGGGTGCAACAGATGGCGTCCGTATTGCGGCGGTCTTACCTGCACTAACTCGCGCTTATGGCTTGATGCCCGGCGTTGGACACGACGCAATCGAACTGGTCGCTGTTGATGGCCAAAGCACGCAATTCTATCTCAAAACCAAAGGCACATTGGCGGGCAGCGTTCTGCCGGATATTGATGTCACCTTGGCCCGCGCGGTGCAGGCCCCCGAGAACCTTCTTAAGTTGGGCGCGGCAGATGTTAATGTGTTTGTTGGCACTGACGACGCTGGAATCGCAGTCGAAAACGCAGGCTTTGGTCTGGTCATCACGCGTGACG
>Ga0307996_1000229_pt1:0-10000 | contig 14819 bp, 14 predicted proteins | sample Davwhametageno35_FD_203143 | JGI IMG/M metagenome (GOLD analysis project Ga0307996, IMG submission 203143) | Marine microbial communities from Davis Island wharf, Antarctic Ocean - #35 | ecosystem: Environmental > Aquatic > Marine > Unclassified | place: Antarctic Ocean: Davis Island...
GTTTCTGGCTAATTCTTTAAAAATTACTTCAGTATGATTTGCCATCAATGTATAATTTTATTGTATTTGATTTAAATCCTCAATATTTTTTTGTCATGTTTTTAGGCACAAATACAACAACTGGTTGAGTTAAATGATATACTTTAACTATCCGATTTAATGTTAGTAATTTATGATTTAAGTAATTATAATTTTTAAGATTATCATTGATAATAATAGTTGTATTTTTGTACAAACAGAATTACCGGCCATTATGAGAGTTATACATATAAATTCTATAAATGCATTAATATTGACAAACAATCATGTCCTGATTTACATAATAGATAATCGAGTTTTTCTAACTCTATTTATCGTTGTTTTTATTCCATTGAAAAGTTTTCTTAGAATCATATTTATAATTTTTTTTATTATTAAAAAATTTTAATCTTATTTTGCGAATAAGGATTCAAAATACTTTAAGGTCTTTATAAAAAAATTTTAGTTTTATCGTTTATTGTGTCTTAATTACCTAAATTTATAATTACAAAGTAATTAAACTTTAACTTTAATATTTTAGTAAAAAATGTTTTTTCTACTAAAATATTAAAGTTAAAGTCGGTTTTACCAATAACCTAACGATACAGCTTTATCAATAGGTAAACATGCTCCTATACCAAACCAAACAGCAAACATAAAACCAAAAATAAAAGCTAAACTTGCAATTGGACGACGAAAAGGATTTTGGAATTTATTTACATTTTCAATAAATGGTATTGTAATTAATCCAGCAGGAACAGCAGCCATAGCTAAAACTCCTAATAATTTATTAGGTAATATTCGTAATAAATTAAAAGTTGGGAAAAAATACCATTCAGGTAAAATTTCTAATGGAGTATTAAATGGATCAGCCGGTTCACCCATTTGCGTAGGAGCCATAACTGCTAAGCCGATACAACAAGCAAATGTTCCTAAAATACAAACAGGAAAAAGATATAATAAATCATTGGGCCAGGCTGGCTCACCATAGTAATTGTGCCCCATACCTTTGGCAAGTTTTGCTCTTAATTTTGGATCCGTTAAATCTGGTTTTTTAATTATTGACATAATATTTCCTTATCAAAAAGATTAAATTTAAATTAGATAATTCAGATTAAAGAGGTCCTGAAATACCCTGTTTCCGAATCATTAAGAAGTGTGTTAACATTAGAACAGCAGCAGCTAATGGTAAAACAAAAGTATGTGCACTGTAAAATCTAGTAAGTGTACTTTGTCCAACACTTTCACCACCACGTAAAACTAAAACCAATGGAGGTCCAACAATTGGTACAGCCGCCGGAACCCCTGTTACAATTTTACACGCCCAAAACCCTACTTGATCCCAAGGTAAAGAATAACCAGTTACACCAAAAGAAACAGTAACAACAGCTAAAATTACCCCTGTTACCCATGTTAATTCTCTTGGTTTTTTAAAGCCCCCGGTTAAGTAGACACGGAATACATGTAGTACTAACATCATAACCATCATACTTGCTGACCAACGATGGATTGAACGAATTAACCACCCAAAGTTTACACTTGTCATAATATACTCAACTGATGCAAATGCGTCTACAACGCTAGGTCTATAATAAAATGTCATTGCAAAACCAGTGGCAACTTGAACTAAAAAACATGTAAAAACAATGCCACCAAAACAATAAAAAATATTAACATGTGGCGGTACATATTTACTTGAAATATCATCTGCAATAGCTTGAACTTCTAACCGTTCTTCAAACCAATCATATACTTTACCCATAAAAATAGTCGTAAAAGATTTTGACACAGCTAAACACATATAAAATTATTACATTTCTATTTCATTATTTAAAATACTAAAGGCGAGAGTGGGATTCGAACCCACGGAATCCGTAAAGATTCATCTGATTTCAAATCAGACGCAATCGACCAACTCTGCCATCTCGCCGAAAGATTAGTAATAATACTAATCTTAATATAAATTAACTTTCATAAGTCGTAATACCACTAAACTTAATTGAAGCCGGGTTTGGGTTTTTACCAATAGAAAACCCACGACTATTTACTGAGGTTCGACCTGGATTTACTTTCTCCGGGAAAACACCATCTTTCGGATGTAAATATTGCACTTCGCCACTCGGAAAAATTCTATAAATTTTGTAATCATTTATTTTGAAAGTTTTAAGTTGTGTACTAAGTGCTAAACATTGTTCTTTACGAGCTAAATATAGTAAATTTTCACCATTACGCATTATTGCTGACCCACCAGTTGGCATTTCAAAGATTTGCTCTTTAACGCTCGTCCAAGTAATAGCATACTTTTCTTCAACTTCAGCTGCACGTAACCAGCCACCAGTACTTCCACCAAAAGTAGGAAATGGTGTTTTCAAATTTAATGTCATACGTAAAACCTTATTAAATATTTAATGTTCTAATTATAGTTTAATGGAAAATTTCTTTTTTACGTTAATTTCTTAAATTTTTTAGCGGAGAATGGATTTGAACCATTGACCTTCGGGTTATGAGCCCAACGAGCTACCAGACTGCTCTACTCCGCGATAAAGCTATTATCTCAAATAATACATTATTTTATTTAAATAGAAAAGAGTCAATATTAAGAAAAGTTGGACTATACATTTTTTTTAATACTGACTTTTATTTTACCTTAATAAGAATCTAACTTGAACGGTTCAATAAAATAGCTAATAAAAGATAACTCAATATAAAACTAATTGTAAGATTATTTAAAAATTGTTCTGCAGAACTCGGAGATCCTAATAAATTACTTTTTGTGGTAAAACTTGTAAGCCCTTGATTTTGTGGTGTTCGAAAAAAAAGAAGGCCAATCAAAATCAGACTTAATATTATCCAAATTATCTTTAACATAGAGTGAAACAAACCTTTTTTATTAATTGTAGACAAAATATTTAAACCTAACAATAAATATTTTAATAAATCTGAAATGATTTGAATAATTTTGGAATATATATATATCCTTATCCATTTTCTTACTATATTTAAGAAATAAAAAAATGGAATAACCTCATAATTTGATAAATACTTCTCTGGTTTATTGTATAAATGGGGATATTTCGTTTGTTTGCTAAATTTTTTAATCGAAAATTTTGTCTTAAATGTTTCTTTAAACCTATAATAACGTTAGCTTGTTTTATTTGAGGCGTAATTATAATTTTATCACCAAATTTTGCTAAAATTTCTCGAATTAAATTTTTTGATAACGAATATGGATAAATAATTAGAGTTGGATCTTTTAAAGTCAAAGAACTAAAACTTTTTGTTTTATATATTTTAAACCAATTCTTATGAATTGAAATCATCTCTTTGTTTAAAAATCGATAATTTTTTGTTATTAAATGTTCTTGGAACCTTTTATACTTAATAAAGAGTTTCCCGCTTCTTTTTTTTTTACGAATTTGTGCAATATTAAAATCTTTGCGTAATAATAGATCAACTGTATTCGCAACATTCTCATGAATTGTCCAAGAAGAGACATTATTAACTTCAATTACAAGTTGAAATGTAGGATACGATTTTCGTTCTAAAATACTTTTTTGTGTACCTTTTCGTTTAGCTTCTTCATCACTGATTGTTACATACTGAATTCCACCTACTAAATCAGATAGGGAGGGATTTTTAATCAAATTTTCTAAACAATTTCCATGTGTCGTTCCTATTAATTGAACACCCTTTTCTGCAATAGTTCTTGTAGCTAAAGCTTCGACTTCTGTTCCGATTTCATCAATAATAATTACTTGTGGCATATGATTTTCAATTGCCTCTAACATTATTTTATATTGAAGTTCAGTTTTGGGAACTTGCATACGCCGAGCTCGTCCTATTCCATTGTGAGGAACATCACTGTCTCCTCCTATTTCATTAGATGTATCTACAATTATTACTCGTTTTTCGAGTTCATCAGAAAGTATACGTGCCATTTCACGAATAATTGTTGTTTTTCCAACACCAGGTTTTCCTAATATTAAAATAGATTTTTCAGATTCAAGTAAATCTCTAATAATTGAAATCGTACCAAAGACTGAACGCCCAACGCGACATGTCAACCCATTTATCAAAAATTGTCGGTTTCTGATACAGCTGATCCGATGAAGAGTTCGTTCGATCCCGGCACGGTTTTTCCCACTAAATTTATTTATACGTTTAATTATATACTCTATATGCTCCCACGAAATAACTTTTTGTGATAGATATTCGGACCCATTTCTAAAGCGACCTTCAGGTCTTCGTCCTAAATCTAAAATAATTTCAATTAATTTTTCTTTATTCGACGAATTATATAAATATTGATAAATAAAAAATGGTAAATTATTTAAAAGTTTTTCTAAATCATAATCAATGTTCATTTAACAGAAATTTATCTAAAATTTTATTATCGATACATTCTATTAATTATTTTATAAGTTTAAACTTATAAAATAATTAATCTATGGATTTTAATTTTATATGCTCGATCAATTTATAAAAACTAGAACAATCTAAAACTGCCATTTGCGCTAACATCTTTCTGTTTAGATTAATTTTTAATTGTTTGAAGGAACTTATTAATTGACTGTAAGTGATATGCTTTTGTCTTGCAGAAGCATTTATACGGCTAATCCACAATTTTCGAAAAACCCGTTTTTTTTGTTTTCTTCCGATATAAGAATAGCGTAAAGCCTTCATTATTTGTTGATTTGCAACTCTAAAAAGACGAGAATGAGTACCTCTATAACCTTTAGCAAGTTGTAAAATTTTCTTCCGACGTTTCTGGGCAACATTTCCTCGTTTAACTCTTACCATTTTTTATTTTTAATAAGGTAACATTAATTTAATAGGTTTACTATCATTTGGACTAATACAGACTCTTTGTGATAATCTTCGTTTTTGAACATTTGATTTTTTCATTAAGAGATGACCTTTATAAGCATGACGGCGTAAAAAATTACCTGCACCTGTTTTTTTATAACGTTTTAAAGCCGCTTTTCTGGTTTTTAATTTAGGCATAAAGTTTTAATTTTTTTTAGAAGAGTACACATGTTTAAAATACAGTTTTGAGCTTATAGGATGTGAATAAAGAATTTGATCATATTGTTCAAAATTCTTAAAAGAAGAAGACCGCCAATTTATAGGGCAAGCTTGACCTGGATTTTTTTTCACATATTGGATTGATTCAAGAACTCGAATCAATTCATTCATACTACGACTACATAATAAATTGTTAACAGTATAATATTGAATTATTCCTTCCTTGTCAATAATGAATATCCCAGGTAAAGCTAGCCCTTCTTCTGTTAAAAGTTTATAATCTCGTGTGATAGTTTGATTTAAATCCGAAATTAATGGATATTTTAAATTGGCTAATCCTCCTTCTTTTCGACTCAATAATAAAGACTGAAGATGAGAAAAAGGACTATCAATTGAAATCGCTAAAACTTGAGTTGATAACTTTCGGAACTCAGATATATGATCACTTAGTGCAATTAATTCTGTAGGTGAGACAGGTGTAAAATTAGCAGGATAAAAAAGAAGCATAACATACTTTTTCCCACGATAATCTGAAAGACGAATTCGACCTAACCGTTTTTTAAAGACTCCAATCGTTACAAAATTAGGTGCTCTTTTTCCAACTTGGGGAAAAGTTTTCATTATAAATTAATTAAACAAAATTTTTAATTAAAAAATAGTATCATAAATAAGAAAGTAAAGCAATTTTATTATAAATTATTATTTTTCTTTTTTTTGATCATTAATACATAAATAATCATAATATATAATTTACACCTAGTATTGTTCTTTAATTATAAATTATTAACATTTAGTTAAATAAAAATTATATGTCATGTCTTTTAAGTAGTAAATAGTCCAGATATCAGAAATAGCACTTTATCGCAAGAACACAATGCGATATAAACATTAGTTTTCTCTTAAATAAATATCACCCAAAACTATCCAATATGTTCTCAAATATGTGTTACCATTAAATATAAATCATTTTGTTGTTATCAATGTATTCAAAAAAGGGAAAAACTTTAGAAGTAATGATAAAGTAAGATTAATAAAACAGATGTCTGAAACGATTTTAAAAGAGAAAGATTTAAAATTTCCATTTATTTTTACGAAACTTCGAATTGAATAGTTTTAATTTGAAATAGAAAAATTATTGATAATTAACTTTCTTTATTTTTGAGACAGAAAGGTTAACTTGAAAGTTATGTGTAACATCATTCCAAATTATAGGATTAATTTATAGACAAAATCGATTAAAACCTGAATAGTTTACATTAGGATTAATCAGAAACGAAAGATTTCTTTCCTAAAAATTAAACTTAAATTTCCTATCGATGATGGATGCATATGAAAAAGATAATTTTTAATAATACCTATTATTTCTATAATATTTATTCATACGATGTTAAAAATTATTGGTTTTGCAGTAGTCTAACACGTACCCTATTATTTTTTTTTAAACAAAAAAATATAAAGAGCATTGCATAACTGAATAATAAACACTCTAATAGAAAAATAACTCTGAAAATCAAAGTCTATGAAGTATTTACTCTACACCTAATCGAATCTCTAATTTTTCGAATAAAATAAGTTTATTTTTTTGCATAATTAAAAAATGTAGGCCCAGTAGGAATCGAACCTACATTAGAAACTTAGAAGGTTCCTGTCCTAATCCGTTAGACGATAGGCCCAAATAAAGAGCAATGGGTAATACAGGATTTGAACCTGTGACCTTCTGCTTGTAAGGCAGACACTCTACCACTGAGTTAATTACCCATTTGCATTATTATACTATAATAGTAGTATAATATATGTTTTTATGTCAATATTTAAATAAATAAAGCTTTATTTATCTTATTTGTTATCTCAAACAGTGATAATAAACGAAAACTTAGAAATATGGTTAATTATTCCTATAAATCATTTACCATTTACTATATTTAAATAGGTACTCTTTGAAACGTCTTTAGATAGTTTATTAAACTATGAATTATACATTAATTACCTTTCTAGAACTAGATTAACAACAATTTAGATATAGTAGATTAAGAAGATTGTCTGATGTACGCTTTTGAACGTTTATAACCTATTTATAAACGAAAAGGTCTGTGAGTTTTTAAGGTTAGTCTAGATTGGGGCTGTCTTTATACACACTTTCGTTGTAGACATTTGAATTGAAACCTCCCTCAAAGATAATAAGGAAAGAAAAAGTATAATATTTTAAATTCTAAACAAAGGAATCAGAATTTAAAACAATGATAGATTTGTGCAACATGAGTATTATAGCTTTCAGCTTTTCTAAAGTCGTCCTTTAGATCCAAATTAACAAAGTTGTCGAGTATTTCTATAACTCTAATGTCTGAGACCTTTTGTGGTTTAGTATTCATGTTAGAAAAATAAAAATTAAATATAATGAAATAATAATTTAAAGATAACGAGCTATAATTATTTTTAATATTTCTACTTAACAACGTAGACATCAAGAATTCAAGAAGTAAAATTTATAACTTATGTATGTAATGGATTTACCTAATAATTCAATATTTTAATATGGATAGTATTTAAGTAATATTTTAAACAAGTTTTTTACAATTTTAACAGGTGTTGAAATAATATACAACAAACGTTAAACAATCAGTAGCTAATACTTTAGTTAGTTTAGATATTATATAATCTTAAATATACATACAGCATCATGTATTATTTGTTGAGTAGCACGCTGATCAATTTCAGTAGCTTTGATTTAGCCTGTACATTTTTAATCTCGGTAGTAATAATAAAAACCGGGAATGTTTTAAAAAGACTTTTCCAGCCCTCTTAAAAAATAATAAAACGTTTAGTTTATTTTTTTCAGATCCAAGATAAATTATATAATTTAATATGCTAAATTTTTTTTTGGTCAAATTATAAGTTAGTTAATACATTTTGTTATATACTAACTAATTCACAATTTAAACGAATAAAAATAAATTATAATTAAGCTATTCTAAAAAGTTATAAATTTATTAAATAAATTTATAATGAATTAAAAATGAAGTTATGTTATAATTATTATTAAGGTTATTCCTAAAAATTTAGAGAATTCAACTGATAAGAACTAATTTAAATTTATTAATTAGTTAAATCTCTTATATATTGCCTTTTTACTTTAAGGAGAAATAAATGTCTCAATCTGTAACAGAACGGACTCGAATTAAAAGTGACCGTTACGAATCTGGTGTAATTCCATATGCTAAAATGGGTTACTGGGATGCTTCATACACAGTTAAAGATACTGATGTTTTAGCATTATTTCGTATCACACCGCAACCAGGTGTAGATCCCGTAGAAGCTGCTGCTGCTGTAGCAGGTGAATCTTCTACTGCAACTTGGACTGTTGTATGGACAGATTTATTAACAGCTTGTGAACGTTATCGTGCTAAAGCTTACCGTGTAGATCCAGTACCAAATGCAACAGATCAATATTTTGCATTTATTGCATATGAATGTGATTTATTTGAAGAAGCTTCTTTATCAAATTTAACAGCTTCTATTATTGGTAATGTTTTTGGATTTAAAGCAATTTCTGCTTTACGTTTAGAAGATATGCGTATTCCCCATTCATATTTAAAAACATTCCAAGGTCCTGCTACAGGTATCATTGTAGAACGTGAGCGTTTAAACAAATATGGTACACCATTATTAGGTGCAACTGTAAAACCTAAATTAGGTCTTTCTGGTAAAAACTACGGCCGTGTAGTTTACGAAGGATTAAAAGGTGGTTTAGATTTCTTAAAAGATGATGAAAACATTAATTCTCAACCATTTATGCGTTGGAGAGAACGTTTCTTAAATTGTTTAGAAGGTATTAATCGTGCATCCGCTGCTACTGGTGAAGTTAAAGGTTCTTATTTGAACGTTACAGCTGCCACTATGGAAGAAATATACAAACGTGCTGAATATGCTAAAGCAATCGGTTCTATAGTTATTATGATTGATTTAGTTATGGGTTATACTGCAATTCAATCAATCGCATACTGGTGTCGTGAAAATGATATGCTTTTACATTTACACCGTGCAGGTAACTCTACTTATGCTCGCCAAAAAAATCATGGTATTAATTTCCGTGTTATTTGTAAATGGATGCGTATGTCGGGTGTAGATCATATTCATGCTGGTACAGTTGTTGGTAAATTAGAGGGTGATCCTTTAATGATCAAAGGATTCTACGATATTTTACGCTTAACTGAATTAGAAGTTAATTTACCATTTGGTATTTTCTTTGAAATGGATTGGGCTAGTTTACGTCGCTGTATGCCAGTAGCTTCTGGTGGTATTCACTGTGGTCAAATGCATCAATTAATCCATTATTTAGGTGATGATGTTGTTTTACAATTCGGTGGTGGTACTATTGGTCATCCTGATGGTATTCAAGCTGGTGCAACGGCAAATCGTGTTGCTCTAGAATCAATGGTATTAGCTCGTAATGAAGGTGCTGACTACTTTAATAACCAAGTAGGACCACAGATTTTACGTGATGCGGCCAAAACTTGTGGTCCTTTACAAACAGCTTTAGATCTATGGAAAGATATTAGTTTTAACTATACTTCTACAGATACCGCTGATTTTGCTGAGACAGCTACTGCAAACAGATAATAAATTACTTTTATACACATTTAAGGAGTATTTGAATAGTGAGACTTACACAAGGTTGCTTCTCTTTTTTACCTGATTTAACTGATCAACAGATTGAAAAACAAATTACATACGCAATGTCTAGAGGTTTAGCATTAAATGTAGAATGGACTGATGATCCACATCCTCGTAATAACTATTGGGAATTATGGGGATTACCATTATTTGATGTTAAAGATCCGGCAACAGTAATGTTCGAATTGAATGAAGCTCGTAAATCATGTGCTTCTGGTTATATTCGTATTAATGCTTTCGATGCATCTTACGGTACAGAAAGTTGTGTTATGTCTTTCATTACGAA
>Ga0307996_1000235_pt1 | contig 14580 bp, 11 predicted proteins | sample Davwhametageno35_FD_203143 | JGI IMG/M metagenome (GOLD analysis project Ga0307996, IMG submission 203143) | Marine microbial communities from Davis Island wharf, Antarctic Ocean - #35 | ecosystem: Environmental > Aquatic > Marine > Unclassified | place: Antarctic Ocean: Davis Island wharf...
ATCTCTTACTCTTCCTTTTAGAGTTAAAGCGCATTCTGGCAAATCAAATTTAAAAATATCAGATTTCATGTCTTGGTCATTCTTCCCTAATCTACTTGATGAGAAATAACCTGAACTGCTAGAAGTAAAGATAATTCCATGGTCATCTTTTGATGAATTCAATGGAAAACCTACGTTAGTTGGTGAAGCCCATTCAAAGTCTCTTGCACCTCCAGTTTTTTCTGCTCTAAACAAGTCTAAACCTCCAATTCCTGGTAATCCGTTAGAAGAATAGTATAAAATCCCATCTTTATCTATTGTTGGAAACTTTTCATCTTCTGCTGTATTGATATCAGAACCTAAGTTTTTTGGTTTACCCCAAGATTTTTCTCTTTTGTTGTAAAGTGTAATCCATAAATCTTTTCCTCCTAATCCTCCTGGCATATCAGATGCAAAAACAATAAACTGTCCTCTTCTGTCTGTTGCAGGATGTCCTTCAGAGTAACCCATAGAATCTGATAATTCAATCATTACTGGCTCTTTCCAGTTTTTCCCTCTTTTGTCAGTTGTGTAAATTTTACACCCTATGTTTTTATTTTTTTTTGAATTACATCTTGTAAACATAATGCTATTACCGTTGTTGTACATAACTCCAGATGCTTCATGGTGCTCAGAGTTTATAGTTTTTCCTAAAGAAACGGGTTCTCCAAAATTTCCGTTACGGTCAAGGCTGGTTAAATATAAATCAGTGTAATCTTCGCCTTTTACTAAGTCTGTTTTACTTCCAGTAGATGCTTTTCTACAAGATGAAAACAAGAATTGTTCTCCTCTTTTGTCAAATTGTGAAATCGACCAGTCTAGATTTTCTGTGTTTAATTCCTTTACTACTTCTACTTTGTGTTTAGTTTTGTTTTCTAAAATCCCGCTCACTTTTTTACATGCTTCTACTCCTTTTTTAGCTATGTCATCATTTGGATTTTTTTCAACTGCTCTATCAAAATTTCTTTTGGCGTCTTTATACTCTCCATCTTGCATCTGCATTTGAGCAATTCTTCTATAAATATCTTCTTGATACTTGTCATACTTAAGTCTCAAAGCTCTTTCGTAATATTTTTTTGCTTCTTTATTGTTTGCAATATATTGATTTGAAACAGCAATATGGTAAGTTATAAACCCTTTTTCTTTAGTGTTTTTAGCTTTTGAATATGCTTTTTCAAATAACACGATTGCTTCTTGATATTTAGTTTCATTAAATAATTTTTCGGCAGTTTTAGTATTCTTGTATTCGTAGTCTTTTTTCGCTTTCTGTGCCGTTATTGAAAGTGAGGAAATGAGCATAAAGGCAAGTAGAATATTTAATTTCTTCATAAACTAGATTTTTTCTTTTAGAGTAATACTGACGAAAATAACAATTATTTTCTTTATTAAAAATTTAATTGGCTATTAATAGAACTTAAACCGTGCTAAAAGTCACAGGACTTGTTAAAATTTAGCTGTTAATTTAAGATTAATGATACGTGAAGTCAATCTATTCGGGATTGCATACTGTCTTCCATTTGTTGCTTTTACAAAATTATATGACACTGTATTGTCTATACCTAGTAGGTTAAAGACTTCTAAACTAATAGAAAGTTGTTTTATATTTTTGAGTCTTGAATCTTTTCTGGCAGGATAATCTGCAGAAATAAAATCTTTGACAAAACCGATATCTACTCTTAAATATCTTGGAGTTCTTGGGATGAAAGAATTGTCGGCATAAGCTGGATCCGTTATTTGAGATTTTTTTAAATAAGGAAAGCCTGTGTTGTAAATAAAATTAAGATTCACTCTGAATTTATCCCATTTCACTTTTTCGGTATTCCATTCGGTAGGCATTACATCTTGAAAAAATAGACCAAAAGAAACCCTTTGGTCAGTAGGTCTTGGCAAGTATCCTGGAAAATAGGCTTGAGAGTCTACTGCTACATTGTTATTAGTAAATCCAGGGATTATTGTATCTCCATCTGAGTTTAGGTAAGTGTAATACACATCATTTGAAATATCTATTTTTGTTTGCATCACAGAGAGTGTTGCCCAAGACTCTAACCCTTCAATAATTTTCCCGTTTAGTTTTAAATCAATTCCTGTGGAGTATGCTTTTGCGTTATTTTCTGCATAATACCTGAGTCTTACATTATCAACATCATAAGGAATTACTCTATCCATGTGTTTGTAATAAACCTCAGTAGTTAATTTAAAATCTCTTTCCCACGCATGAAAAATATAATCTCCTCCCAACACAAAATGAATAGATCTTTGCGCCTGAATATTATTGTTTAAAGAGCCATCTAGTCTTCTGTATTCTCTATAAAAAGCAGGTTGTTGGTAAACACCAATTGCTGCTCGTAAAGCCAAATCTCTTCGTGCGATTGCTCCCGTATCATTGATGTAAAATAGTAGAGGGCGGTATTTTAAAGATACTCTAGGGCTTACAATAAACTCCTTGTTGAATGACCAATAATTTGCTCTAATTCCTCCAGTAAATATAAAAGACTTGTATCCGCTCATTGTCGTGTCTGCATAGTAGATTGTCGTGTCATTAACTGTCTTCGTTTTTTTGAATAGAATAGATTTTTTACTATTAAAACTCCAAGTGTTTTGCAAGTAATTAGAGAAACGTGCTGTCTGGATTGAGTTTTTAGAACGAACAGAATTTTCTAAATTTAAATATTGATACGGTTGAGCGTTAGAGTCAGAATAGCCAACAGAATCCTCTGGTCTTGGTGCAATAAATCCTGTAGAATCGGTAAAGCTCCACTCTTTTAGGTTGTCATTTATTATGTCGTACTGTGCTTTTGCTCCCCATCTCAAGTGACTATTTTTGAAACGCCTACTTCCTTTGTGTGATAATGTAGTAACAGTTGCATCTAAAGAGTTTCTGGCATGTCTTAAAAAACCACCTACCCCTAAATTAAAAGCTACATCACCAAAGTTATCTTTTCCTGGATCTCTTTCTAATTCATCTAAAAAGTACTGCCCTTCTACGTCATATTTTTCTTCTTGATAGGTATTGTAAGCTGAAGCTGTAAACTTTAATTCGGTAGAATCATTTGGTGTAAACTTACTAGTGAAAGCTCCCGTTAAAGTTTGAAATTGTGTAATTTCTTTTCCATCAAAAAACACGGTAAATCGCAAAGCTTGATTAATAGATCCAAAACTAGTTTCTCTGTTTTGCGGTTCTACTTGATAGCGATTCAGGGCATAGTTTCCAAGAAATGAATGCTCCCAGTTTTCTGAAGACGTGTAAGTAATGTAAGTTTGTAAATCTCCAAAAAGAGGTTGGTATTCTCCTTTTGTATCCAAGGCTCCCAATAAATAACGATTACTTTGAAACCTTGCTGCTGTTATGTGAGACCACAATTGATTCTTGGAAATCCCTTCTAGGTGCATATTTACACCTAACAAACTGGCAGAAAAAGATCCTGCAAATTCAGTTGGTTTTTTGTATCGCACATCCAATACAGATGATAACTTGTCCCCATATTTGGCTTGAAACCCACCCGCAGAGAATTGAATATTCTCCACCATATTTGAGTTTATAAAACTCAATCCTTCCGCTTGGCCAGAACTAGCAAGGAAAGGCCTGTAAATTTCAATGTCATTTACATAAATAAGGTTTTCTTCAAAATTTCCACCTCTTACATTGTACCCAGAACTTAGTTCATTGTTAGAAACTACTCCAATCCCAGATGTTTTTAATAAATCCTCAAAGTTTCCTATTGTCGGGAACTCTACTCCTTTTACAATTACAATTTCTTCTATGTTTTCTCCTTTTTCTCTTGACTTAACTGTAAACTCTGGAAGAACTCTATAGTAAAAAGTTGGCTTGTAAACTTTTATTTCGCCAACATTAAGTGTAAGTTTTACGTTTTTGGTTTTATAGGAAGAGTGAGAAAATCGAACTTTAATTTTTTTGCCAGCAGGAACTGTGAAATTAAAATAACCGTTTTTGTCAGTAAAGGTTTTTATTTCAGTGTTTTCTACTATAATGTTAGCTTCTACTACAGGAATCCCTATTTCGTCTACCAACCTTCCTCTTAGCGTAGCATTGTTTTGCGCCATCATCCATAATGGATTGAAAATAAACAGCATGAAGAGTATTTTTTTCATCTTTTAAAAATAGAAAATTGGCTAAAATTGTATCGTTCAACTTTTTTATTCGAGACTGTCCGTTATATGATGTATTGGTCAGTATGGGCCAAAAGTAATAAAATGAGTTTCTTGAACTGCAATAAAGGAAACAATATTTTTGGATTAAGACCTAACGGAGGTTTACCTTTTTTTATTTTAGTCAGCTAGTTTTATTCTCAAAGCATCTATTTGTGGGATGTGATGATCAAGGTGGTTGATAAGAAATAGCATGGTTTGATGCATATTTAATAATCCTGCTACTGGGTGATTGAAAATTGCTTTTTTTATTTTTCCCTTCGGAAAAGTTTCAACAGTTTTTATAAGAAACATTCTTGAATTATCCCATTTTTCTTTTAAATCCGAATAATCATTTCCTAATTCAGGTTCAGATAGAACTGTAGGAACCTTGAATTTCTCGTTTGATTTCAATTTTTTATTCAGAACCTTGCTATTTAAGAATGATCTTATTCCAGCTTTTGGTTGCTCTTCTATGTTTTTCAATTTGAAATTGATATACTTATTCACTCCAGCTTCCGATTCAATAAGGTGTTCCACAACTTGAGAAATTGACCATTCGTTTTCAGAAGGTTTAAAATTTAATTCTTCCGCAGTATAATCCACCAAGTTATTCAATATCCTATTTTTTATTTCGGACAGTTCAATGTATTTTAAAACTAAATTATTTGTTCTCAAATTAATAGGATTTTATAACTCCATTAAGGTAATACTATCCTCAAGAATTATCAAATTGTTAATTAATTTTTTGATTAATTCTGGTTCGTAGAACTCAAGAATATTTTTTCTTCTTTCTTGAAATGAGCCGTTAGGAAAAAAAGATTTTTTTATACTTTTTATTTGATTTACAGCTATTGAGTTATTATTTTTCTCAGCTTTAGTCACTTTTTTCTTTATTTTATTGATAGAGTTTTGAGCTCTTTTTAATTCGGCAATCACTGTTCTTTCTAAACTAAAATCTACTACTACTACTTTCTCTTTAGTGAGAGCAAAAATTTCTTCAATGCTTTTTATTTCATCTTCAAAAGAAATTTTTGAAACTTCATTGATGTATAACTTGATAAGGTCATCTTCATTTTTGAAATAATCATTGATTTCAAAAGGGAGTTTGTTAATTTTTCTCTTGGTTTTTTCTTCTACCAAAAGAACAGAGTTTCTCAATACAAGAATTGGAAAATCTATGTTGTTTGCAGTAAACCCATCTTTTAGCTGTAGCCAATATGCAATTTCTCCAGGCCCGCCAATATAAGCTAAGTTTGGTAATATTTTTTCCTCATACATTGGACGCATCACCACATTCGGACTGAATTTTTCAGGAAAATCAGTCAGTTCTTTTAGTATTTCCGCTTCAGAAAATACAAGGTCTGTGTTTACAACCTCAAATCCATTACTTGTTTTTATAATTCTTTCTCTCAATCCATTTTCTTGATAAAACAAATTGATTTCTCTTGGGTTTACTTGTTTTTTGTAGCCTTTTTCAACTAATTTTCTGCTCAACTCTTCTACAGCATCAAATGTATCGTTTGTGAATAATTCGTTTTTGAAAACCGGAATCATTTCTCTTTTTAGCTCACTTGAATCGGAATCAATTATTACAACTCCGAACTCTCCAAAGATATAATCCACCATTTTTCTATGAGCTTCAGCTAAGTTTTTGGCGTTAGAATAAAAAGCACTAATTTTTTTTGCAAACTCACTACTCACAGTTTCATTCACAGCTTCAAGAAAAGGAGCAATGTCTTGGGTTGAGAATCGGCCAACAGGGCCTTTTTGTTTCGTATGCCAAGTGATTTTTTTGTCGTGTAATTGCACATGATTTATTTCTTTAAAATCATGGTCTTCGGTAGCCATCCAAAAAATAGGAACAAAGTTGTATTGATTGTGTTTTTTCTTTAATTCTGTCGCAAGATTTAGCGTAGAAATAATTTTATATATAGAATAAAGGGGTCCAGTAAAAAGTCCGATTTGATGTCCTGTTGTCACAGTAAAAGTGGTTTCTTCTTTTATTAATTCAATGTTTTTTAATGAATTAATGTGGCAACTTGTATTTTGCTCTTTTAGGACTTTATGAAGTAATTCTCTGTTTATAGGTTGTTTTTTTTTTAGTTGTTTTTCAAAATTTTCTAAAGCAGGAGTTTCCGAAATAAATTGGGCAAGCAATTCTGGTTTTTCCTGATAATCCGAAGATAATTGGGAAAGAATGTTGCTCTCTTTGAATGAAATTTTGTGTGTCATTTATTTGAAAAAGGTGAATGAATCTGACATTATTTTGTGAATTAATTCCACGTCTATGTCTTCGTTTGGATTAATCGTAAGCGCTTTCATTTGTTTGCGACTACCTAGCTCTAATTCTGGTCGGTTAATGTTTTGACTTCTTACAAATGTAATGTAAGGAAAAGTAGTTTTCTTGTCTTTCCAAATGTAACAGAAAGGTTTGTTTTGATAATAAAAAAAAGGTAATTTATATTTCCACCTTTCATCCAAGTCATACGAATAATCAAGTGCAATTTTACGAATCGCCAAAAAACAAGCTCTGTTTGGCTCTGGCAAGTCATGATAAAATTGATTTAAATCCGTCATAGTTATTAAATGTAAAACTTTTTCAAGGTATAGGCAATATTTTTATCAAATTCTCTGTCATTTTTCACAAACCCTTTTAACTTTGAGAATAATTTAACACGACTATGGATTTTTCTTCCCGATTATCAAAAAAAGTACAACTAGATCTTTATAAATCTCTCATCACACCTAGGTTAATTGAGGAAAAAATGTTGATTTACCTCCGTCAAGGAAAAATATCCAAATGGTTTTCTGGAATTGGTCAGGAGGCAATCTCTGTTGGTTGTACTAAAGCAATGGACGAAGATGAATTCATTCTTCCTATGCATAGAAATTTAGGAGTATTTACGGCAAGAAATATAGAGTTTGAACAACTTTTTTTACAATTTCAAGGAAAGGAGGGAGGATTTACAAAGGGAAGAGATAGGTCATTTCATTTTGGTTCAAAAGCACACAATATAGTAGGAATGATTTCTCACCTTGGTCCTCAATTGGGAATTGCAGACGGAATAGCACTAGGAAATTTATTAAAAAAGAACAACAAAACAACTTTGGTTTTTTCTGGAGATGGAGGAGCAAGTGAAGGAGATTTTCATGAAGCATTAAATGTAGCAGCTGTATGGAAATTACCTGTAATATTTGTGATTGAAAATAATCAATGGGGTTTGTCTACTCCCTCTAATCAGCAATTTGCTTGCAAGCAATTTATTGATAAAGGCATTGGTTACGGAATGGAAGCAGTTCAATTAGACGGAAATAACATCATAGAAGTGTATGAAGGTATTTCTGCTATAAAAGCAAAAATTGCTGAGAATCCACAGCCTTATATAGTAGAGTGCATTACTTTTAGAAGGAGAGGGCACGAAGAAGCATCAGGAACAAAATATTACCCAGAAGGATTGGTAGAAAAGTGGGAAGAGAAAGATCCTGTTTCTAATTACGAAAACTATTTATTAGAGAGTGGAATAACTGATTCAAAAACAATAGAAGAGTTAAAAAAAACGATTACAGAGAATGTTTCTCAATCATTTAAAAGAGCAACAGCTGCACCAAAAATAATTCCTAACACAGAAGCTGAGTTAGCGGATAGATTTATTGATTACACTCTAGAAATTGTGGAGCCAAAAGGAGCAACAACCGAAATGAGACTTATTGATGCTATTCATAATGCTATGAAATTGGCAATGGAAAAGCACGATAATTTGATATTAATGGGGCAAGACATTGCAGATTATGGAGGAGTTTTTAAAGCTACCGAAGGATTTTTGGAGCAATTTGGAGAGGAAAGAGTAAGAAATACGCCACTTTGTGAATCAGCAATTGTGGGAGCAGCTTTAGGTTTATGTATCAATGGGTATAAATCTATGATGGAAATGCAATTTTCTGATTTTGTGACAGTTGGATTTAATCAGATTATAAATAATTTAGCAAAAATTCATTACAGATGGGGACAAAATGCAGATGTGGTAGTAAGAATGCCCACTGGAGCTGGAGTTGCCGCAGGTCCTTTTCATTCTCAAAGTATAGAAGGTTGGTTTTTTCATACTCCAGGACTTAGAATAGTTTATCCTTCTTCTCCAAGGGAAGCTAAAGGATTGTTGTTGGCTTCTTTTGAAGATCCAAATCCAGTCTTGTTTTTTGAGCACAAAGCCTTGTACCGTTCTATTAATGAAGAAGTGGAAGAGGATTATTTTACCATAGAAATTGGAAAAGCCAATGTAGTAAAAGAAGGAACGGACATTTCTATTATAACTTATGGGTTGGGAGTGCATTGGGCAAAGGATTTACAAGAAAATAATCCAGAAATAGCGATAGAAATTGTAGATTTAAGAACTTTAAGCCCCTTGGATACCGAAACAATTTACAATTCGGTAAACAAAACAGGGAAAGTAATTGTATTACACGAAGCCAATACAACTGGAGGAGTGGGAGCGGAGATTGCTACTTTAATAAATGAAAATTGTTTTGAAAACTTAGATGCCTCAGTAAGAAGAATTGGAAGTTTGGATACACCAGTTCCATTTGCAGCTGATTTGGAACAAAACTTTTTACCGATACAAAAGTTACAAGAAACTTTGATTGATTTGTATTCCTATTAATAATGATAAAAAAAGCTTACATATTTTTTATTGCAATAGCTTTTTTGCTAGGGTGTAAACCTTATAGTATAAAGAGGACAGAGAAAGTAAACACTTCTGTTTCAGATACAGGAAGTGTAGATTCTTCTTTAGTTCAAATTTACAAACCATATAAAATAAGCTTAGACTCTTCCATGAATGAGGTGTTGAATGTTTCTTTGGTGGAAATGTCTACAGGAAGTCCAGAAGGGAAGTTAGGAAATTTCGTATCCGATTTATCCTTGAAGATAGGGAACGAATTGTATAAGGAAAAAACAGGAAATGTGGCAGACTTTGTTTTGTTAAACAATGGCGGATTAAGAACTTTTTTGCCAAAAGGAAACATTACAAGAAGAAAAATCTATGAATTAATGCCATTCGAGAATGAATTGGTAGTCGTCACTTTATCGGCCGAAAAAGCGAATAATCTTTTTGAGTACATAGCCAAAAAAACTGTGGATGGAGGAACAAGGAAACAAGGTGTTCCGGTTTCTGGAAATATAAAAGTAGTTCTGAATGGACTATCTCCAAAAGACATATTCATAAATGAATCTCCTTTTTTAGGAAAAGAATACAAAGTAATTACATCCGATTATTTGGCAAATGGAGGAGATAACATGACGTTTTTTCTTAATCCAGTTAAGTATGAAAAAATTGGGATTAAACTAAGGGATGCAATCATGCACTATGTGATTGACGAAAAGAAAGCAGGCAAGTCCTTGGATGCAGAACTAGATAAAAGAATAAGTTATGTTGAATAGAAGAGAATTTTTACAAAAAGCACTTTTTTCGGCAGGTTTACTTTCCGTTTCTGATGCCTTTGCCGAAGGAATGGTTGAAAGAAATGAAGCAATTAAGATTTCTATTCTTCACACCAATGATGTGCACAGTCATATTGAGCCTTTTTCGGCTGATCATAAAATGTATGCTGGTAGAGGAGGAGTTCAAAATAGATTTAACTTGATTCAGGAAGTAAGAAAGGAAAATAAAAATACTTTGTTGTTCGATTGTGGAGATATATTTCAAGGGACCCCTTATTTTAATAAATACGGAGGAGAATTAGAATTGAAGTTAATGAGCAAGATGGGGTATGATGCTTCAACTTTGGGAAATCATGATTTCGATAATGGGATGAATGGGTTTTTAGCAGTAAAAAAACATGCGAAATTTCCATTTATATGTTCTAATTATGATTTTAACGATACAATTTTAAAAAATAAGACTCTTCCGTTTAAGATTTTTAACAAAGGAGGAATTAAAGTTGGAGTTTTTGGACTTGGAATTCAATTGGACGGTTTGGTGGATAAAAAACTGTATGGAAATACAATTTATTTAGACCCCATAAAAAAAGCCAATGAATACAGTCGTATTTTACGAAAAACATACCAATGTGACCTAGTCATTTGTCTCTCACATTTAGGATATTCTTATGATGAAAATAAGGTGTCTGATAGTATATTAGCTATAAAGACTTCGGGCATAGATTTAATACTTGGAGGACACACTCATACTTTTTTGGAAAAGGCTCAAGAGTTTACTAATTTAGAGGGCGGAAAAGTACTTGTAAACCAAGTGGGCTGGGCAGGTCTAAATTTAGGAAGAATTGATTATTATTTTACAAAAGGACAAAAAAAGAAGGTGAATTTCCAATCTGGAAGAGCTTCTTTTGTAGAAATAAAATAAATTAGTAAGCACCCTAAAAAAAAAGTTACTGTGCAATAGCAAATTGATTTTGTTTTTAACTTTTTTTTGTCAATATTTGTTCTGTTCAAGGAGAGAATGTTAATAAGCATTGAAATAGAACCATTTTTTTTGTAAAAAACAGCTAAAATTTCTCTCACTGAAAGTAAATTTTAATTTTTTAATAGGAATACTCATGAAAAAAAACCACGTCACTGTCTGGGAAAATTGTCTTGGTATAATAAAAGATAACATCAGTCTGCAAGGATATAAAACATGGTTTGAGCCTATTATACCTGTTAAACTTAAGAATGACATATTAACTATTCAAGTTCCTTCGCAGTTTTTTTACGAATGGCTTGAGGAGCACTATATTTCTTTATTAAAGAAAACTCTGAAGAGAGAAATAGGGCCTGAAGGAAGATTAGAGTACAGTATCGTTATGGATACTAATCTAAGAAATTCTAAGCCTTACACAGTTAATTTTCCAGCAAAAACAAACAATTCATTAAAGAATAAATCGATTAATATTCCTTTGAATGTTAATAAGAACACGATTAAGAATCCATTTGTAATTCCTGGATTGAAAAAAATTAATGTAGATGCAAACTTAAATGCATCGTATACTTTTGAAAACTTTATTGAAGGAGAATGCAACAGGTTGGCAAGGTCTGCAGGTTATGCAGTAGCTAGTAAGCCGGGAGGAACATCTTTTAATCCACTATTGATTTATGGAGGAGTTGGTTTAGGTAAAACCCACTTGGCACACTCAATTGGGATTGAAATAAAAAACAACAACCCAGAAAAAATCGTGTTGTATGTTTCGTCAGAAAGGTTTACTCACCAGTTTATAGATTCGGTAAAGAATAATGAAACCAATGATTTTATTCACTTCTATCAAATGATAGACGTATTAATCATTGACGATATTCAGTTCTTAGCAGGAAAGGAAAAAACACAAGATGTGTTCTTTCATATCTTTAATCACTTACACCAAACAGGAAAACAAATTATCTTAACTTCAGATAAAGCACCTGTAGATATGCAAGGAGTGGAGCAAAGACTTTTGTCTAGATTCAAATGGGGATTATCTGCAGATTTACAATCGCCAGATTTGGAAACAAGAATTGCAATCCTTAAAAAGAAAATGTATCAAGATGGAATAGAGCTTCCAGAAGATGTGATAGAATACTTAGCTTATAGCATTACTACAAATGTAAGAGAGCTAGAAGGGGCATTAATTTCATTGATAGCTCAATCTTCTTTAAACAAGAAAGCTGTGAACTTAGACTTGGCTAAGCAAATGATTGACAAATTTGTTAAGAATACGGCTAGAGAAGTTTCTATCGATTACATTCAAAAAGTAGTTTCAGATTATTTCAATATGCCAGTAGAGCTTATGAAGTCTAAAACTAGAAAAAGAGAGATTGTACAAGCAAGGCAAATATCTATGTATTTCTCTAAGAAATTGACAAAATCATCTTTGGCAAGCATAGGAATGCAGTGTGGAGGAAAAGATCACGCGACCGTATTGCACGCATGTAAAACAGTAAATAATTTACAAGATACAGACAAGCATTTTAGAAAATACATTACAGATTTAGATAAAAAATTAAATTTAGCTTAATACCGAAATAAAATCGAACCACTAGAAAAAAGGTCTTGTTAATTAGCAAGCCCTTTTTTTATTTCTACTCTTTTCTTTAACTCTTTGTTCATGCTGTTAAAACCTTCTTTGGTTTCTTTCATTAGTTTATTTTTGAAAAAAGGAACTAAGATTCCACTAAATTTTTCGTTCTGGATAAATTTGCATCCTTTTTGCTGAGGTATAATTTCAAAAGAATGCTCTCCATCAAATAATCCTTTGATTCCTAATTTTCCAAGCCAAACTAATTTTTTATTAGGGATTGATTCCAAAATTAACGGTTTAAATTTCATATCAGCTATTGTAGCTTTTAACTTATTACCTTTTAAAGGAATTCCTTCAATTTTATTAATAAATGGATTCCATTCTGGATAGGATTTAAAATCAATTAATTCAGTCCATATTTCTTCGGGTGAAGTATTTATAGTAATTTGTGTAGTAAGAGTTAATGGCATTTGTTGTTGTTTTTATTTAGAACAAAATAACAACAGTTGGAATTAGATTCACTTGATATAAATCAAGAAACCTGTTTCTTTCTTATCCTGCTTAATGTTTCTGGAGTCATTCCTAGCATAGAAGCAATGTAATTGAGCGGAACTTGATTGAATAGCTCTTTTCTGGATTCAAAAAGAAGAGTATAACGTTCTTCGGATGAAAGAGAAAGAAAAGAGAAAACCCTGTCTTCAAGCACAAGAAAGCATTTAGCTATGAATTGTTTCTCTAGCATTGGCCAAGAGGGCATAAACTCATTCAGCTTATTGTAATTAGCTTTTGTAATGGTATAAAACTGACACTCTGTAATTGCTTGTATATTCCACCTGGAATAAGTATTAAACACAATACTAGATAAATCGGTTATAAACTCAGAGGGAGAAGAAATCCATTGTGTAATTTCTTTGCCATTTTCGTATTTGTAAACCCTTACAAATCCCGAAATAATAAAATTGAGCGTTTTACACCTCGAGTTTTCTTGGCAGACAAATTCATCTTTGGATAAATGAGTGACTTGAAATAGTTTCTCTACCTCTTGCAAGTTGTCTATTTCTACATTGAAATAGTTGTGTATGTAAGTTTGTAGCTCATTCATTATACAGAAACTTCTCCTTTGATATGTGGATGAGGATCGTAATTCACTAATTCAAAATCTTCGTAAGTAAAATCGAAGATTGATCTAATTTCTGGATTCAGTTTCATTGTTGGTAACGCTTTTGGCTCACGCGACAATTGTAATTCGGTTTGTTCTATGTGGTTATTGTACAAATGAACATCTCCAAAAGTGTGAATAAAATCTCCGTATTCTAAGTCGCAAACTTGTGCAACCATCATTGTAAATAAGGCATAAGAAGCAATATTGAAAGGAACCCCAAGAAAAGTATCGGCACTTCTTTGGTACAACTGGCAAGATAGTTTTCCATTAGTTACATAAAACTGAAAAAACGCATGGCAAGGAGGTAAGGCAGCTTTGTTGTTAGCAACATTCTCCGAAAATGATTTTGAAGTATCAGGCATTACGCTTGGATTCCAAGCAGAAACCATAATTCTACGGCTGTTTGGATTATTTTTTATTTGGTCAATGGCATTTGCAATTTGATCTATTCCATCACTGTTCCAGTTTCTCCATTGGTGACCATATACAGGTCCTAAATCCCCATTCTCATCCGCCCAATCATCCCAAATTCTTACTTTGTTTTCTTTTAAGTATTTAATATTGGTATCCCCTTTTAAGAACCAAAGCAACTCATGAATAATAGATCGCAAATGCAATTTTTTGGTTGTAACCATAGGAAAACCTTTGCTCAAATCAAATCTCATTTGATAACCAAATGAGCTAATGGTGCCTGTTCCAGTCCTGTCGCCTTTTTGTTCTCCGTTATCTAAAATGTGTTTTAGTAAATCGTGGTATTGTTTCATGTGATTCTTTGAATAAAAAATGAATTACACAAAAATAATAAATACTATTTTTTTTAATCAATATATACGAATATAGTTATTCACTTTTTTGAAAACATCAGAATAGACTCTCTAAATACATTGGCTCTTAATAGGATGTCTATCACAAATAAAAAATTATTAATTAACAGTTGTAAACTGTTAGTTATATTTAAAATAAATAATAGTATAAAAACTTTACTTTTTTAAGTGAATAAGAAAAAAGCTTATATGCTATTACAGCAAAGACCTATAATAAAAACTATATTATGAATACTGAAATTACACAAACTACATAAACTACCAATTTCTTAAACAATAAAATTAAAACTCGAAGCTACATTAAAAGTACATTAGTATTATCAGCTATTTTACTAGGATGCCTTTCAGTAAAGTCTCAGGCCTGTATAGCGTTTGACAATTCTGTCAAACAGAAAGTAGTAAGTGATTTTGGACATTGGTGTCAAGACCCATTAACAGTAGATG